>Ga0302223_10000473_pt1 | contig 25765 bp, 29 predicted proteins | sample II_Palsa_E2_3_FD_194565 | JGI IMG/M metagenome (GOLD analysis project Ga0302223, IMG submission 194565) | Peat permafrost microbial communities from Stordalen Mire near Abisko, Sweden - II_Palsa_E2_3 | ecosystem: Environmental > Terrestrial > Soil > Palsa > Peat permafrost | place: Sweden... | reverse complement strand
TCGATCGCGACTTCCTTGCCCAGTTCGCCGGCACCGAGCAACAGGACGCGCAGGGCATGATCGGAATGGGGCGTACCAAACGGCTTCATCGGGTTCTCCGGGGCGGGCAAAGCGGCATTGTATGCGGCCGTGAGGCCGATCAGACCGCCCGATCCGGGTTCCATGCCACTTCGGCATACGGCAATAGAACGGCACTTGTATTTGATATCTATTTGATATCTAATTTTCAAATCTCAGGGAGATAACACCATGAACGAACACAATGGCTTTTCCGTCGCAGGCATCCCCGTCATCGGTCTATGCATCGTGCTGGCCGGCATCGGTATCGCAATGCTGTTCACAGCCGATTCGGCGGCACCGGGAGCGCATGTGGTTGGCGCCGTCGCTTCGCTGTTCATCGAGGCCTTCATGCTCAAGGGCTTCTTCCAGGTCGCTCCGAACGAAGGCCAGGTGCTGCAGCTGTTCGGCAAGTACGCAGGTACCGTGCGTGATGCCGGCCTGCGCTGGACCAATCCGTTCTATACCAAGCAACGCCTGTCGCTGCGCGTGCGCAACTTCGAGAGCAGCAAGCTGAAGGTCAACGACAGCGACGGCAACCCGATCGAGATCGCCGCCGTGGTGGTATGGCAGGTGGTGGATACCGCCGAGGCGGTGTTCTGCGTGGACGACTACGAGAACTACGTGCACATACAGAGCGAATCCGCACTACGCCAGATGGCGCAGAGCTATCCGTACGACTCGCACGACGACAGCATCCCGTCGCTGCGCAGCCACGGCGACGTGATCAACACGCATCTGCGCGACGAAATCCAGACCCGTCTCGGCAAGGCCGGTGTGCAGGTGGTCGAGGCGCGCATCAGCCATCTCGCCTACGCCCAGGAAATCGCCCAGGCGATGCTGCAGCGGCAACAGGCCGGCGCCATCATCGCGGCGCGCACGAAGATCGTCGAAGGCGCCGTCAGCATGGTCGAAATGGCGCTCGACCAGCTCAGCAAGCGCGGCGTGGTGCAACTCGACGAAGAACGCAAGGCAGCCATGGTCAGCAACCTGCTGGTAGTGCTGTGTGGCGAGCGCGGCAGCCAGCCGGTTCTGAATACCGGCACGCTGTACAACTGAAGGCATCATGGCCGTCGAGAAAAAAGCCTACCCGTTGCGGATCAGTGCCGTCGTGCTCGAAGCGATGCAGCGCTGGTCCGACGACGATCTGCGCAGCGTCAACGCACAGATCGAATACGTGCTGCGCGAGGCACTGCGCAAGGCGGGTCGGCTGAAGCCGGGCAAGTCCACTGCGGTGGTCGACGACGAGCCCGAATGACCATTAAAAGTGAGGATCAACATGCTCAGCCGCACTCTCTTCAGCATAGCCATCGCACTGGGTGCCACCGCCGCCCAGGCCGATACCGCGCAGCAACAGCTCTGCCGCGCACACTCAAATGACATTCTTCAAGCGCTGCAGAAGCACGACTATGCCGCCACTACTGCACACCTCGATGCACGAATGCGGACTGCCTTGGATCCAAACAAGCTGCGTCAGACGTGGGAGCAGATGCTGCCGCAAAAATTCGGTGCCTACGATCACGCTACGGAAACCCGGGTGCAGTCCAACGGGACAGCCACCGTGGCCGAAACACCGCTGCATTTCGCCAATGGCTGGCTATCGATGCGAGTGAGCTGCGATGCCACTGGCGAGGTCAGTGGCTTGTTCTTCGCGCGGGGACAAGCGCCATCTGACAGCACGACACAGGCGGCCATGGATACCACTGCAGCTAACGAGCATTCGATGGAGATAACTTCGCCGCTGGGCCCATTGCCAGGCACGTTGACGCTGCCTTCCGGCAAGGGCCCCTTCCCCGCCGTGTTGCTGGTGGCGGGATCAGGTCCGAACGATCGCGATGAGACCATCGGCCCCAATAAACCCTTCCGCGATCTCGCCCAAGGGCTGGCCGCCGCAGGCATCGCCTCGCTGCGCTACGACAAGCGCACGCATACCTATGGCGCGCAGATTGCGGGCAAGCCCATCACGGTCGATGAAGAAGTCACCGATGATGCGGTGACGGCGCTTCAGCTGCTTGGGCAACAGTCGCAGATCGATCCACATAGGTTGTTCGTACTCGGCCACAGTCTCGGTGGGCTGATGGCGCCACGTATTGCGCAACGCCAGACCCGGCTTGCCGGCGTCATCCTGCTTGCAGCTCCCGTGAACTTCGGGATGGATACGATCCTGCGCCAGAGCCGTTATATCGGCCGGTTGAAGGGGATCCCGGCCCAGGAGCTGGACACGAAGCTGGCGCCGATCGTTGCTGCCCGCGACACGCTCGCCCATGCCGACCCCGCGCATCCGCCGACTGGTATGCTGCTGGGCGCACCCATGAATTACTGGTTGAGCTTGCGTGCATATGATCCGGTTACCGTTGCGAAGACACTGCATGCACCCATGCTGATCCTGCAGGGTGACAGCGACTACCAAGTCACCCCAAGCGACGATTACGCGCACTGGAAGGTCGCCTTTGCCCACGATCCGCGCGTGCAGATGCACGACTACCCCGGGCTAAGTCATCTGTTCATGCCTGCCGGCACGCCACCGGGACCCGCCGACTACGAAAGACCTGGTCATGTGGATGCCAAGGTGCTGCGCGATATCAGCACATGGGTTATCGAGCAGCCGGCAGCGCCATGATGCCTCAAGGAACGTTGGCGGCAACCCGCTGCAGCTGCGGCAGCCTCAGCTCTTTTCGGGTGCCGTCATCATCGATCACAAACAGGCGGCCATCGCGTTGCGCCAGCGCGGCGACATCACCCACCACCTTGGCATCGAGTCGTTGCAGCGGTCGTCCATTGACCGCGTCGTAGACGGTCAGCTGATTGGCCTGGTCGTCGGCGACCAGCAGCCAGTCATGGCTGGTGTCATGCCAGCGCACCAGTGAACCGGACACCAGTGGCGGGCGCACCAGGCCCAAACCGCCCAGCACGATCACGAGCAAACCCGCCAGCATGCCCGCGGTGACCAGCCATGGATGAGTGCGGAGGATCGAGGCGGTATTCACACCCGCATGCTGACGCCGCGGCGTGACAGGCGAATGACGAGCTTGCCGGCATCAATCCACGCGTGCGCGGAGCGACAGACCCAGTGCGATCCAGCCACCGATGAGGGCCAGGCCACCGAACGGGGTGATCACGCCGGTCCAGCGGGGTGCGCCCAACGCCAGCGCGTACAGGCTGCCGCTGAACAGCACGATGCCGAGCACGAAGGACACCGTCGCAAAGCGGCCGCTGCGACCGCGGCCAAGCCCGACCGCGACCACCAGGGCCAGCGCATGCCAGACATGGTAATTCACCGCCGTGTGCCACAACTCGCTGCTGCGTGCGTCAAGCACATCGCGCAAGGCATGCGCGCCGAAGGCACCCAGCAGCACAGCACTGGCCCCGGCTGCACCGACCAGCAGGCTGACACGGGTACTGACAGGTTGTCGCAGCATGAGTGAATTCTCCGGCGGCCAAACCCCGTACTGCAGCCGCTGTCGTATGCTTGATCGGTTGAAGACCTCGGATTCTCGCATGAAGCTCCGCTATCTACCGCGCATCACCTTGCTGCTCCTGCTACTTGCTATCGGCCTGCTGCTGGACGGCTGCCAGCGCAGCGAACCGCTGCCGCTGCGACTGACCAATGTCAGCGGCCACATGCCGGATCTCGATTTCAGGCTTACTGATGATCGCGGCAACGCGGTCACCGGCGCCGACTATCGCGGCAAGGTGGTGGTGCTGTATTTCGGCTACACCCATTGCCCGGACGTCTGCCCGCTGACCATGGCCCACCTGCATGTGGTGATGCAGCGGCTGGGGCCGCTGGCTGATGGTGCGCGCATTTTGTTCGTCAGCGTCGATCCGACCCGCGACACCCCGCAGGTGATGCATGCCTACGTCAATGCGTTCGACCCGCGCGCCGTCGGCCTTACCGGCTCAGCGCACGCGATCGAAGCGCTGACCAAGCGCTACCGCACGGCGTTCACCCGTGAACCCGGTGCGGCCGATGGCAACTACGAAGTCAGCCACGGCTCGGCGATCTATATATTCGACCGCAACGGCCATGCACGCGTGCTGGCCACGCCATCGGCCTCGCAGGACGATATCGTGCATGACCTGCACCTGCTGCTCAGCACCGGAGCCACGCCATGAAGTCACCCACGTTGTCATGCCTGCTCGCCGGCCTGCTCGCAGCCGGCGGCGCCCACGCGAGTGCCGCCGACCATGTGCATGCCAGCCACGCCTGGATCCGCATCCTGCCTGGGGACCTGCCTGCTGGCGCTTATGTGACATTGCAGAATGAAGGTGATCAAGCCGTCGCGCTGAATGGCGCACACAGCACCATATACGCCGAGGTCATGCTGCATCAGAGCTCAAACGAAGGCGGCACCAGCCGCATGAGCGCGGTCGACTCGCTGGCGGTGCCAGCCCATGGCACCGCGATGCTGGCACCGGCGGGGTACCACCTGATGCTGATGAAGGCGAGCAAGCCGGTGAAGCCTGGCGACACGGTCAGGCTGCAGCTCAGCTTCACCGATGGCAGCACGCTGGCCACCGATTTCCTCGCCCGCCCGGCCAACGCCGTCGATGACACTCACTGACCGGCATTCCATCGCTTCGTTTCACTCTGCGGACGAGGCCGCCGCTGCCGATTTGCGCACCGTCGGTTGACGCAATGGGCGGCGCGGCAGACGTCCATTGCGCGACAGCCGCAGCCATTGGCGCAGCGCCATCAGGCCGCCGATCGACTCGATCAGAGCCGCCGGCACCCAGGTGATCACGCCGCCGATCAACTGACCGGTCAGCACGTTGAAAGTGAACGCACGGCCGCAGATCTCGAAGATCGGATAAAGATCGGCCTTGGAAAACGTCACGATGGCGCCGGCGAGGATCTGCGGCGTCATGGTGACCGCGGGCGACAGCACACGCAGGCCAGCCGTCATCCGCCCCGGCGGATGCGGCCGGTGATCGAGCACCAGCGACCAGTACGCGAACCCGCTGATCAGCATCGTCCAGTTCATGAAGCGATAGATCCGCCAGTCCAGCATCGCCAGCGTCTGCAGTGACGGAATCAGCCAGATCAGCACGAACGTGACGAACAACAGCGTCGCCACCACCGGGTTCAGGATCACTCCGCTGATCAGCCGCCACGGCCACGATCGCTGCAGCGGCCGCAGCATGCGCAGCCGCCATGCCAGCGGCAAACCCGCACGCAGCACGCTGGCAGGATAGGAGGTGACGATCAGCAACGGCGCCAGATGATGCAGCAGCAACTGCTGGATCCGGTGCATGAAGAACTCATGCTCGGCGTAGTAATCCAGATAGGTCTGCAGCGACAGGTAGATGATCGCCATGCCAATCCAGAACACCAGCTTGCGACTGAAGCTCACTGACAGGCGCCGGCTGCCGCGCACGTACAGCACGCAGGTCGACAGGAAGATCGCGAGGAACACCCACGAAAACTCCCACGGCACCATCCATTTCAACAACGTTGCCATCACGTCAGTACACCAGTGACCCGACTCGACCCGAATTCCGTCTGCGACCGCCCAGCATAGTGCCGTACACGCAGCATGCCTTGCGGCAGATTGCCGCTCACCGGCCCCGCATGAAGTTCGCGATCATCTGCGCTGGCGGCTGTGACGGCTGCGGCGCCAACCGTAAAGCAGCCCGATCAGCACCACCAGCATCGGCACCAGCACGATGTTGAGGACTTTCACGCGCAACCCGAGTGCGTCGATCTCGGCGTTGAGCTGGTGCTGCACGTCGCGCAACTCCTTGTTGATCGCGAGCTGGCGCTGACGGAACTGTTCGATCTCCTGGCGCTGCTCGGCAGTGGCGGTGCTGCCAGCGCTGCCCTTGGCTGGTTGCAACTCGTCCAGGCGGCGCCGGGTCTCGGCCAGCTCCTGCTCCAGCTCCTGCTCTTTCTGCAGGAATTTCTGATCGGCGACGTTGCGCAGTGCCTGCACCCGCGTGAAGGGACGCTGCGAGGTAGAACGGCCACGGATCGACAGCAGCGCCGAAGAGCCGCTGAGGTTGTCGACCAGATTGGTGACGAAATCCCCGTTGTTGGCGAATACCTGCATCATCGTCTGACCGAGCAGGGTCTGCGGCTCCACCCACAGCCGGTCGCTGAGCAGGTCGGTATCGGCCACCAGGAGCACCTCGGCATTCGGCGCGGAATGGGCCAGGTGCCCCGGCTGCCTGGCACGCTCCGGAAACGCGCTGCCGAACGTGCCGCGCAGGCGCGCCGCCAGCACATAGTGCGCGTTGTCGGGCCGGTAGCCCTGCAGCAGCGTGGTTGGATCGTTGCTCGCATCCAGCACCCGCTGGGTCGGCACCACTTCCGCATCGGCGCTGCTCTGCAGCAAGGGGACCAGTCGCGTATGCGCGTCCGGCGCAAGGTCAAAGTAGCCGATGGTGGATACATTGATGCGCTGCAGGCTGGCGGTGATGGCCTCGTTGCGGTTCAGCTCCTGCGCACCCAGGGCGAGCATCGCCGGATGGTTGAAACTGCTGCCAGCCAGCTCGATCGGCAATGCAAGTGTGCGGTCCAGCACCACCTTGTGCGGGTCATAGAGCACCCCCCAAGCCGCAAACAACCGCGGCAAGTCCGAACTGTGATCGGGGAACGTGGCACTGTCAGCGGCGAACGGAGTCGTGTCGAGCTCCGCATCAGGATCGACGAAGACCGCCAGATGGCCACCACGCAACACGTATTGGTCGATCGCATATTGCGCATCGAGTGACAGCTGCTTGGGGTGGATCAGCAGCAATACCTTGGTGCTGTCGTCGACATGCTGCAGCGTCGACGCATCCAGCATTTTCACGTCGAATAGCTGGTCGAGCTGTTGGAGCACCGTCCATGCTGGCTGGCCAAGCGCCGGATTACCCGCGACCGGCAGCGAGCTGATCACGCCGATTGACGGCTTGTTGACCTGGTTCAGTTCGTACAGCAGCTTGGCTATGTCGTATTCGAGAAACGCCTCCCGCGCCGGATCGAAGAACGGGATCGCCAGCGTCTTGTCCGGCACGCGATCTTCCGCGGAGTCTCCGTCGGCACCTCCGGCCATGGCGCTGCCCACCAGGCCGAAGAACACCCGTTCACCGTTGCTGCCGCCATTGGCCGCGGTCAAGCCGCCACCTTCGGCGCTGGCCTCATCATCTGAATAGGGCACCGGATCGATCACCTGCAACCGGATGCGGCCATGCGAGCGCGCGACCATTTCCTGCAACATCTCGTTCACGCGCTGCTCGTAGCTGCGCAGCTGGGGCAGATCACGGGTGGCGTGATCGGAGAAATACAGCGTCAGCCGCAACGGCCGCTGCAGCGTATCGACGATGTGCAACGTGCCCGGGGTCAGCGTGTACAGCTGATCGGTCGTAAGATCGATGCGCGTTGCGTGCAGCCAGCGGCTGCTGACCACGATCAGTGGCACGAAGATCACTACCAGCAGCACCAGCGAGGCATACAACATGGTGCGCCGGGTGAAGCGCAATGATTGGGAAAACAGGCGTAACAGCTGCTGACGGATCATGGCTCAGCGTGTCCGCTTCAGATCAAGCAGCAGCACGCCAGCGGTCAGCCAACCGATCATGCTGAGCAGGAAATACAGCAGGTCACGTACATCGAGTACCCCACGGGCGATCGCCGTGAAATGCCGGAGCATGGACAGGTGCGCCACGCCATTGATCAGCCTGCGCGGCAGCGTGCCCTGGAAGAAGTCCAGCACCTGCGGCTGCCCGGCCAGCAGCAGCAGCACGCACACCACCGCCGTGAGGATGAACGCCACCACCTGGCTGCTGGTCAACGCCGACAGGCAGGCACCGATTGCAATGAAGCTGCCGGCCATCAGCCAGCTGCCAAGATAGCCAGCCAGGATCACGCCGTTATCCGGTGAGCCCAGGTAGTTGACGGTGATCCAGATCGGAAACGTCAGCACCAGCGCCAGCCCGATGAACAGCCATGCTGCCAGGAACTTGCCCAGCATCGCCTGCCATAGGGTCAACGGCAGCGTAAGCAAGAGTTCAAGTGTGCCGCCCTTGGCTTCCTCCGCCCACATGCGCATGGTGATCGCCGGCACCAGGATCAGGTATAGCCAGGGATGCATCACGAAGAACGGTTGCAGGTCGGCTTGCCCACGCTCGTAGAAATCGCCCGCATAGAACGTGAGGATGCCAGCCAGCACCAGGAAAATCACCAGGAATACATACGCCACCGGCGTCACGAAATAACTGCGCAACTCGCGCCGCATCACGGCGTTGACCGGACTCATGCCCGCCCCCCCGTCAAAGCACCGGTACCGCCGTTAGTCGTGATCTGACGGAATACCTCGTCGAGACGGCCACGCTCCAGCTGGATCTCCGATACCTCCAGACCCTGCTCACGCAGCAGCGTTTCAACCGGCTCAAGGATCCGTTCACCCGGCTTCGGAAACACCGTGATGCGACCATCCAGCGGATCGACCTCGATCGCCGCCACCTGCGGCAGGCGCCCCAGCATTTCCTGCGACATGCCGCTGCCCGGCGCGCTGAACGACACCGCGCCGTGGTAACGCGAACGCTGCTCCAGTTCGGCCGGCGTGGCATCCGCCATCAACTTGCCACGGGCGATGATCACCACCCGGTTGCACAGTGCGTGCACTTCTTCCAGCAAGTGGGTGGATATCAGGATCGTGCGCTCGCGCGCCATCATGTCGATCAGCTGGCGCACGGCGTGCTTCTGGTTCGGGTCGAGGCCGTCGGTCGGCTCGTCCAGCATCAGCACCGGCGGGTCGTGCAGGATCGCCTGGGCCAGCCCCACGCGCCGGCGCAGGCCTTTCGACAAAGTCTCGATGCACAGTTCCAGCACTTCCTCCAGCTGCAGCCGATGGATCACCTCGTCGAAGCGCCGATAGCCGGCATCCGCGTTGAATCCACGCATGCGGACGATGAACTGCAGAAACTCGCGCACGGTCATCTCGCCATAACTCGGCGCGCCCTCTGGCAAGTAACCAAGGGCACGTTTCGCCTTCAGCGGCTCGCGCACGACGTCGTACCCACAGACGCGTGCCGTGCCCGAGGTAGGCACAAGGAAACCGGCGATCATGCGCATCGCGGTGGACTTGCCGGCACCGTTGGGGCCCAGCAGGCCAAGCACCTGGCCCGGTTCGACGCGGATGCTCAGCGCATCCACCGCGGTCAGGTTGCCATAGCATCGGGTGAGCTGGTCGGTTTCGATCATATCCGGTGGAAAGTTGTGGCGAAACGCGCCGTCAATTGTCGGCAAACGTGGCTGCAGCGTCGCAGGTCGTCCAGCAATGTACCGCAAGACACTCTGGAAGTTCGGCAGCAGTTGGTGTGTCCGTGGACTGTCTGCCGCCGATAAAGAAAAGGCCCTTCCGTTATGGAAGGGCCTTTCGATTCTGCAACCAATCTACAACTTACTGGGCGGCGCTGGCGGCCGCGGCCGGTGCTGCTGCCGTGCTGGCCGGAGCTGGGGCTGTGCCGGCTGGAGCTGGAGCCGTGCCGGAAGCCGCCGGTGCACCGGTATCGGGTGATGGCGGCTGGATTCCCGCCTCCTGCTCCGGCGTCTGCGTCGGCGCATTGGTGATCGGCAGATAGACTTCGTACTTGGCGTAGCTGGTGATGTTGCCGCCAGCGTCCTTCACTTCCGGCTTGGCCAGGATGTCGTAAGGCCGGTTGACCACGTCATCGAACGTGTAGCCGTGGGTCTGCGCATAGGCCTTCAGCTCGTCGCGCGTCTGCGGTACGCCAGCGAAGGTACCGTTCCATACACCCTTGAGTGCCGCACCACCAAACGCCAGCGTGGCGCGTACATCACTATCCACCACCAGACGGCCGAAGCGATCGCGGCTACCCGGCGTCAAGGCTGTGGCACTGGCAGCATCAGCCGCCGTGCTGGCTTCCGCCGGCGCCCCGGACGCATCCAGCGCAGGCGGCGTCGGCGCGGTGAGCTGCTCGCTCTGCCCATTGACGGTCAGTGTGCTCGAGTCGATCGGTAGCGCCACGTCAAAGCTGTAGGTCTGGTCGCCGTAGTTGGTGGTGAACAGGATGCGCGGACCGGTCACGTTCACGCCAAGCTTCTTGGCGGCCGCCTGGATCTGGCTGATGGCCTTGTTGGTAGCGTCATCCAGACCGTCCAGACCGTCCTTGCGTGCCATCGAGGTGGATACCAGCAGCACAGGCGTCTGCTGGGTCTGCACGATGTACGGAATCAGCGTGCTGTAGTCGATATTCGGCACGCCGGCCAGCACATCCTGCAGCTTGTTCATGCTGAACTGAATGAATGCGTCGGGATCGCCATGGATGTACATGCTGGAAAACCGGTTGATCAAGTTCCAACCGTAGGCCACGTCATACGACCAGGTCACCTGGGTCAGCTGTCCACGGCTGCCCTGACGCTCCAGGTCCAGCGTGAAGTGCTTGTCCATGCCACGCCAGCCGTTGTCCAGATTCCAGACAATGCTGGCCTTCTTTGTGTTGCTGTCGATCTTGTCGAAATCCGGATCGGCGCTGGCGACGGTCAGGCCGCCGTCACCGACCTTGGGATCGGTGCTGCTCCAGCTGACTTCGGCGCCCGGGCCATAACCCTTGCCGGAAAAGGTGAACTGCATTTTCGGATCATACGAGCGCAGCACGACGTAGTCCGGCAGCCGGTGGAAGTTGTCGAGCATGTCGTAGACCTGGCGCAAGTCCTTGCCGATCACCAGCTGGCGTTCCACATGACCGCTGCCGGGCATGACCACGGCCGCCAAGACACCGATCACCGCAACGATGACCAGGGCAACAAGAAATTCAAGGACACGCATCATTCCAGAGTTCTCCGAGCGTCTCTACGCCATACCTAAAGTGTCGCCCCAAGCGCCACACGCGCCTGCCCGAAGAGTCGTTCCGAGGGCCGTGGCAGGGGGTCGGCAAATGCCGAAGCTATGGATGTTACTTGCTCGCGGGCTGGAACGCTATCCGCGATTGCCCGTGCTTCTGGAAGGCCAAAAAACGGGTTACAACAGGTATCGAACACCATATGGCGCCATCACGCAACGCAACAAAAATGGCGCCCTGCCGCAGCGCGTGCGGCGCACCTCAGACGATCCCCATCTCCAGCGCCTTCAGCACGGCACGGGTACGGTCGCGTACGCCCAGCTTGGAAAGAATGTTGGAAACGTGATTTTTCACCGTCCCCTCGGCCACCTTGAGCGAATTGGCGATTTCCTTGTTGCTGTAGCCGCCGGACAGCAGCCGCAGGATCTCGGTCTCGCGCTCGGTCAGCGGATCGGGCTGCTCCAGGCTGGTGAAATGATTCTGCATCCGCGACACCCCCGCCATCAGGCGCTGGGTGACCATCGGCGCCACCAGCGAGCCGCCTGCGGCCACCGTGCGCACGGCTTCCACCAGCTGCTCCAGCGAGACGTCTTTCAGCAGGTAACCGCGCGCACCGGCCTTGAGGCCCTGCAGCACCAGCTGGTCGTCATCGAACGTGGTGAGGATGATGGTCGGCGGCAGCTCGTTGCGCGCCGACAGCGCCTGCAGCACTTCCAGCCCGCTCATGTTCGGCATGCGCAGGTCCAGCAGCACCACATCGGGCTTGATCCGTGGAATGTCCTGCACCGCCTGCGCGCCATCGGCACATTCAGCTATCACGCGGATATCTTCGGCCAGATCCAGCAGCGAACGAACGCCCTGGCGCACCAGATTCTGGTCGTCGACGAGACAAACGGAGATCATCGCGAATCCTCGGACAAACGTGGTTCATGGGGTGGCACGGGCAACCGGCGGAATAGGTCGCGCCCAGCAACGACACATTCTCGCATGCTGGAGCGCTCACCCAACATTACGACACACTGAGTGCCGGCGGTTCAAACCGCGTCGGCGCATGCGCCAGCGCGGTGTGTTCGCCCAGCGGCAAGCGCACGGTCAATGCAAAACCCTGGCTCATGCCAGTATCCAGCGTCACGCTGCCGCCGAACTCGGCCAGCCGTTCGCGCATGCCGGACAGGCCATTGCCCGGCTCAACCTGCTCGGCGCCACGGCCGTCGTCGCGCGCGTGCAGACCGAGCAGGCTGGCATCCGCATAGGCAAAATTGAGCCACAGGTTGCGTGCACCGGCGTGCTTGGCGGTATTCGTGATGATTTCCTGCGCGCAGCGCAACAACACCTGCGCGCGCCGCGGATCCTCCACGCTGAAACGCGGCGGCATGATCACGTGCACGTGCAGCCCAGGCACGCCTTCCGTCAGGCTGCGCAAGGCCTGGGTCAGGTCGATCGCATCATCCTGGCGCAACTCGCTGACCACTTCGCGCACATCGGCCAGCAGCAGCCTGGCCGTACTCTGCGCCTTGCGCACATGCGCACCGGCGGCTTCGTTGGTGAGGTGGCTGGCCACTTCCAGGTTCAGGCTGAGCGCGGTCAGGTGATGGCCGATCAGGTCGTGCAGGTCGCGCGCGATGCGCATGCGCTCGGCGATCCGGCTGGACTCGGCCAGCAGCGCGCGGGTGGCGCGCAGTTCAGAATTCAACCGACGCTGCCCCTCGCGCTGCTCGGCCTGCTGGCTCGCCACCATCGAGGTGATGAAGGTCAGCGCCGAAATGCCCAGGTACATGCAGACCTGCAGGAAGGCCGTGGCGATCGTCCAACCCATGTAATTGGCGATGATCGGGATCAGCATGAGGTTCTGCATCAGCATCCAGATCAGCCCGGCAACGACGGGCAGCTGCCACGGCAGTACTACCGCAATGACCAGCATCAGCATCGCCGACAGGCCACTTTGGCTGAACCAACCCATCGCGATCGCCGAACTGGTCAGCACCAGCAGACCGAACACCTTGATCAACTGTGGGGCGCCGCGCTGTCGCGTCATGCTCGAGCGCCGGGTCAGCATCAGGTAGGTCAGGCCAAAAACAACGTAGGAGATGATCCAGCCCGAAATGTTCGGGTTGCTCCACAGGGCGCTGACCCGCGCCAGACTCCAGCTGCCAGGCAGCAACGGCAATGCCACGCACAAGTACGTGAACAGGCCGGCATAGCGCAGCAAGCGGGTATGGCTGAAATTGACCCAAGGCATCCCGGCATCATAGGCGAGCTTAGTCACCGTGCAATGCGCGATAAGTCATGCATGGCTGTTGTGCCAGCCATGCCTGCCGTCGTTTTACAAAGCTTTTACATGTGCCATTGCGAGATGTACGGGCAACGGCCGCATGTCATAATGAACCATTGCGCGAGGCCGCTGGTCGACCTTGTCCCCGAATCCATCATTGCGGAGCAACGAATGGCCCTTGCCATCCGCGACGTGCGCGAGCACGACCTGGATGCCGTACTGGCGCTCAACAACGCTGCCGGTCGCTCCATCCTCGCCCTCGACGCTACACAGTTGCGCTATTTCTACGAGCACGCTGACTATTTCCGCGTCGCCGAAATCGACGGTCACTTGGCCGGCTTCCTGATCGCACTGCGCGAAGGCGGCGAATACACCAGCCCCAATTACTGCTGGTTCGCCGCGCATTACCCGCAGTTCGTCTATATCGATCGCATCGTGATCGCGAACGCTTACCATCGCCACGGTCTTGGTCGCATCTTCTATTGCGATGTGCACAGCTACGCCGAAGTGCGCGTGCCACTGCTCACCTGCGAAGTATTCCTGGAGCCGCGCGATGACGTAGTGGTGCTGTTCCACGGCACCTACGGCTTCCAGGAAGTCGGCCAGCAGCGCATGGGCGAGCACGGGCCACAGGTCAGCCTGCTGGCCAGGGACCTGCCCAGCTACGCCTATGTCCGCGACACCTGGCTCGAGCACGGCGGCCTGCCGGACGTACCCTGGCTGGCCGAGCGCGATCGCTCTTCCGTCTTTAATTCCACCCCGCGCCGCCTCGCCGGAGAGCGGCGCCCATGAATGCAAAGATGGATACCTCTGACGCCTGTGACCTGCGTTTCGGCCAGGTCGGCATCGCCTGTGTGCGTGTGCGCCGGGTCGATGCCGCTGCACTGTGCGATGAGCTGGAACGTCGGGTGCGGGCGGCCCCGCAGATGTTTTCCCGTGCTGCCGTAGTGCTGGACCTGAGCCACCTGCTTGACCTGCCGGACGACGGCGCGGTCGATGCGATGCTCGAAGCGGTGCGCAGCGCCGGCATGCTGCCGGTGGGGCTGGCCTATGGCACCAGCGAGACCGAGGCGCTGGCCAAACGCATGGGGTTGCCGCTGATCGCGAAGTTCCGCGCGGCTTATGAGCCAGCCAATGGCAGCCCGGCCGCCGCCGAGCCACCCGTGCGTGCCGAACCATCCGCGCCGATCCAGCGCGAGCCGATCCTGTCCGCACCAGCGCCCGGCAGCGTGCAGGGTGCCCAGCACCACGCCAGTTCGGTGCGTTCAGGCCAACAGATCTACGCGCGCGATCGTGACCTGATCGTCACTGGAGCGATCGCCAACGGTGCTGAAGTGATCGCCGACGGCAACATCCATATCTACGGCGGCCTGCGCGGTCGCGCCATGGCCGGCGCACAGGGCGACGAGAAGGCGCGCATCTTCGTATCCGACTTCCGTGCCGAGCTGGTGGCCATCGCCGGCCATTACCGCGTGTTCGAACAAATTCCTGACGACCTCGAAGGCCAGTCCGTGCAATGCTGGCTGGAAGGCGAAAAGCTGTTGATCGCCAAGCTGTGATCACCTACAACCATAATTATTACAACAAGAACTACACGGAGATGGGCCCTTGACTGCTGAGATTATCGTTGTCACCTCCGGCAAAGGCGGCGTCGGCAAGACGACAACCAGTGCCTCCCTCGCCACCGGCCTGGCGATGGCCGGCAAGAAAGTCGCCGTCATCGACTTCGACGTCGGCCTGCGCAATCTCGATCTGATCATGGGCTGCGAGCGCCGCGTCGTGTACGACTTCGTCAACGTCGTGCACGGTGAGGCCACGCTCAAGCAGTCGCTGATCAAGGACAAGCGCCATGACAACCTGTATGTGCTGGCCGCCAGCCAGACCCGCGACAAGGATGCACTGACCCAGGAAGGCGTCGAGAAAGTGCTCGACGGCCTGTCCGAGGATGGCTTTGACTACGTCGTATGCGATTCACCGGCCGGCATCGAGAAAGGCGCGCATCTGGCAATGTACTTCGCCGACCATGCGGTCGTGGTGGTCAACCCGGAAGTGTCTTCGGTCCGCGATTCCGATCGCATCCTCGGCCTGCTCGCCAGCAAGACCCGGCGTGCCGAGCGCGGCGAAGGCCCGGTTACCCAGCACCTGCTGCTGACCCGCTACAACCCGGCCCGCGTCGCGATCGGTGAAATGCTCAGCGTCAAGGATGTCGAGGAAATCCTCGGCATCGAAGTGGTCGGGGTGATCCCCGAATCGGAAAATGTGCTGACCGCCTCCAATAACGGCATCCCGGTGATCGTCGATGCCAATTCACATGCCGGTCAGGCCTACAGCGACACCGTAGCTCGCATCCTCGGCGAAGAGCGTCCGCTGCGCTTCATCGATGTGCCCAAGAAGGGCTTTCTCCAGCGCGTGTTCGGAGGTTGATCACGATGGGCATTCTTGATTTCCTGAAACGCAAGCCAGAAGCGACCGCCAACGTGGCCAGGGAACGCCTGCGCATTATCGTCGCGCAGGAACGCTCCACCCGCGGTGCACCGGACTACCTGCCGATGATGCGCAATGAGCTGCTCGAAGTAATCAAGAAATACATCCACGTCGACCTCGATGCGATCAACATCAATTTCGAACGCGACAGCGGCCACGAGATCCTGGAACTCTCGGTGACGCTGCCGGACGGCAAGGCTGCCGCCAAGACCGCGTAAGTTTCCGGCGGCCACGGCCGCCCGCCAGCGCGCCGGGCGATCAGGCATCGCCCGGCGTTACCCCACCTCATTCATCTGCGCTGTCCGCGCTCGCGCATGCATCCCGAAACCAGCAGCCGCCCCGAATCCAGCGACCCGGCCAGCACCGTCATGCGCATGAACCAGATCGGTTTCGACGACGCTGCCCTCCTGCTCGCCCGCTTCGGCCTGCAATTGCGGCATGTGACCCTCGGCGAGCCGATTCCCGGCAGTTTCTGGGGAGACGAAGAAGCCGGCATCATCGGTAATACCGTGTATGCGCGCGACGACACGCCAGTGCATTCATTACTGCATGAGGCCTGCCACCTGATCGTGCTACCGCCGGAAAGACGTCTGGACGTCCATACCGACGCCACCGATTCGATCGAGGAAGAGGACGCCACCTGCTATCTGCAGATCGTACTGGCCGACGAACTGCCAGGCGTGGGACGTGCACGACTGATGGCCGACATGGATGCCTGGGGCTATTCGTTCCGGCTGGGTTCGACCAGAGCCTGGTTCGAGCAGGATGCGACGGAGACGCAGGAATTCCTAAGGTCGCGCGGCCTGTTCTGAGCTGAAGCGAAGCGTTACCTGCAGCTATACCTACTCGGCATGCCAGTTGCCATCCACACCCTTGCTGTATTTCTTTTTCACCGCGGACCAGGCGACCTTATGCGCCGCTTCCTCGCGCGATTCGTCTCCGCGCCGTACGCCCTTGTCGGCATATTCGGCCCACGCACTGTTGAACGCCTCCTTGTATATTTCCTGAGCATGTTTTGGCACATGCTCACGCACGGAATCAGGCAGGTCAGAAATGGCTTTGTACGGCATGATTAACTCCACGGCTTTGGGAGTGATGTGGAGCCAACATGCAACACGCACGATCAAGCCACCGTCAATGTCGTGTTGCCGGAAAGGGAACTGCAGCAATCGTTCAGCAGTACCGCGATCTGGTGAGGCCGCGTAAACGCGTAAAATAGAACGCGTAGCTTCTTGTGCAGTTCATGCAGTTTGCCCCGGTCACAGGGCCAAACAGCATGGCACTGGCCTCGAGGTATCACCGCGGCCTAGAGTTGCCCCAAGGCATCGCGCTGGAAGGCATCATGGCCACCCGCAGGCTAGTACTGTTGTTCGACGGCACCTGGAACAAGGCCGAATCGAACACCAATGTGGAACGCTTGCGCCAGCTGATTGCGCTGCGCGACAGCACAGGCGTAGAGCAGCTCGTCAACTACATTCCCGGCGTCGGCGTAGCGTCTGGCTGGGTTCACCTGCTTGGTGGCGCGTTCGGTTACGGCCTGTCGGGCAATGTACTGCGGGGTTATCGCCGGCTGTGCGAGACGTGGTTGCCAGGCGACGATGTGTTTCTGTTCGGATTCAGCCGCGGCGCCTATACCGCACGCAGTCTCGCCGGACTGATCCGCAAGTGCGGCCTGCTCAAGGCGGACGCCGATGGCAGGATTACCAAGGCCGCCATTGCCAGCGCCTACGACTTCTACCGCGACACCTCGATCAAACCCGATGATGCCGCGGCAATGGATTTCCGCAAGCACCATTCCATTGAAATCGATATCCACTTCATTGGTGTCTGGGATACGGTCGGCGCACTCGGCATTCCCGACACCGCTTCATGGTTCCCGTATGCCCGCTCGCGCTATCAGTTCCACGACACCGAGCTCAGCAAGATCGTCAAGTATGCGTACCAGGCGCTGGCGCTGGATGAACATCGCGCCGACTTTGCGCCATCCGTGTGGACGCGCAACCCTTACAGCGTGAAACCGGGCGAAACACTCACTTCGAAGAAGCTCGAGCAGATCGAGATCGAGCAGCGCTGGTTCATCGGCTCGCATGCCGACGTCGGCGGCGGCAACGACTGTGACGGCGCTGGACGCAAACCCGATCCGCTGCCTGAATTGCCGCTGGCATGGCTGCAGCAGAAGGCAATCGCGGCTGGCCTTGCCTGCGACGAAATCCTCATTCCTGAGACCGATGCCGGCACTGGCGTACCGCGCAATTCCTACGCGGAGTTCATGTATGGCCTCTACAAGGAATTCTCGCCGCCGTTTGATCGCACACTGGGTAACGGCGTCAACGAAAAGGTGGACGATTCCGTGTGGCAGCGCTGGCTTACCGACGCCACTTACCGCTCACCTTCACTGGCACAGGCGCTGACCCGTGCCGTCGTGCTGATGTCGTTCGAAACCGTGGTTCCGCCTGATACAGTGACCGGTGGCGGCAAGCAACAGACGACCACGTAAAGACTGCATTTCCCACACATGGATGCCACTGCATCTCTGATCGCTTCAATGAGGCTCGGCAATTTCAGCCTGTATCGCCATTTCTGGGTCCACGTCGACCGGCATCCGGTCCAGTGGCCGCCGCGCAACAGCACGATACCAACCCCATGCCAGCGTCCCGATCACCGTCAGTGTCGATGCGCCCAACCCAAGATGCAGCATGCTTACTGACAGTAGCGGCGACAGCACACCAGCAACCAGACTGCATAACAGCAGACTGGCAAAGGCCTGTACCGAGGAAATGCCGCCGCGCTGGTGCGGGAAGCGATCCAGCAACAACAGCGTCAACGTGGGAAATGCCAGTTGCACACCGACGCCATGCAGGATCAACGGCAACATCGACCACGGCAGCCGCGGTGTGGGAAACACCAGTGCCAGCAGCAGGTGCAGCGCACAGGCCAACAACATCACCGCATAGCCCAGGTTTACCGTAAAGCCCACGCTGCGCCGCTCGGCCATTCGGCCAGACAGCCACGCACCACTGACGAGGCCGGCCACCACCGGCAGGAACAACCAGGGAAATCCTGCTGCCGACAAATGCAGCAGCTCACGCACGATGCGTGGTGCCGAGGCGATGTAGAGGAACAGCCCGGCGAAGTTGACCGAGCAGGAAATCAGCAGCGGCCAGAACGGGCGATCGCGGCTGAAGCACAGATAGCTGGCCAGCAATGTTCGTGGCGCAAATGGTCTGCGCTGTGCCGGTGGGTGGCTTTCCTCCAGAAATACCATCAAGGCCAGCGCCAGTAAGGCGGTGAAACCGGTCAGCACCCAGAAGATGCCATGCCAGCCGCCCAGCGGCAGCAGCAACGCACCGACCATCGGCGCGATCACTGGTGCCACGCCGAAAATCATCATAACCCTGGACATCAGCCGCTGCGCGGCGGCGCCCTCGAACGTATCGCGGATCACCGCCCGTCCCACCACCAGACCCGCGCCAGCACACACGCCCTGCAGGCCACGACAGGCCAGCAGCATCGCGAACGAGGTCGACAGCGCGGCGCCCACCGAAGCGAGTGCGTATACCAGCATGCCGGCCACCATCACCGGCTTGCGCCCGATCGCGTCCGAGATCGCGCCATGGAACAGGCTCATTGCCGCATACGTGATCAGGTACACGCTGATCAGCTGTTGCAACGCCGTGTCGTCAACTGCAAAGCGCGCACCGATCAACGGAAACGACGGGAACACCGCGTCGATCGAGAATGGCCCGATCATCGACAACCCAGCCAGCAACCATGGCAGGCTGCGGCGTACGGCGCTGGAGGCTGGGTTCATGGCGAGACGTACGTGTCGGCGGGGGCGTGCAGTATAGAGCCGCCATCGCGAGCCGCCGTGCTTGACGACAGGGCGGCTAGATCGACTAGGATGACTGCTCGGGAGATGGCATGCCTCCCGTTTCGCGGAAGCTTTCGGCATCCCGGAACAAACCACCTCTCGCCATGCGTTGAGGTTGATGATGCCTGCACCACCGGCTTCCGGCGGGGCAGGCATGTCTGCACCGCGGCAACCGGACACTTTCACTGTCAGGAGACGCGCTCGTGGGCTTTACCGGATTTGCAGCTGTTGGGATCGGTGGCGTTTTGGGCTGCTGGTTGCGCTGGGGGTTGGGCGTGATGCTCAATCCGCTATTCCCCACCCTGCCGCTCGGCACGCTGGCGGCCAATCTGGCCGGCGGCCTGATGATGGGCTGTGTGATGGGCCTGTTCGATCATTTCCAGACACTGTCGCCGGAACTGCGACTGTTCGTGTTCACCGGTTTTCTGGGTGGCCTGACCACGTTCTCCACCTTTTCAGCCGAATCCACCACCCTGCTGCTGCGCCAGCAGTACCTGTGGTTCAGTGGCCACGTAATGGCGCATGTGGTCGGCTCGCTGGCGATGACCGTGCTCGGCATCACCCTCACTCGCAGCCTGCTGCGTCACTAATCCGGAGAGGCCGCATGAATCAGGAAAACCTGCAACATGGCGTGCACCTGACCTTCTATTGCCATCTGCGCGCGAAACACGCCGGCATGCTGCTGTCCGAGTGGCTGCTGGAGCAGGCCAAGGAGCACGGCCTCGGCGGCGGGTCCGTGTTCCGCGCGATCGCCGGCTTCGGCCGGCATGGTGTGCTGCACGAGGAACAGTTCTTCGAACTGGCCGACGACCTGCCGATCAAGATCGAGTTCCTGCTGCGCGAGGATCAGGCCGAGCTACTGCTGCAGTTGGTGCGCATGGCCGACGTCGACGCGACCTATGCACGCTGGCCGGCAAGCTTTGCCATGCTTAGCAAGCACTGACCAATACCGACTTCATCCAATGCGAGACAAGGCATGGGCCAGGACGACCTGAAAAACCGCGCCAGTGAACTGCTCGAACAGGCCGGCATCCGCATCAACGGCAATACGCCGACCGATCTGCACGTGCATGACGAGCGCCTGTACAACCGCGTGTTCGCGCACGGCTCACTAGGCCTGGGCGAGGCCTATATGGACGGCTGGTGGGATGCGGATGACCTGCCCGGCTTGTGTACCCGGCTGCTCACTGCCGGGCTGGATCAGGAACTGAAAACGCTTGACACCCTGCTCGCCCATCTGAAGGCCCGCTTCATCAACCTGCAGCGCGGCGAACGCGCATTCGAGATCGGCAAGGTACATTACGACCTCGGCAATGACCTGTTCCACGCCATGCTCGGCAAGCGGATGGTGTATTCGTGCGGCTACTGGGCCAAGGCTGACAATCTCGACGATGCGCAGGCGGCCAAGCTCGACCTGGTCTGTCGCAAGCTGCAGCTGCAGACCGGCCAGCGCGTGCTGGATATCGGCTGCGGTTGGGGTGAGGCGCTGAAGTATGCCGCCGAGCACTACGGCATCGAGGGCGTCGGCATCACCGTGTCGCAGGAGCAGGCCGGCTACGCCCGCGAGCTGTGTGCCGGGCTGCCGATCGAGATTCGCCTGCAGGATTACCACGACATCAACGAACGTTTCGACGCGGTGTACTCGATCGGCATGTTCGAGCATGTCGGCGGCAAGAACTACCGCGCCTATTTCGAATGCGTGCGCCGTTGCCTGAAGGACGACGGCCTGTCGCTGCTGCACTGCATCGGCAGCAACAGCGCGCCAGCACAGACCGATCCCTGGATCGACAAGTACATCTTTCCGAACTCGATGATTCCCGCTGCCAGCCAGGTGACGGCTGCGCTGGAAGATCTGTTCGTGGTCGAGGACTGGCACAATTTCGGCACCGACTACGACCGCACATTGACCGCCTGGCAGGCCAACGTCGAAGCAGCATGGCCATCGCTGTCGGCGAACTACGACGAGCGCTTCCGGCGCATGTGGCGCTATTACCTGGCCGTTTCCACGGCAGTCTTCCGCAGCCGCCGCGACCAGCTGTGGCAGATCACACTAAGCCCCGATGGCGTGCCGGGAGGGTACCGCGCGCCGCGCTGAATCCTTCGTCGCTGTGGCCACCGCGTGTGCCACCATCATCCGCGTCGCATTCATCGAGGAAGACGCATGTCACCGCTACGCCAGATCCGCCAGTACGTGGCGGTCGCGCTGTTCAGCCTGCTGCTGGCGACCCCTGTGTTCGCCCAGCCAGCGCTGTGGGTGGTGCATAACGCGCATACCACCATCTACCTGTTCGGCACCGTGCATCTGCTGCCGAATGATACCGACTGGCACTACCCGACGCTGGACAAGGCACTCGCCGCCAGCGACTCGCTTACGATCGAACTGACTGACGACGACGCCACGACCATGCAGGCGCTGGTGCTGCAGTACGGGCTGGATCCCACCCATCCGTTGTCGGGCAAACTCAGCGCCGCCGAAAACGCCACCCTGGGGCAGGCCGCACAGTCCGCGGGCATACCGGGCGGCATGCAGACCCTGCAGATGATGCGGCCGTGGCTGGCCGGCGTGACGCTGGCCGTGGCGCCACTGGTGAAAGCCGGCCTCGATCCCGCGCATGGCGTGGACAAGCAGCTGCAGGCGCAGATGATCCAGGCCGGCAAACCGGTGAATGGCATGGAGACCTCCGAGCAGCAGATCCGCTTCTTCGCCGAGCTGCCGCCGGATGTCGAGCTGGCCTTCCTGCGTTCGACCCTGCGTGACATCGACAAGGGACCTGCGGAACTCACCGAACTGATCAGCGCATGGAAGAACGGCGACACCGCCACCATCGCGCGAATCGAGGACGAAGATGTGCGCCAGCAGGCACCCGCGCTTTATCAGCGCCTGCTGGTGCAGCGCAACCAGACCTGGGCCGGCAAGATTGTCGCCATGCTGCAGCAACCCGGCACCATCTTCATCGCAGTCGGCGCCGGGCATCTGGCCGGGCCGGACAGTGTGCAAGCGCAACTGCGCAAAGTGGGCATCGAGGCAGTTCGCCAATAACGCGGCGCTTTCTGGCACCATCGTCCGGTTATCCGCGCACCGCGCACCACTCATTTGATGTAACTCCATGAACTTGCAAGCCAATTACGAACAGATCCCGCTCAAGGAATACGCCGAGCGGGCTTATCTCGACTACTCGATGTATGTGGTGCTGGATCGCGCCCTGCCCTTCGTGGGCGACGGCCTCAAGCCAGTGCAGCGGCGCATCATCTACGCGATGAGCGAGCTGGGACTGGCCGCCACTGCCAAGCCTAAAAAATCCGCGCGCACGATCGGCGATGTGATCGGCAAGTTCCATCCGCACGGCGACAGCTCCTGTTACGAAGCAATGGTGCTGATGGCGCAGCCATTCTCGTACCGCTATCCGCTGGTCGACGGCCAGGGCAACTTCGGCTCGCCGGACGACCCGAAGAGCTTCGCCGCGATGCGTTACACCGAGTCCAAGCTCAGCCCGATCGCCGAGGCGCTGCTCGGCGAGCTTGGCCAGGGCACGGTGGACTGGGTACCGAACTTCGACGGCACCATGGACGAGCCGAGCTGGCTGCCGGCGCGTGTGCCGCACGTGCTTCTGAACGGTTCGATGGGTATCGCGGTAGGCATGGCCACCGACATCCCACCGCACAACCTGCGCGAACTGGCCAGCGCCTGCATCCGCCTGCTGGACGATCCGGACGCCACCGTGGCCGACCTGTTCGAGCATGTGCGTGGTCCAGACTACCCGACCGAGGCGGAGATCATTACCCCGCGCGCCGACCTGCTGGCGATGTACCAGACCGGCGGCGGCTCGGTACGTGCCCGCGCGGTGTACCAGCGTGAGGAAGGCAACATAGTGATCACCGCGCTGCCGCACCAGGTAAGCCCGTCGAAGATCCTCGAGCAGATCGCCGCGCAAATGCGCGCGAAGAAACTGCCGATGATCGAGGACTTGCGCGACGAATCCGATCACGAGAATCCGATCCGTCTGGTCATCGTGCCGCGCTCGAACCGCGTCGATGCCGACGAGACGATGCAGCACCTGTTCGCGACGACGGATCTGGAAAAGAGTTTCCGCGTCAACCTCAACATGATCGGCCTGGATGGCCGGCCGCAGGTGAAGGATCTCAAGCGCATCCTCAGCGAATGGCTGGCTTTCCGCACCAGCACGGTCACACGACGCCTGGAACACCGGCTGGCCAAGGTCGAGCGTCGCCTGCACCTGCTCGAGGCGTTGCGCATCGCCTACCTGAACCTCGATGAGGTGATCCGCATCGTGCGCAGCGAGGACGAGCCCAAGCCCGTCCTGATCGCCCGCTTTAAGCTCAGCGAGGAACAAGCCGACTACATCCTGGAAACCCGCTTGCGCCAGCTGGCGCGGCTGGAAGAGATGAAGATCACGGCCGAGCGCGACCAGCTCGAAGAGGAGCGCGCGAAGATCAGTGTGCTGCTGAAATCGCCGGCCAAGCTGAAGAGCCTGATCAAGGACGAGCTGCGCGCCGACGCCGCCAAGTTCGGCGACGACCGCCGCTCACCGCTGGTGCAGCGCGAAGCGGCGCAGGCACTGGACGAGAGCGCGCTGGTCGTCAGCGAGCCGGTTACCGTAGTGCTGAGCCAGAAGGGCTGGGCCCGCGCGGCCAAGGGTCACGACATCGACGCCGAAGGCCTGAATTATCGCGAAGGCGACGGCCTGCTCGCGGTGGCCAAGGCCCGTACTACCCAGCAAGTAGCCTTTATCGATTCCACCGGTCGCAGCTATTCCACCCCGGCGCATACGCTGCCTTCGGCGCGCGGCAACGGCGAGCCGCTGACCGGACGCTTCAGCCCGGCGGCGGGCGCCAGCTTCGATGCGGTGATCGCCGGCGACAACGATACCCGGCTGATCCTCGCCACCGATTTCGGCTACGGCTTCGTCACCCGCTTCGAGGCACTCACCGGTCGCAACAAGGCCGGCAAGCAAATCATCAGTCTCAGCGATGGCGCGCATGTCCTTGCACCGCAGATCAGCGCCGATCCAGCCCGGGATCGCATCGTGGTGGTTACCACCGAAGGCCATCTGCTGATGTTCTCGGTGGCCGAGCTGCCGGAGCTGGACAAGGGCAAGGGCAACAAGCTGATCGAGGTGCCCAAGGCGAAACTCGCCAGTGGCGATGAACGCTTGGCTGGCGTGGCCGTCGTCGCCGAAGGTAAGGGTGAAGTCACCCTGTACGCCGGTCAGCGTAAACTCACCCTGAAATGGTCAGACTTGGTCGAATACGGTGGCAACCGCGCAACCCGTGGCGGTCTGTTGCCACGCGGCCTGCGCCGGGTGGAACGGATCGAGACGACAGCCTGATGAGCGGTGGCAGGAACTTCCTGCCACCCTGTAGTTTCAAATACGGATGTGCACGCCAACCCAGCATTGCGCGTTAGACACGTCATATCTTCGGAGCACGTATGAACATGAAACGTCTGATCATTGCCTTGGCAAGCACCCTGCTGGTCAGTTCGGTATGGGCGCAAACGGCCAGCAAACCGTTGAATCTCAAGCTTCCGCCCGGCGACGTACCGGCCTCCAGCTCGACCACCGCCCAGCCCGCCAGCTCCAGCTCCACCGCCGCAGCAGCCAAGCCGGCACCGGGCGTGTATTACGGCGATACCAGTGGCAGCACCAGCGACCGCTCGCTTGGTGAAGCTCCCGCCTGTGACGATTCCAAGTACAACGATGCGCAGGTACATGGCAGCGTAGGCATGGGCGTAGTTGGCGGCAACCACGTGAGTGGCAGCTACCAGACCGGCGAGGTCAGCGTCACCAAGGCGCTGGGCGATTGCGAGCATCCCAGCGGCGGCATCGGCTTCTCGGTCAGCGTCGGCCAGGGCAACTTCCACGGTGGTCACGGCTTCTGACCCAAGGCAACAACATCGGGGATCCGAAGCCCGGCTTGTCCAGTCCACTATTGGTATTGATAACGTAGGGAAGCGGTCGATGCACGGTGAGTACAAGATGCCCGGCGGCAAGCTGGTGGTGATCGATCTCGACCTGCACAACGGCCATCTCGCGAACGTGCAGCTGAGCGGCGACTTTTTCCTGGAGCCGGACAGCGCGCTGCACACCATCAATGTCGTGCTGACCGGTCAGCCAGCGGATGCCGATGAAGCCTCGCTTGTCACCACGTTGCACGCTGCACTCTCATCCGAGGTGATGATGTATGGCGTATCACCGGAGGCGATCGCCGTTGCCGTGCGCCGCGCCGTGCGACCGGGTTCCGACGCATGATGCGCACCGACTGGCGTGACCACG
>Ga0302223_10000426_pt1 | contig 28091 bp, 19 predicted proteins | sample II_Palsa_E2_3_FD_194565 | JGI IMG/M metagenome (GOLD analysis project Ga0302223, IMG submission 194565) | Peat permafrost microbial communities from Stordalen Mire near Abisko, Sweden - II_Palsa_E2_3 | ecosystem: Environmental > Terrestrial > Soil > Palsa > Peat permafrost | place: Sweden... | reverse complement strand
GTCGGTACGATCTCGGCCAACTCCGACACCAACATTGGCGACATCATTGCCACCGCGATGAAGAAAGTCGGCAAGGAAGGCGTGATCACGGTTGAAGAAGGTTCGGGCCTCGAGAACGAACTGGACGTCGTCGAGGGCATGCAGTTCGATCGCGGCTATCTGTCGCCGTACTTCATCAACAACCAGGCTTCGCAGCAGGTTGAGCTGGACGACCCGTACATCCTGATCCACGACAAGAAAGTGTCCAACGTCCGCGAGCTGCTGCCCGTGCTCGAAGCCGTCGCCAAGGCCGGCAAGCCGCTGCTGATCGTCGCCGAGGAAGTCGAAGGCGAGGCGCTGGCCACCCTGGTCGTCAACACGATCCGCGGCATCGTCAAGGTTGCGGCCGTCAAGGCGCCGGGCTTCGGCGATCGTCGCAAGGCGATCCTGGAAGACATCGCGGTGCTGACCAACGGTCAGGTCGTGTCCGAGGAAGTGGGCCTGTCGCTGGAAAAGACCACGATCGCCGATCTGGGTCGCGCCAAGCGCATCGTCATCACCAAGGAAAACACCACGATCATCGACGGTGCCGGTGAAGCCGAGAAGATTCAGTCGCGCATCGGCCAGATCAAGGCGCAGATCGAAGAGACCTCGTCCGACTATGACCGCGAGAAGCTGCAAGAGCGCGTGGCCAAGCTGGCCGGCGGTGTTGCCGTGATCAAGGTCGGTGCCGGCACCGAGATCGAAATGAAGGAAAAGAAAGCACGCGTTGAAGACGCCCTGCACGCCACGCGCGCAGCCGTCGAAGAAGGCGTGGTTCCCGGCGGTGGCGTTGCACTGATCCGCGCACTGAAGGCTGTCGAAGGCCTGAAGGGCGACAACCCGGACCAGGACCTGGGCATTGCGATCACCCGTCGTGCGCTGGAATCCCCGCTGCGCGCCATCGTTGCCAACGCCGGTGAAGAGCCGTCGGTTGTCGTACAGCGCGTCAAGGAAGGCAAGGGTAACTTCGGTTACAACGCTGCCACTGGCGAGTACGGCGACATGGTCGAGATGGGCATCCTGGATCCGACCAAGGTGACTCGTTCGGCTCTGCAGCACGCTGCATCGGTTGCCGGTCTGGCGATCACCACCGAGGCGATCGTTGCCGAAGTGCCGAAGAAAGACGACGGCCACGGTCATGGCGGTGGTCAGGGCGGCGGCATGGGCGGCATGGGTGGTATGGACTTCTAAGTCTGTCGTCCCTGCGTCAAATCAGAAAACCCCGCTTCGGCGGGGTTTTCTTTTGGTAGTGACGTGAGTGTGCTTCATTACCTTTGGTTGGCAGCAAAGCGTGCCGCTGTCCCCTATCATTCCGAGATGATTTTAGGGATACATTCGTGGATCAAGCCCAACTCAACACCCTCACCAATTTTCTCTGGAATATTGCCGATGACGTGCTGCGCGACATCTATGTGCGCGGCAAGTATCGCGATGTAATCCTGCCGATGACGGTGCTGCGTCGGCTCGACGCCGTGCTAGAGCCGACCAAACAGGCCGTGCTGGACATGAAGGCCGCGCTCGATCGCGAGAACATCACCAATCAGGACGATGCTCTGCGCGCCGCCGCCAACCAGGCGTTCTACAACACGTCGCCGTTCCGCTTGCGCGATCTCAAGTCGCGCGCCACCCGGCAAAAGCTGAAGGACGACTTCGAGGTCTACCTAGACGGCTTTTCGCCGAACGTGCAGGACATCCTCAACAACTTCGAGTTTCGCCACCAGCTTCCACGCCTGTCCAAGGCTGACGCGCTCGGTCCGCTGATCGAGAAGTTCCTCGACAAGGACATCAACTTAGGTCCGCAGGCGCAGGGCGACCTGCCTGCGCTCGACAACCATTCGATGGGTACCTTGTTCGAGGAACTCGTGCGTCGCTTCAACGAGGACAACAACGAAGAGGCCGGCGAACACTGGACCCCACGCGATGCCGTACGGCTGATGGCCAACCTGATGTTCCTGCCGGTGGCCGGGCAGATCGAATCGGGTACCTACTTACTGTACGACTGCGCTTGTGGTACTGGCGGCATGCTGACCGTGGCGGAAGAAACCCTGCAGCAGATTGCCCGCGAACACGGCAAGCAGGTGGCAACCCATCTCTATGGCCAGGAGATCAACGGCGAAACCTACGCGATCTGCAAGGCCGATCTACTGATCAAGGGCGATGGCGATGCTGCCGACAACATCGTCGGCGGACCGGAGCATTCCACGCTTTCCAACGACGCGTTCCGCGCGCAGAGCTTCGATTTCATGCTCGCCAATCCGCCGTATGGCAAGAGTTGGAAGAGTGACCTTGAGCGTATGGGCGGCAAGAAGGATCTGCGTGATCCGCGCTTCGTTATCCAGCATGGCGATGAACCGGAATACTCGTTGATCACCCGCTCCAGTGACGGCCAGATGATGTTTCTGGCCAACATGCTGAGCAAGATGAAGCACGACACCCCGCTTGGCAGCCGCATTGCTGAGGTACACAACGGTTCATCGCTGTTCACCGGCGACGCGGGGCAGGGCGAAAGCAACATCCGTCGCTGGATCATCGAGAGCGACTGGCTTGAAGCCATCGTCGCCCTGCCGTTGAACATGTTCTACAACACCGGCATCGCCACCTACGTCTGGGTGCTCAGCAACCGCAAACCCGTGCACCGGCAGGGCCGGGTGCAGCTGATCGATGCCAGCCAGTGGTTTCACCCGCTGCGCAAGAATATGGGCAAGAAGAACTGCGAGCTGTCGGCCGAGGATATCCGCCGCATTTGCGATACGTTCGTTGCGTTTGAGGAAAGCGAGCAATCCAAGATCTTTCCCACCGCCGCCTTCGGTTACTGGAAGGTCAAGGTCGAGCGCCCGCTGCGTCTGCACAGCCAACTCAGTCGCGCGCGCATCGAAACCCTGCGCTTTGCCTCTGGCGACGAGGACATTCGCGCCGCTCTCTATGACGATCTCGGCGAGACGCTGTTCGACGCTCCCGCCTCGGTGCGCAAGGAGTTGGAACAACGCCTCAACGACTGGGGCAAATCCGACGCCGAGGATGAGAGCGACGGCGAGGAAGTACCTGTTGCGCGCAGCCTGTCCGACAAAAAGAAGAAGAAATTGCTCAACGTGGACACCTGGAAGCGCGACGCGATGCTGGTCGACACCGCGCTGCGCCTGCGCGAAGAACTGGGCGATGGTTTGTTCGAGGACCACAACGACTTTGTCGATCAACTCGAAACTGTGCTCGCGCGCCTGGATATCAAGTTGAGCGCGACCGACAGGAGGGTGATCGTCAATGCGGTGAGCTGGCGGGTGGAGGATGCGCCGCCGGTCATCCGCAAGCACCACAAACCAGGCAAAGTTCAGCCTGACCCGTTGCGCGGCCTGTACGCGGTGCAAATGGACGGCAAGCCCTGGGTCGTAGAGTACGAGCCTGACAGCGAGCTGCGCGACCACGAACAGATTCCGCTGCTCGAAGCGGGCGGTATCGAGGCCTTCATTCGCCGCGAGGTGCTGCCGTACACGCCGGATGCCTGGATCGTCGAGGCTGACACCAAGGTCGGTTACGAGATCAGCTTTACCCGGCACTTCTACAAACCACCGGTGCTGCGCAGTCTGGCTGAGATCAGCGCGGACATTCTGGCACTGGAGCAGGAGACTGAAGGCCTGTTGTCGGAAATCGTCAGCGATGTGACGGCATGAGGCGCTGGTTCGCGTATCGCAGGCTGCCTTGCACACAGCGCCAAATCAACTTTATATTGCAGGCTGTGTTTAATATGCACGGAAATTTGGGCCATATGCAAGCCAGCCTCGCATGAGCACGCCCGATCCTCGCGCCAGCGATGGGATGAAGCCTCACCGCGCCGGGCGATATATCGCCCAGCCTACCGGCTATCGCGCATTCTTCCCCACTCCTTTGCCTCCGCAGCCGTCCGTGCGGCTGGAAGGCGAATTGCAGACTCTGCTTTCACTGGCTGATCGTGCGCTCGGTCGCCTCGATGGCTCGATTCAGACGCTGCCCAATCCCGATCTGTTCGTTTTCATGTATGTCCGCAAGGAGGCGGTGCTGTCCAGTCAGATAGAAGGCACGCAAAGTTCGCTGCAGGACCTGCTCGCTGCGGAGGCACATATCCTTGCGCCGGATCGTCCGCGCGATGTCGACGAAGTAGTCAACTACGTTGCAGCCATGAACTATGGATTGTCCCGGCTGCAGGAACTGCCGGTGTCGGTGCGCCTGATCCGCGAAATTCACGAGCGGCTGTTGCAGGGCGTACGCGGCATGCGGTTGACGCCGGGCGAGCTGCGCGTCTCGCAGAACTGGATCGGCCCTGCCGGTTGCACGTTGAATGAAGCGAGCTACGTACCGCCGCCGCCGCACGAAGTGCCGCTCGCACTCGGCGCACTGGAAACCTTCTTGCACGCTGACAGCGAACTGCCCCAACTTATCCAGATCGGCTTGGCGCATGCGCAATTCGAAACCATTCACCCCTTTCTCGATGGCAACGGTCGCGTAGGCCGCCTGTTGATCACCTTTCTGCTTTGTCAGCGCGAAATTTTGCTCAAGCCAGTACTCTATCTGTCGCACTTCTTCAAGCAACATCGCACGGAGTACTACGAGCGGCTGCAGGCAGTCCGGGATGGTGGCGATTGGGAAGGGTGGCTGGGGTTTTTCCTGCGCGGCGTTGCCAGCGTCAGTCGCGAGGCCACTGAAACCGCTCGGCGCATTCTGGCCCTGCGCGAGGATCACCGTGCCAGGGTCACCGCCGGCCTCGGTCGCGCAGCCGGTAATGGCCACAAGGTGCTTGAACAGCTTTACCAGCGACCGATTGTTTCGGTGGCTGACGTGCAGGCGCTGACCACCACCACCTTCACCGCTGCCAACAACCTGGTCTCGCGGCTGGTGGAACTGGGCGTACTGGTGGAAGCCACCGGTTACCGGCGCAATCGGCTGTTCCGCTATCAGGCGTATATCGAATTGTTCGGCGAGCCGGGTGACGCGGCGGAAGGGGCGCCGGCATGATCGATGGGTTGAAGCCGTATGCGGCGTACAAGGATTCGGAGCTGCCTTGGCTTGGAAGCTATCCGGAGCAATGGTCGCTGCGCCGAACGAAAGTGCTATTTCAGGAGCGTGTCCAAAAGGGCTTCCCACGCGAGCCATTGCTCGCCGCTACCCAATCAAAAGGCGTGGTCAAGAAGGAGGATTACGAGAATCGAACTGTCACGGCACAGAAGGACCTCCACCTCTTGAAGCTGGTCGAAAAGGGAGATTTCGTAATAAGTCTCCGGTCGTTCCAAGGAGGGATTGAGGTGGCGCACTGCCGCGGAATAATTAGCCCGGCTTACACGGTGCTACGTCCGAGGGCATTAGTAGCGAGTAGATATTTCTTTCATTTCTTCAAGTCCCGTCAGTTCATCGAAAGCCTTGGGCTTTTTGTCACGGGCATCCGCGAAGGACAAAACATTGACTACGGGCGGTTGAGCAGAGTTGAGCTGCCTTTGCCGCCGCCCGACGAACAAACCGCCATCGTGCGCTTTCTGGATCACGCCAACCGCAAGATCGACGGCTTTATCCGCGCCAAGCGCAAGTTGATCGCGCTGTTGAACGAGCAGAAACAGGCTATCACCCATCGTGCGGTGACGCGCGGGCTGGATCCCGATGTGCTGCTCAAGCCTTCAGGTATCGAGTGGCTGGGTGATATTCCGGCACATTGGGAGCTTCGTCGAGCAAAGCAACTCTGCAGCCGTATCGTCGATTGCAAGAACCGTACGCCAGATCAAGTGGATGGCGGCGAGTATGTGGTGGTACGTACCACGAATATTCGAAACGGTCGCTTCTCGCTGCGCGGCTCATACCCCACTGATCGCGAGAACTTCGAGATATGGACTCAACGCGGTGCGCCACGTTCGGGCGATGTTTTTTTTACGCGGGAAGCGCCCATGGGCGAAGCATGCCTGGTTCCCGAATTACAGAACCTCTGCATGGGTCAGCGCATGATGTACATGCGCCCTAATCCAAGTGAGCTCAATCCGGAGTTTCTGCTTCATTCGGTCTATGGGCCAGTCGTGCGCGCCTACATTCAACACGTTTCAAATGGCAGCACAGTTGGTCATCTTCGACTCGGTCAAATTGGTGCAATTCCGCTGCTCTGGTGCCCCATTGAAGAACAGCGTGAAATCGTGGCGCGGATACGCGCCGAGTCCACCCCGCTGGAAGAAGCCATCACCCGTACCGAACGCGAAATCGCCCTGATGCAGGAATATCGCACCCGTCTGACCACCGATGTCGTTACCGGCAAGCTGGATGTGCGGGTGGCAGCAGCGAGCTTGCCCGAGATCGTCGACGCGGCAGCCGATGAAGCCGCCATCGACGAGACCACGGACGAACTGGAATTCGAGGACACCGAATGAGCGACCGGCCCGCCATACCACTGGGCGTCCAGCGAGAAGTGCTGCACGCCTCCTGCCATCGCTGTGCGGTTTGTGGCTTCGGCTTGTCGATCGAGCTGGCACACATCATTCCGTGGCGGACAACCAAGGATCACAACGCCGTTAATCTGATCGCGCTCTGTGCCAACTGCCACACGATGGCCGACAAGCAAGGCTGGAAGTCCAAGGACTTCGAGTCCTACAAGTTGCAGCCGTGGGCCTTGCGCACTAATGGCAGTCAGCCGATGAGCGTGGCGCAGAAGGCGATGGTCGACCTGATCCTGGCCCGCGATGCCGCCGACATGGGCGATTTCCAGCGCGTGCAATTGGTGCGAATGATAGCGGCTTATGCGGGCGTGATGGTCGCCGATGTCAAGCTGGTCGCGGTCGCGCCCAGCAATAGCTCACTTGTCCGTATTGAATTGCCAGTTGATGCCGCCGAACGCCTGATCCTCGCCTTCCAGGCGCAGGATCCACGGCTGATCGCCTTCCTGGATGAGTTTGCATTGCCGGCAGGCTCCGAACTCGAGCTGGCGCTGCCCGTTCCCGGTTCACGAGCGGCCTTCGGTCTCGACGGTGGCATCAAGCTGATCGAAACTGCACGGCCGACACCGGTGGACAAGCCACCGATAACCAAGATAACGAATATAAAGGAGGAGGGGCTGGAATCGCTGATCGTCAGCGCCATGACTGCCTTCGACTGGATCGCGGGCCGCAACGCCGACTACGAGCGTGAATACGCGGTCGATCTGGAACAACTTGTGTCATTCCTTGAAAAGACGCAGGAAGAGATCGCCGCCGCGCTCGACCTGCGCCATGACGGCCCCAGCCGGCGCAAGTTTCTTGCCCAGTTGCAGGGCGAGATCACTCGGCGCGGCACCATCGATCTGCTGCGCAAAGGCTTCGGCCACGGCAAGCATCAGATCGACCTGTTCTATGGCACGCCCTCGCCGGAGAATGCCAAGGCCGTCGCGCGACATGCCGCCAATCGCTTCAGCGTCACCCGACAACTGCATTACAGCCGCGAGCAGAGCAAACGCTCGCTGGATCTTGCGCTGTTTATCAACGGCTTGCCGGTGGCTACCTTTGAGCTGAAGAACAGCTTGACCAAGCAGACTGCCGAAGATGCTGAAGAGCAGTACAAGCGCGATCGAGATCCGCGCGAGACGCTGTTTCAGTTCGGCCGCTGCGTGGTGCACTTCGCGCTCGACGACCACGAAGTGCGCATGTGTACCGAGCTCAAGGGCAGCAAGGGTACGGCCAGGGAGTCTTGGTTCCTGCCGTTCAACCAGGGCTGGAATCAGGGTGCTGGCAACCCGCCCAACCCTTACGGGATCAAGACCGACTATCTGTGGCGGCGCATCCTCACGCCGGGTGGCCTGACCGACATCCTGGAAAACTACGCGCAGATCGTCGAAGAGAAGAACGAAAAGACCGGCAAGAAGAAACGCGTGCAGGTATTTCCGCGCTACCACCAGCTCGATGTGGTGCGCAAACTGCTCGCCGATGCGGCTTGGTTCGGTGTCGGCAAGCGTTACCTGATCCAGCATTCGGCCGGCAGCGGCAAGTCCAACTCCATCGCATGGTTGGCCCACCAGTTGATCGGCCTGCGCAAGGATGGGCACGAGCTGTTCGATTCGATCATCGTGATCACCGACCGGCGCCTGCTCGATCGGCAGATCCGCGAAACCATCCGCGGCTTCGCCCAGGTCTCGACCCTGATCGGCGCGGTGAAGGAAGGCGCGGGCAGTTCGAAGACCGAGCAGCTCACTAGATTCCTGCGCGATGGCAAGAAGATCATCATCTCGACCGTGCAGACGTTTCCGTTCGTGCTCGACCGCATCGGCGACGCACATCGCAGCGGCGCGTTCGCGATCATCATCGACGAGGCGCACTCCAGCCAGGGCGGGCGCACCGCCAGCAAGCTCAACATGGCGCTGGCCGAAGAACCCGCGGACTACGACAGCGAGGAGGATCTCGAAGATCGCATCAATGCGATCATCGCGTCGCGCAAGATGCTCAACAATGCGAGTTATTTCGCTTTTACCGCCACACCGAAAAACAAAACGCTCGAGATGTTTGGTGCGCCGTATCGGGTGGGCGAAGAGACCAAGTACCGGCCTTTCCATACCTACACGATGAAACAGGCGATCGAGGAGGGTTTTATCCTCGATGTGCTCAAGTACTACACGCCGGTGGAAAGCTATTACCGGTTGGCTAAGACCATCACCGGCGACCCCGAGTTCGACGTCAAGAAGGCACGCAAAAAACTGCGCGTCTACGTGGAGAGCCACAGCAAGGCGATCCGCGACAAAGCCGAGATCATGATCGATCACTTCCACGAGCAGGTGATCGGCCAGCACAAGATTGGCGGGCAGGCGCGGGCGATGGTGGTGACCGCCAGCATTGAGCGTGCGATCCAGTATTTCTTCGCCTTCCGCGACTATCTGGCGGAAATCAAGAGCCCGTACCGCGCCATTGTCGCCTTCTCCGGCGAGCCGGAATACAAAGGCGAGAAGGTAACCGAGGCGAGGTTGAACGGCTTCCCCGGCGGCGAGATTGCCGAGCGCATCCAAGAGGACCCGTATCGCTTCCTGATCTGCGCCGACAAGTTCCAAACTGGCTACGACGAGCCGCTATTGCACACAATGTATGTGGACAAGGCGCTGTCGAGCATCAAGGCGGTGCAGACGCTGTCGCGCTTGAACCGTGCGCACCCGAAGAAGCACGACGTATTTGTGCTGGACTTCCACAACGACGTTGACACCATCGAAAAGGCGTTCGCCGCTTACTACCGCACTACCATCCTCTGCCGCGAGACGGACGCCGATAAGCTGCACACGCTGAAATACGAGCTGGACAGCTACCAGGTCTATGCGCCGGAACAGATCGATACGTTAGTGCAACTGTACCTGGACGGTGCGGACCGCGACCGGCTCGATCCGATCCTCGATGCCTGCGTCGCTGTCTATGTACAAGACCTCGATGAAGAGGGGCAGGTCGCGTTCAAGGGCAGGGCCAAGGCCTTCACGCGCACCTACGACTTCCTCGCCACCATTCTCCCCTACGGCGTGCAAGCCTGGGAGAAGCTGTCAATCTTCCTGAATTTCCTGATCGCCAAGCTGCCCGCACCGGTGGAGGAAGACCTGGCCAAGGGCATCCTCGATGCCATCGACATGGACAGCTACCGCGCCGAGAAAAAGGCCACCCTCGCGATTGCATTACCCGACGCCGACGCCGAGATCGAGCCCGTTCCTACCTCCAGCGGCGGCCGCAAACCGGAGCCGGAACTGGATACGCTATCCAACATTGTGAAGGCCTTCAACGAGCAATTCGGTGGCTTGTTTGCCGATCCGCAGCGCATGGAGCAGCGCCTCATCGGTGAAATACCTACCCGAGTGTCGGCCGATCAGGCCTATCAGAATGCCAGACAGAACTCGGACCGACAGAACGCTCGTATCGAGCACGACAAGGCATTAAAACGAGTGCTCACCGCGCTGTTCTCGGATGACGCCCAGTTGTTCAAGCAGTTCCAGGATAATGAATCGTTCCGCCATTGGTTGACCGAGACGGTGTTCAGTTTGACCTATGACGAGCCCTGAGGTGCGGCTTTTGCAAACCGCGCACTTTCGTCGAAAGCCATCTGCCAGAAGCCAGTCGCGCTTCGGTTCGGTTAAGGCACAGATGGAGAGGATTTTGCTACACGCACGGCATTGCGGTTGGTGGTATGGACTTCTAAGTCCCGCTTCTCAGCTTCAAATAAGAAAACCCCGTCAAGGCGGGGTTTTCTTTTGGGTGCCTTCGGCATCGTGATTCGGGTTGATCGTCAGGCCAGAGCGCAAACCAACGGCGAGCTGCGCTCTTACGTTTAGTGAAACAGCGCCGCGGGAGCCGATGGTGGTGCCGATCCTGTGTCGTCACGCACGATGCCACTGGTTTGGCTCGTATCGACTTTGGGCAGCAGGCCGTCCAGCTTGCCGCTCATGCGCAGTTGCTCGACGCTGGACATCGCCTGATCAATCCGCTGCTCGTCACTGCCTTCTGCCGGCAGCACGGCACCGGGAGCTTTGGTCAGCGCTGCCAGCTGCGGACCGACCAGTGTGGTCAGCGCGAAGTACGGGTCATCATGGATGCCGGCCTGTTCCAGCAGTTTGCCGGGCAGCAGCCATGCAGCCGTTTCCATCGTCGTCGGCTTGCCGAGTAGATTGTGCGGGTCGACCATCAACCACGTACCGGCCTCGCTCAGCATGTCCTGGCCATCGACAAAGCCGGTGGTGCGGTAGCTGTCGGTCAAGCCGGGCAAATGATCGCCGTAGAACAGCACGAGACTCGGGCGATTGCGCTTGGCGAGCCAAGCCACCAGCCGGCCCAGCTCGGCATCGGCGTGGCGCATGTGATAGATGTAATTCTGCAGCTCACGCTTGTCGGTATCGCCGAGGCCGTTGGGCACGGCGATGGCGTCGCGTTCGTCGCCATGCACCGGCTCGACGTCGTAAGGGCCGTGTGCTTCGATGCTGATCGCGAAGACGAATTGCGGCGGTCCGCTGTCCTTCATCTGCGCCATGATCTCGTCGGTCATTGCACTGTCGGCCATGTACTTGCCGTCGATCGCCGCGTTGGCAGGAAACGACGATTGCGACACAAAGCGATTGAAGCCCAGCGCCTTGAAGGCGGTGCTGCGATTCCAGAACGTGGGATCGTTGCCGTGCAGCGCCATGGTGTCGTAGCCGTGGTTGTTGAGCGTGCGCACCAGACTCGGCACCGTCTTGCTGTTCATCTGCAGATACGGAAACTGCAGGTTGTCAAAGTAACGCAACGACAGTCCGGTCAACATCTCGAACTCGGTGCGGATGGTGCCGCCGCCGAACGTCGGTACATGCAGCGGACCGCTGCTGCCGTGCGCTGCCAGCCGCTTCAGGTTCGGGGTGAACTGGCTCTGCTCATAGCCGCGCATGATGGTTGGATCGAAAAACGATTCGCTTTGAATCACCACGATATCGGGTAGTTCGTGTCCGGCAGGTGGCATTTGCATGTACTGCTTCATGGCCGCAGCTGACTGGTCGATCAGCTGGCTCGCCGCGGCATGGTCTGGCTTCTGCTGTTTGCGGCTGTTCTGCAGCTGAAACATCACCAACGAGCTGATCATTCCCGAGTGCACGCTGGTGGACGATGCCGACCAGGGTTCCATCCACAGCACCCGGCCGTTATAGATTTTCCCCCACGCCGACATGCCCATCAGCACAGTCACCAGCAGCGCAGCCATCGCACTACCGGCCAGTAGCCGTTTGCCACCGGTGCGACGGGCGAATAGCGGTGGCTCGAAGCGCCACATCGCAACGACCAGCGTCACCGCGAGCAGTAGTCCGAGATACGGCCAAGGACTATGCGGCAGATAGCCAAACAGCAGATGTGCGCCGCCTTTGCGCAATTGCCCCACCATCCGGAAGTCGGCGGGCAACAGCGGCGTGCCAAGGTTTTCCACCTTCAAGGCATTCACCGCATAAAACACGCCCTGCAGCAGAAAGGCCAGTCCGAACGACAACAGGAGTCGGCGTGTAAGCACCAGCAGTACGCCAGCCAACAGCAGGCCTGGCCATGCATTGGCCAGCGGAAAGCGTGGTTGCTGCAAGATTTGCAGCGGCGCTACACCTGGACCACCATCGAGCAGGCTGGTCAGCAGGACGAACGCGAGCACCATGAAAAGCAGCAGCGCCGCACGTACCGCAAGCGTGCGCGGTTGAAGAACCGACTGGGAGGAATGCAACGGCATGACAGTCCTGCGCTTGCTGACATGGTTTGGACACGGAAATGTAATCGAGCCCAGATGAACCCAGTGTGGGTGGCGAAAAGGCAAACCTCGCCTGCACATGGCTGTAAAACGTCCACGTACGGAGGCGGTTTACGGTGCAACCGTTAAGTTGCCGTCGGCCATTCAGGGCGGCAACCTTGCTCCGTGCGGCACAATATCCCGATGCCAGTTCATGAATCTGCCGCACTTCGCGCACTGATCGACGATCGTTACGGTGATCTGATCGCCCGCTGTCGCGCTGCCAGCGTGCCTTTGCAGCACGATGACGGCGCCGCCGAACGCATCCGGCGCACGCTGATGGCCAGCGACTTTGCCTTCGACGTATGGTCACGTCAGCCAGAGCTGCTGTCGCCGCAGGGGCTGGAGCGCCTGCATTCCGTCAGCGCGGCGGACGCCCGCGTCGAGGATTTGAAACTGCCGGAGGATGAAGCCACCTGCCTCAAGGTATTACGCCGTTTTCGCCAAGCCGAGGCGCTGCGGCTGGTCTTTCGCGACGTCAATGGGCTGGATGAACTGCCCGAGACCCTGTCGGCGACCAGCGTTCTCTACGAAGTTCTGCTCGGCGTAGCGCTGGCTTGGTCCGAACGTGCACTGGCCTCGCGTTACGGCTACAGCCGTGATCAGGACGGCGAACTGCAGCGCATGGTGGTGGTGGGGTTTGGCAAGCTCGGCGGCAGTGAGCTGAATTTTTCCTCTGACATTGACCTGGTACTGGCCTATCCGCAGGGTGGCCAGAGCGACGGCGCCCGTACGCTCGATAACAGCGAGTATTTCGTGCGGCTTGGACGCCAGCTGGTGCGCTTGCTGAATGAGCCGACCATGGACGGCATCTGCGCGCGGGTCGATCTGCGCCTGAGGCCGTTCGGCAATGCTGGCCGGCTGGCGCTCTCGTTCGGTGCGATGGAGCAGTACTACCAGAGCGAAGGCCGCGACTGGGAGCGTTATGCCTGGATCAAGGCGCGTCCGGTAGCCGGTGATCGACTGGCCGGCAAACAGCTGGAGGAACTGTTGCGGCCGTTTGTCTATCGCAAATATCTTGATTACACCGCGTTTGCCGGCCTGCGCGAGATGAAGGCGCTGATCGATGCCGAGGTGGTGCGCAAGGATCTGGTCGATAACCTCAAGCTAGGCCCTGGCGGCATCCGCGAGATCGAGTTCATCGTGCAGTTGACCCAGCTGATCCGCGCTGGCCGCGAACCGAGCCTGCGCGTGCGCGGCCTGTTGCCTGCATTGGCCGAATGCGAGGCGCGTGGGCATATCGGCACGGCCCGCGCCCACCTGTTGCGCGATGCCTATATCCTGCTGCGCAAGGTTGAAAACCACGTGCAGATGCTGCGCGATGCGCAGACCCACGATATCCCCGAAGATGCACTCAGTCGCGAGCGTATCGCGCTGAGCCTCGACTATCCCGACTGGGAGGCGCTCGATGCTGCGCTGGCTGTGCACCGCAGCAACGTCAGCGAAGAATTCGCTGCCGTGCTTATGCCTAAGGGTGGTCGTGCTGCCATCGTGCCGGTGGCGGACCGGGTGTTGTGGCAAAAGGCGTGCGACGAGTCGCTCGACGCCAGCGCGCTTGAAGCCTCCGGCTTCTTGCCCGGTGGCGAACTGGCCGATGCCCTGCTGAAACTGCCGCAGGCCGCCGCCGTGCGCGCGATGTCTATGCGTTCACGCGAGCAGCTCGATCACCTGATGCCACAGTTGCTCGACGCCGCGCGACTCAGTGTCGCGCCGGTACCGTGCCTGTTGCGCCTGTGCCGATTGATGCAGGCGGTGGCGCGGCGCTCGTCCTATCTGGCCTTGCTGGAAGAGCAGCCCGGTGCGCGCAAGCGACTGGTGCAGCTGTTTGCCGACAGCGCGTTTCTGGCGGAGCGCGTGATCGCGCAGCCGCTGCTGCTGGATGACGTGCTCGATCCGCGCATCGATCAATTGCCGTTCAAGCGCGTCGACATCGTGGCCGAAATCACCCGCGTGCTGGCCACGCTGGACGAGCGTGAAGCCGAGGCCGAGCTCGAACGCATCAACGAATTCAAGGCATCCACGGCGTTCCGGCTAGGGCTGGCTTTCAACGATGGCCGCGTCGATGCTGTCGCTACGGCGCGACGGCTGGCTACGCTCGCCGAATCGGTGGTCATTGCCGTCACCGCACTGTCCGAGCGCGAACTTATCGCACAGCATGGTCGTCTGCCGGGCACAGGCTCGGGTTTTGCCGTACTCGGCTACGGCAGTATGGGCGGCAAGGAGCTGGGCTTTGCGTCGGATCTGGATCTGGTGTTCGTCTACGACAGCCACCGCGCGCGGGTGATGAGCGATGGTGACCGCCCGCTGGAGGGTGTGCGTTGGTATCAGCGGCTGGCTCAGCGCGTGCTGAACTGGCTCACTGTGTTGACCCGCGCCGGTCGTCTTTACGAAGTCGATGCGCGGCTGCGCCCGGATGGTTCCAAGGGTTTGCTGGTCAGCAGTCTGGATACGTTCACCGCGTACCAAAAAAGTCGCGCATGGACGTGGGAGCACCAGGCGCTCCTGCGTGCGCGGCCGGTAGCCGGCGATGCGGCACTCAACACGGATCTGGCCGAGGTGCGTTGCGACATTCTCTCGGCGCCACGCGACCGCGCGACGGTGCTCACCGAAGTCAGCAGCATGCGCCAGCGCTGGCGCGCCGAGCGTGATCGCTCGGATAAGCGCCAGCTTGATCTAAAACAGGGATACGGTGGTTTGCTCGACATCGAATTTCTGCTGCAGGGGCTGGTGCTGGCGAATGCTTCGCAGCATCCTGAGCTGCTGGATGTCACCGCCAATGCCGGCATGATCGAGGCCTGCCGTGCCGCAGGACTGCTTGATGCCAATCAGGCGGCGATCCTGATCGTTGCCCACGCCGACCTGCTGCAGCGTTCGCTTACCTGCACGATGGATCTGCGCCCGCGGCTTGCGCCGCGCGATGCCGACTTGCAGCAAGTGTGTGCCGGTGTGCGGGAAGTAGCGGACATGTTGGGTTTCAAGTTCGACTGAAGTGAGCTTCGTCGAGATAGTCGCTTCGCGTGAAAAACATTGACTGCCGAGACGTCATGACAACGCCTGTCGTGCTCGGATACGCCTGCACAGTTCGTCGGCCAAAGCAGAAGTCTCGCGCAACGGCAGCTGTAACGCAGGTGCATCGGCATCGATATCGTGTAGCAGGCCGGCATCGCGCAAGCCTGCATGAAAACGTTCGATCCGTGCCGGTAACGCGGCAAGGGTGAAGGTGTGCACGGGACAGCCCACCGCGCATGCCTCGCTGAGCATGTTTACCGAGTCGGGTGTGACCACCAGACGGTCGGCCCAGCCGAGCACGCCAGGATAGGGATTGGTGCCGTCGTCAGGCCCGGCCCAAATCAGGCCGGGCACGGCTCGAAACGCCTGGCTGAAGATGTCGATCAGTGCCGGCGGGGTGCGTCGCGAGGCCAGTACCAAGAGGCTGCCGCCATCCCGCTGATGTCGGTCGAGCAGATGACGGGCCAGTTGGCGGGCGTAGTCAGCATCCAGGGTAATGCCTTTGCGCGGACCGCCCAGCAGCACGCCAACGCGCGGTTGAGGCAATTCGGCCAGTGCGGGGCAGGAGTCGCGGCCGTCTGCCAGCCAACTGTCATCGATGGTGTTGAGCGAGCCCAGCGGCGTCAATACGTTGGTGGCGCTGAGCTGATCATGCAGTGGCGCAATCACGGTATCCCAATGGGAAGGACCGATCCGCGGATCGAGGATCTGCACGGTGTAGCACCGGCTGCGCGAAAGGCTGCGCAGTTGCCGGGTGAACAGTGCTGCGGCGCGACCGCAGCCGATCGCCACGCTGGGCCATGGCGGCTCAAACAGCCTGCGCTGGTCTGGATGCAGCGCCAGAGGGCCACCGATGGAAAGCCTCGGCGCCAACCACGACCAGGGCGCCCGAGGTTCCAGTACCAGATGCCGCACCGGCAGGCCAAGTCGCTCGGCCAGCGCCAAGGCCTGACGCTGGTTGCCAGCCGCGTTGTCGGTAATTGCCCAGCATTCGCCGCGCAGTTTCAGCATGGTCGGTGGCGCGGCATTGTTTCCCCTGAGAGCACAGTACGTTCCTCAAGCCCATGATCTGTTGGTAACAGCACACATATACACTGAACATCTACCGCGCCGCGACGGTGCGCTATTACCGCAGAGGATACCGATGAGCCAGACGCTTTCCGAGGCCGCCCTCGACCAGTTGTTCCGCGAGGCCCGCACATTCAACGCATGGCTGCCCAAGAGTGTCAGCGACGAACAACTGCATCAGCTGTATGACTTGACCAAATTTGCCCCGACCAGCGCCAATTCTTCGCCCATGCGCGTAGTGTTCGTGAAGTCGAAAGAAGCCAAGGAAAAGCTGGCACCGTTCCTGTCCGAAGCCAATCGGGCCAAGACGCTGGAAGCGCCGGTGACGGCCATTATCGGCAGCGACCAGACGTTCTATGAAAAACTGCCGAAGCTCTTCCCGCACGCTGATGCGCGCAGCTGGTTCGTCGGCAACCAGGCGATGATCGACGCCACGGCATTCCGCAATTCCAGTTTGCAGGGCGCGTATCTGCTGCTGGCAGCGCGCTCGCTGGGTCTGGACTGTGGCGCGATGTCGGGTTACGACCAGGCCGGCGTCGACGCGGCCTTTTTTGCCGGTACGCCGATCAAATCGAACTTCCTGATCAATATCGGTTACGGCGACGCCAGCCGTAACCTGTTTGCCCGCAGCCCTCGACTCACGTTTGATGAAGCGTGCACGATCGCCTGATTGGGTAGTTTCACTCGATTGCCGCAAGGGATCGTCAGTTCCTGTCGTTGAACATATCGTTTTAACCTCGCTCGTCCTCACATCACTCCCACGGAGATTCACCATGCGCGCACTTCGTTTTCTCGCCATTGCCGGTTTGCTCGGCGCTGCTGTGTCGTCGGTGCAGGCCGCGCCGGTTACCTATCAGCTCGACCCTGGCCATACGATGGTGCTGTTTACCTGGAACCATTTCGGGTTTTCCAACCCGACCGCCAACCTGTCGCTGGGCAGTGGCACCTTGGTGTTCGATGACAAGCAGCCGTCCAAGTCCACGGTCGAAGTGACCCTACCGCTGGCCAATCTCGACACGCATGTCAGCGCTCTCGACACGCACCTGAAGGAGCCGGATTTCTTCGACGCCAGCAAGTACCCGACCGTGACGTTCAAGAGCACCAAGGTGCAGCCGCTGGGCGGCGACAAGTTCAAGGTCACCGGTGATCTGACGGCACACGGCGTGACCAAGTCCGTGGTGCTGGACGCCAAGCTCAACAAGAGCGGCGTACACCCGATGACCAAGGCGCAGTCGATCGGTTTCGATGCCACCGGCAGCCTGAAGCGTTCGGACTTCGGCGTGGGCGCGTATGTGCCGAACGTCAGCGACGAGATCAAGATCCGCATCACGACCGAGGGCTCGGTGCCAAAAACCGACGCTGCCGCCGCCAAGTAAGCAGAGCCGCTGACCCGAAAACCCGCGCTGGCGACAGTGCGGGTTTTTCATGCCTGCTGTGCGGCCGCCTCCGGCAGGAGCGTTGCAGCCTGTTACCATGCGCCCATTGCCTTATTGCTCGGAGCCCTTCCATGTCGCGCCCTGTTTCTGCCGTGCCGCTGGTGCCGGCAAATGCCGAAAATCGTTACGAAGTGACGCGCGCGGACCTGCCGCTGTCCTGTCCCATGCCTGGCATGGAATTGTGGAATTCGCATCCGAAGGTCTATCTGCCTATCGTCGGTGACGACGGAGAGTCTGTCTGCGCCTACTGTGGCGCTAGATACGTGCTGCGCGACTGATCCGCCTGCATTACTCGGCGGCACCTGACGGCACTGTTTTTGCTTCACATAACGGATGAAAGCCATCAGCCCAGAGTTCATGTCCAGCGCTGCCGCACCCACAAAACTGTTGACCGTCGTTCAACTGATTCCCCGGTTGCAAGCGGGTGGGGCGGAGCGTTCGACCCTGGAAATCGCACGTGCGCTGGTGCAGGCTGGTCACCGCTCGGTCGTGGTCTCGGCCGGTGGCCGCATGGTCGAACAGCTGCAGGCTGAGGGCAGCGAGCACATCACACTGGATGTCGCGCGCAAGTCACTGAGTACGCTGGGCCGCTTGGGGACCTTGCGAAAGTTGCTCCGCGAGATCAAGCCCGACATCGTGCATGCCCGCTCGCGGCTGCCGGCGTGGCTGGGTTGGTGGGCCATCAAGAGCCTGACGCCACGGCCTCATTTCGTCACTACCGTGCATGGCCTCAACTCGCCCGGTCGCTACAGCGCGATTCTGCTGCGCGGCGAAAAAGTGATTGCGGTCTCCCAAACGCTGCGTGATTACGTGCTGAGTCATTATCGCTGGCTGGAGTCGAGCAGGGTGCGGGTGATTCCGCGTGGAATCGATCCAGCGGCGTTTCCCTACGGTCATCGACCGGATGATGCGTGGACGAAAGCGTTTTTTGCTGAGTACCCGGCGTTGGCCGGAGCACCGCTTTTGACGCTTCCCGCCCGCGGTACGCGCTTGAAAGGCCATCATGATGCGATCGAGCTGATCGCCGATCTCAAGCGCCGTGGTATCGAGGCACGCCTGCTGTTGCTTGGTGTGGTTGAGCCGGGTCGGGAAGCCTATCTGGCGGAGTTGCAGGAGCTGATCCGCGTGCGCGGTATCACCTCGCAAGTCGTACTTACACCGTCGCGTAGTGACGTTCGTGACATTTATGCCGTATCTACCCTGGTGTTGCAGCTGTCAAACAAACCCGAGTCGTTCGGTCGCACGGTCATCGAGGCGTTGTCGTTGTGCCGGCCAGTGCTGGGCTACGCACACGGCGGCGTCGGTGAATTGCTGGCGGAACTCTATCCGGCCGGTCGCGTGCCACCCGGTGATCGCGAGCGACTGGTGGATCGTGCGGCGGAACTGCTTCGGGTGGCGCCTCCGATTCCACCGCTGCAAAGCTACCGCCTGGTTGATATGCAAGAGGCCACACTGGCGCTATACGCACAAGTCACCAGTAGCTGACGCGAACCTTCGCTCGCCTACAATGCGGGATCGTATTCGTTGCGGCGGCTGCATGATTTCCATTGGTTCCTCGCTCAAGGCTGTATTGCGTTCGCCGCTATTGCCGTTCTGGCTGGTGGTCGCTCTATTGCCGTTTGGTCGCAGTTCGGAGCTGGGGACGGTTCTATGCCTGCTCGGCGTGATCCTGCTGTTCGCGCGGTATCCTCGGGCGTTGCAGGAACATGCCGGCGCACAATTGCTGCTGTGGCTGCTGGCCGCCTATGTGGGAGCAGCATTGCTGTCCACCTTTGATTCCATCGTTCCCGGTAAAAGCTGGGGTACCGTAGCGGCGATTTTGCGTTACGTACCGTTGGGGCTGTATGCCTGCTTTGCAATTCGGCGAGAAGACAAGTTGCAGGCGCTCTACGACGGCATCGCGCTGGTACTGGCTGTTTGGGCGGTCGACGCCTGGGTTCAGGCGCTGACTGGGTGGAGCCTGGGCGGGCACGCCCAGGTCGAGCGCATCTCCGGCATTTTTGGCGCCACCAATCTCAAGCTGGGCCCAACGCTGGCGGTGCTCTCTCCCTTCGCACTTTGGGCTGCGTCGCGCCGATGGGGTTTGCCAGGCTTGCTGTTGGCTTTCGGCTTTCTGCTGGGTCCGGTGCTATTGGCGGGTTCACGCGCGGCGTGGCTTTGCTACGTCCTGGTGGCGTTGGCGTTTGTCTGGCGCGAGGCAAGAACACCGGGGCGATTTATCGGATTCTGCGCGATCGGCGTCATCGTGTTGGCGCTCGCGGCCGGCCTCGCATGGAAAACTTCCGGACGCTTCCACGACCGCATGGATCTGACCATGCTTGCATTGCGCGGAAACAGCCAGTCCGTGGATACCGCGCTCAGCGGTCGGCTGGATATCTGGCACGCCAGTACTGAGATGATTGCAGCGCATCCGATCAACGGTGTGGGTGTGCGCGGCTTCCGTTATGCCTATCCGCACTACGCGCCGGCTAACGACCATTTTGTCGTCGCTGAAGCATGCGGTGACGGTGAAGGTGCCTGTCATCCACACCAGCTGATACTGGAAATACTCACCGAAACTGGCGCTATCGGTTTGCTGCTTTGGCTGGCCGCAACTTTTCTTGCTTTTCGTGCCTGGCGGCGAGTCGGATTCGGCGCGCGCTCGCGCGCGTTCCCTGCAACGGTAGCCTTGGGCGTGATGCTGTTTCCATTGAATACCCATTTGGCCTTCTATTCGGCATGGTGGGGTTTACTGTTCGGATGGCTTTTAGGTCTGTGGTGCGCAGCGATGTTTGTCGAACCGACCATCGTCGAGAGCCATGCAGATATGGAGAATGTCCGTGCTGCGTGAGCCTCTGTCGGTTGTCGTTATCACGTTCAACAACGCCGATACGCTGGATGCCTGTCTGCGCGAGGTTGATTGGGCAGAGGAGATCGTGGTTTTCGACTCGGGCTCCACCGACGCCACCATCAGCATCGCCAAAAGCCACGGTGCGCGTGTAGCAGAGCATGCGTTCGATGACTACGGTCCGCAGAAACAGCGGGCATACGACATGGCCAGCCATGACTGGATTCTCAATCTGGACGCCGACGAGATTCTCTCGCCTGGCACGCGCGAGGTGATCGAGGCGGCCCTGGTCGCCCCACACCATGCCGGCTTTCGCCTGCCGCGTCGGGAACGCATGTTCTGGACTGTGCAACACCGCTTGAGTTGGCGTAACGGCCATCTGCGTTTATTCGATCGCCGCCGAGGCGGCATGAATGATGTCGAGGTCCATTCAGCGGTTGAAGTCAGGGGCCCGGTAAAAACCTTGTACAAGGCAGACTTCGTCAATAATGGCGATGGCGACATTGCCACTCGCGTCGAAAAAATCAACCGCTACACCACCGGCATGGTGGCGTACAAACTGCGCAAACGGCAGCGGTTTACGGGGATTCGCATGGTGGCTTATCCGCCGTTGTTTTTCCTGCGCCAGTACGTGGGTAAACGTTATTTTCTCAATGGTTGGGCTGGTTTCATCGCCAGCGTCACGGGTGCGTTCTATGCGTTCTTGAAGTACGCAAAACTTCATGAGGCTCGGCAAAGCGCTCGATCGCGCATGCCGAAACATTGATTTGTACAAATCAATTCAGAGCGGCGCGGCTGCGCTGTTTTCACGCGCGCCGGATCTCACTACCTCGGCAGCCAGTAGTTTTGAGAACGCCTCGGCAATCACTGGCGCACCGAAATTGTCAGCGATGAAATCACGCGAAGCAGAGCTCATTTTCAGCTGACCTTCCGGATCGCTCAATCGCAAGATGGAATCTTTCCACGCCTGTACGTCAGTCGGCGGCAGCAGCCATCCAGTAGTGCCATGCGACATGGTCTCGGGCACGCCGCCAATATTGCTTCCCAATACCGGCACGCCGCTGGCTTGCGCTTCTACAGCCACGCGCCCAAAGGTTTCTGGCAGTTTTGATGGGAAGGCCAGCATGGAAATGGCGTTGTAGTAGGTATGCACATCCTGCCTCCAGCCGGTGAAGTGGTGCCGATCAGCCGTGCCGGGATTGAGCGCGATGCGCTCACGCAGAAGCGTCGAATCAGGGCCTTCACCGACCCAAAGGCAATGTAGTTTTGGCTCGTCGCGCATCGCCGAACTGGCGGCCTCAAGCAGGGTGAAGATGCCTTTGCCATCGCTCATCCGGCCAAAGTAGCCAACCACGATCGCTTCATCCGGAATGCCGAGTTCACGCCGGGTACGGGTGCGTTGATCAGTATCTGGTTTGTACACGTCCATGTTGACCGGGTTGTACAGAATCTGCACCAGCTGGGCGGGAACGCCGCTGTCGAGGTAAGCCTGCCTCGCATATTTCGAAACGGCGAAAAACCGATCCGCCAGTCGCGGCAGAAAATAGCCCGAGACACGGCTCATCGCCGGTGTGCGATGTCGAAACAGCGCCACTTTCACCCCGAGCAGCCAGCCGCACAGGATCAACGGCCAGTATTCCTTGCCGAAATTGCCGACGAGCCAGTCCGGTCGCTGCTGCTTTGCCGCGGCAAACACGGCGCGATAACCGCGCAGATCGAAGATGTTGCGGAACTTGGCGTGGTGCAGGCGTACATTGGATTGCGCGAGACCGTGCGAAATCAGCCCGTCCGGATAGACGATGGCGCTGACGTCGTGGCCGGCTCCCGCCATGGCCTGTGCCAGAGCCACGAAATGGGTAGCCGCTCCGGTGTGTTCCGGATTGGTGCCGACGAACAGGAATTTCATCGCCGTCTATCCTCATAGCCGGAAAATACTTTCATGGCGAATTGCGGCAGCAGATGGTGCCGGGCGATCTGCATGCGCGGCAGCCGCCAGAGGTCGTCGCCGACAACGGCGCGGCCGCGGTGCGTGGTGGTCGCCGCGCTGAAGCCGGCTTCGCGTGTAGCGGCGACCACGCGTTCGTTCTCGTCGCCATAGGGATAGCAGAATTGGGTTACCTCGTTGCCGAGGCTGTCCTCCAGTTCATCCTTGCAGCCTTGGATTTCACTGCGCAGCTGGGCTTCATCGCACTGGGTAAGTCGCGGATGCGAGCGTGTATGCGCCCCGACTTCCATGCCGCCGCCCTGCCACTCACGCAGTTGCTTGGTGGTCATCAGGCGCTTCTGGATACCCAGGCGCTGATCGTCCCAGCTGTTGTATCGACCGATCTGGCCGCTGACGACGTAGCACGTGGCGCTGAAACCGTACTTCTGAAGCACGGGCATGGCCGATTGCACGTTGTCCGCATAACCATCGTCCAGCGTGATCACGGCTATTCGCCCGTTTTTTTCGCCGCGCAGATAGGGTTCGGCCGCTGTTACTGACAGCCCGGTATATCCCCATCGACGCAATAGCCACATTTGCCGCGCGAACGCCCCCGGACTGACGTACAGACTGCGGTAGACCTTCAGGTCGCGTGGCGCCGACGCGATGTTGTGATACATCAGGATCGGGATGGCCGCGGTGCGTGGCGTAGCTGTTTGAGTCATGGGCAGGCGGTCTTCCTTGAGCAGCCTGGCTGTGCGTTTGCCGTTAGTTGGCGGGGTTGTTCCAGGCGATGCGCGATTCTCGAGCGGCTTCCTGTCGCCAATCTGTCGCGAATCAATAGATCGTTGGCTGCCCTTCAGGTCGACTCTTGAAGCGCTTGTGCGCCCACAGATACTGCTCGGGTGCCTCGCGCACCATTTGTTCGATGCAGCCGTTCACCCGTGCCGTGTCGGACAGGGCATCGGTACTCGGGAAGTTATCCAGCGCAGCCCCAAGACGCAGAACATAGCCCCCGTTATTCGGTAGCCGCCGATGAAAGAAGGGAATCACCACGGCACCAGACATGCGTGCCAGATGATGGGTTGCGGTAATGGTGGCCGCAGGTATGCCGAAGAACGGCACAAACACGCTGTCCTTGCTGCGCATGTCCTGATCGGGTGCGTACCAGACCGTGCCACCGCTGCGCAGGTATTTCACTGTGCCGCGCAAATCATCCTTGTCGAACATCGTGGTGGCGTAATCCAGTCGGGCACGCAGTACCGCCCATTCGAAGATAGCCGAATCCATTTTTCGGTACATGCCAGAAATGCGTATGCGCTGGGAGACCAGTCGCGCGCACAGTTCCAGATGCGAAAAGTGACCACCGACCAGCAATACTCCCTGACCGTTGGTGCGAGCCTGTTCCAGATGTTCCAATCCTTCGATGACGATGGGGATGCTTGCGATCTTTTTCTCGCTACCCATCCAGCCAAGCGCAAACTCAACCAGCATCAGACCAAGGTCGCGCAGGTTGCTGTCGACTAGTTTGCGGCGCGCGGCCTTATCCAGCTCCGGAAAACAGAGCGCGATATTGGTTTCGGCGATGTCTCGTCGTGCCGAAGGTACCCGCAATATCAGCCCGCCAAGACGTCGACCCAGCCAAAGCAGCGCGGCATACGGCAACTGCGCGATCAACCAGACCACACCAAGGCCAAGCCAGGCGGCCCAGTGGCGCGGTGCAAGTAATGAGCGGGTAAAAACGGGTCGGGGCATGCCGGGCATCGTTCGCATTGTAGCGGGCGGCCCTCGATCCGGCTTGGTTGGTTTGCTGTCGTTATACTCGAACGTTGATTTATCGGCCGATGGGTGAAATACCTTGCTACGCTTTCTGTACACCATCGCGATGTACCTGGCTACGCCACTTCTGGTGCTGCGGCTTCTGGCACGTGGTGTGCGTTCGCGTCCCTATCACCGGCGTTGGCCGGAGCGCTTTGGCTTCTTCGAGGCGCCGGGGGGCAGCGGCAGCCTTTGGATCCATGCCGTATCGGTGGGTGAGGTCAACGCAGCCGAACCTTTGATCAAGGCGTTGCAAAGAGATTATCCAAACGCACCGTTGGTGATTACGACGGTGACTCCCACGGGTACTGCCCGAGTCCATCAGCTGTTTGGCGATAGCGTGTTCCATGTCTATCTGCCGTATGACCTGCCGTTTTCGGTGAACCGTTTCATGCAGCGCGTACGGCCACAGCTTGCACTGATCGTGGAAACCGAAATTTGGCCGAACCTTTACTTTGCGTGTCGCAAACGCGGCATACCGCTGATGATCGTCAACGCGCGGTTGTCGGAGCGCTCACTGCGTGGCTACAAGCCGATGCGCAGTCTGGTGCGTTCATCATTGCGCTGCGTTCGGCAGATTGCTGCGCAGTCACGCACCGATGCCGCTCGCTATCGACTGCTGGGCGCGGATCCGCGGCAGATGGTGGTCACAGGCAATATGAAGTTCGACATGCCGATACCCTGCGGTGCCGTGAGTGACGGCGCGGCGATGCGCGAACACTGGGGTGCGCGGCGGCCGGTGTGGATGGCGGCCAGTACCCATGAAGGCGAGGAGCTGGCCATCCTGCAGGCGCATCTTGAGGTACTCAAGCGTTTGCCCGATGCGCTGCTGTTGCTGGCGCCGCGCCATCCGGAGCGATTCCGCATGGTCGAGCAGTCCGTGCGGAGCCTGGGTTTCACGGTGGCCAGTTACAGCGTCGACGGTTTGCCGTTGCCAATGCATCAGGTATTCGTGATCGATGCGATGGGGCGGTTGATGCCATTCTTTGCGGCGTCGGAGGTCGCCTTTGTTGGCGGTAGTCTGGTACCGATCGGTGGACACAATGTGCTGGAGCCTGCGGCACTGTCGATACCGGTGCTGGTAGGGCCGCATACGTTCAATTTTGAAGAGATCACGCTCAGCCTGATGCAACAGGGCGGTGCGGAGCGCGTGGCAAGCAATGAAGCGCTCGGGCCAGACGTACTCGCATTGCTTCTGGATCCGGCCAAACGTGAACGGATGGGACAAGCGGCGCAAAAGGTTTTTGATCGCGAGCGCGGTGCGGTGCACCGAATCATGCAGATGATCGACACGTTGTTGCAGGAATAGTTGCCAGAAAGTAGTTGCAGTCACAGGCAAAAAAAACGGGCCGCATGGCCCGTTTTTTACGGCTGACGTAGCAGCTTTTACTGTAAGAGCACGTTGGCCGCCTCGATGTCCTTGTACTCGACCCTGCCAGTGGAGTACCTCAGATTCAGTTTGTCCAAAACAAACTGATGCCGCGCCTGCGAATAGTTATTTTGTGCCGAAGTCAGTGTCTGGATGGCATTCAATACGTCGATGATGGTTTGCGTGCCGACGTTGAATCCGGCGCGGGTGGCGTCCAACGCCTTTTGCCCGGATTCCACGGCGGACTTGCCCGATCGAACTTCTTCGATGTCGGCCAGTACGGAGCGGTAGTAGTTCAGCGTAGTCCGAACCACCAGCCGGCGCTCTGACTCCAGTGAATCCTGCGCGGCGTCACGCTCGTAGATGGACTGGCGAACGCGGGATTGCACGGCACCGCCGGAGAAAATCGGTACTGATAATGTCACTCCGATCGTGTTGCCGAAGCGACCGTTGCCGGAAATTGCCGCCGCGCTTCCATTTTGCAGCCAGTCGGTTGTCTTCGATCGGCTCGCAGTGGCATTGATGGTCGGCAGATGGCCGGCCCGTGCAGCAGTGATGTCGTGTTCGGCAGCCGTAACGCTGTACTGCTGTGACAATATGCTCGGGTTGTATTTAATCGCGTCCTGCACCCATGCGTTGGGATCAGCGGGTACGGGCGGATCCAGAGGCAGATCGTCGCGCAGTTTCTTCAGATCGCCGACCGGCTGGCCGGTGATCTGGGTCAGCGCCTCGCGTGCATCGCTGAGGGTGTTCTGGGCGGTAATGGTTTGCGCCTTGGCGGCTTCATAGGCGGCTTTCGCCTGGTAAGCGCCGGTGATCGCCGCGATACCTGCCTTGTACTGCGCATCCGCCTGATCGTATTGCTTTTTAAAGGCGTCTTCGTTGGCCTTTGCGAAGGTCAGCGCGTCCTCGTCAGTCAATATGCCGAAATAAGCCGTGGAGACGCGCACATACAAGTCTTGTACAGCGGACTGGTAGGTCTGCTCGCCGGCATCTGCGGTGGAGTGGGCGGCCTTCAGGTCGGCAATCTTGCTGAAATCGAATATGACCTGGTCAATTTGGCCCGACAGACTGCGCGCTCGCTCGTGACCACTGTTGGAGGTGCCGCCAACACTGCTGTCTGAGAATGGGCCGGTGCAGGTATACGTTCCGGTTCCCGCAGCGATGCCATTGCAGAGATAGTCAGTATCCGATGCACTACTGCTCGAGCTACTGCTGCTTCCACCGCTCGACTGGGTAAGTCCAAGACTGGCCGATATCTGCGGCAGCAATAAAGCCCGAGCCTGGGGTACACCTTCACGAGTCGATAGGTTAGTCGCGTCAGCCTGTTGCAGCACAGGATCGTTGGCACGTGCTTGACGATAGGCGTCGAGCAGATCCTCGCCGTGACTAGGCAGCGAAATGGCGGCGAGAGCCAACGCCAAGGTGAGCAGCTTCAAACGCATGGAGTGCCTCGTGGGGAATCGGTCGGGAGCAGGATCAAAAGACGAAACGCTTCAGCGGTTCGGCATGGGTCAGATAAGGCAGATCGGTTTCAAAAAGCGTTTCTTCACGGTAGCGGCCTGCGCCTTCGTGTGTCAGCAAAGTGGCGTGTTGCACGGGCGATTGGCCGCGCACAATCAGCGCGCGTGCATCGGTCTTCAACCAGGTCAGCCAGCGTGCCGGGATCGATGACACGGCGCCGGTCACCACAAGCACATCGAACAGCTCGTTCGGCTGCCAGCCGTTAACCGCTTCGCCCGTAACAAGACTAGTGTTGGTGAAGCCTGCGTCTTGCAATCGCTTGGTCGCGGCCACGGTGAAGTCGGCATGGATGTCCACGCTGGTGACCTTGGCTGATAAGCTGGCGAGGCAGGCGGTAAGAAAGCCGGAACCAGTGCCAATCTCAAGCACGTGGTCGGTCGGCTGTAAATCCAGCGCCTGCAGCACGCGACCTTCGACCACCGGTTTCATCATCACTTCGCCGTGTCCCAGCGGCAGACACAAGTCGGCGAATGCCAGCTGGCGGTGCGCTGCAGCAACAAAATCTTCGCGATGCACGTTGCCGATCACGTCAAGCACGCGGCCATCCAGCACTTCCCAGGGACGTACCTGGTTTTCCACCATATTCAAGCGCGCTTGATCGAAATTCATTGCCATCTTGCTTACGTCCCGTGCCGATCAAATGAGGTGGAATAGGATAAATGTTCGAACGCGAGTCCGACAATGCAGGCAAGACACAGGTCACAGCCTGCCGGTTGTGTCACAGCCTTCGAAGTGCCGGAAGTCACCGCAAGCTACTGACTCCCGTCACATGGCGCGTGGCTCGAAGGCTGGACGAATCCTTCAACAGCTTCATGAACGCTTTCACTCAGGTCATTTGGAAAATAATTGAACCGCTGCGTATAATAAAGCTCGAATCAT
>Ga0302223_10000389_pt1 | contig 29952 bp, 25 predicted proteins | sample II_Palsa_E2_3_FD_194565 | JGI IMG/M metagenome (GOLD analysis project Ga0302223, IMG submission 194565) | Peat permafrost microbial communities from Stordalen Mire near Abisko, Sweden - II_Palsa_E2_3 | ecosystem: Environmental > Terrestrial > Soil > Palsa > Peat permafrost | place: Sweden... | reverse complement strand
GGTAGGAGGCGGTTTTGGCTGGGCGCGGGTCGGTGGGCATCGGGGTGAAGGGTATTCGTCGCGCGGTTGCTCCGCGGGACGCAGGGACCGTAAGCGGTGCTGCGGTCCGGGGGCCTCCGCGGTCCGGGGGCCTCCGCGGTCCGGTCCGGGTCCGGGGCCTCCGCGGTCCGGTCCGGGTCCGGGGCCTCCGCGGTCCGGTCCGGGTCCGGGGCCTCCGCGGTCCGGTCCGGGTCCGGGGGCCTCCGCGGTCCGGTCCGGGTCCGGGGGCCTCCGCGGTCCCGCCGAACGCCGCGGCGCCCGCACCTCCCCGGCACCGCCTCCCGGCCCGTCCGCCAGCCCGCGCAGTGTCACGTCTCCGTCACCACCCCAACAGGGCGGCAACGCAAGCGTCACAAATGACACCCTCGACGAGGAGTACCCGGCTCGAGGTGCCACTGAGTTGGAATTATTCACCACCAGTTGCCACACCCCAGCCCGCCGCCGCCCCCCTCAGCGCCCACACCCCCCACAGCGCCCCCAGCCCGCCGGAAACGCCCACCCCCCGCACCGCGCCCGCCAACCGGCAACGATTGCCCGGATGTCATCCCGCCGGCGGATGAGCCGGCGGCGCGCCGGGCGGCGCAGCCGGCGGCGCGCCCGGCGGCGCGCCGGGCGCCGCCCCGGCTGGCGCACCGAGCCTCCTGCGCACGTCCCACCAGAGCGCCTCATAGGCCAGTGCCGCCCGGCCCCCGGGCGCGATCTCGGCGACCACCGTCCGATCGACCCCCATCCGCTCGACCTCGTCGGCGGACGGGATCGCGGCGCCGAGCATCGTCACGTGTGCGGCGCGCAGCTTTGCCATCACCTCGCGGTGCAGTGACTTGCGCACCTCCACCATCGAGAAGAAGGCGAGCACCTGAGGGCCCCCTCGGACGAGCTCTTCGAGCTGCTCGAAGGTGCGCGAGGAGAGGGTCGCGGGGATGATCGGGACGAGCAGGGTGTCGGCCGCCTCGAATACGTTCTCGGACACGAGCGAGATGCTCGGAGGACAGTCGAGGAAGATGTACTCATACTCGGCGCGCAGCGGCTCGAGCACGAGCGCGAGACGATCGTTCGAGTGCTTGGCGGCGTCGAGCGCGAGGTCCATGTGGCGGTAGGAGAAATCCGCAGGAAGCAGATCCAGGCGCTCGTGGTCGGTGCCCTTGATCAGCTTCTCGACCGCCGATTTCCGATGCACGAGCTTGCGCACCCCGCCCCGCACCTTCGGCCTGACGCGGAACAGATAGGTGCTGGCGCCCTGCGGGTCGAGATCCCACAAGAGCGTCTTGGCGCCGCCGCGCGCGGCGAGATAGGCGAGATTGACCGCGGCCGAGGTCTTGCCGACTCCGCCCTTGATGTTGTAGGTGGCGAGTACGCGGCTCACGAGGAGAACGTCTCCCTGACCAGTGCCCGCTGGGACCTCGACGCGAACGAGGCGAATCGCTGCGCGAACTCGGCGCGGGCCGCGCGCTCGTCCCCGCCGAGGTGCTCGATCAGCACACCCATCGCCATCAGCGCGCCGGCGCCGCCACGGAGCGTCGAGACCTCGTCCCGCAGCGAGCGCAGCGTGGCGATCTGGACCTCCCGGTCCTGGTGAGCGCCGAGCGTGTCCTGGAGTGACTTGAGCGCGCGAACGAACGGCTTCACGACCTCGCCGGGATGAAGCGGGAGCCCGAACAGCTCGAGTAGGTAGCGCAGCTCCTTGCCCTGCTTGCGGAGCTCGTGCAGTGCTTCAGGCGGGCTCGAGTCGTCGATTGCGCGGCCTGTCTTGACCATTCGCCGGTACACCTTCGTGATCCTCTCGCCGGCGAGCTCGCCGATCGGCCGTGCGGCGGCGGGTCGCCCCTCGGGCGCCATCGTAACGAGCTCGTTCAGAAACGCCGGCCACTGAGAGCGCAGCCCCCCCGCCCGGTCAGAACGCAGCGCTCGCACCATCTCGCGGTGGGCGATCGTGCGCCGGTCGCGGAGCACGCGGAGCAGGGGCTCGAGGTCGGATCTGCTCGGCTCCGGAAGTCCCGACCGGAGCTCGTCGAAGTCGAGCACGTAGACGTCGAGATCCCGCGAGGGCCCGGTCACCTGCTGTAGCCACCTCAGCTCGACGCGGAAGTGCGCCAGTTGCTCGGCGGGAAACACGCCCTTGAGTTCCCGCATCACCGCCCGTGAGCGGCGCACGGCGACACGATAGTCGTGCAGGAACTCGGAGTCGATGTCGGCGATCGTGCCCGGCAAATTTGACTCCATGATCGCCGCCAGCGGCCTTAGGACCGAGGCCACCGCCACGTCCGAGCGCTGATCGCGGGCGAGCGCGATGTCGACCTTCGACGAGACCCCTCCAGGCGTGGCACCGGTCGCAATCACCGCCTCGTCGAGCACCGAGCGGTCCGCTGCTGTCAGCCCGAGGTCGTCGATCAGCGTCTTGCGCACGCGCGTGAGCGCCTTGCCGTAGCCCCGCACCGCCTCGATCCGGATCCGCGGCGCCAACGCGAGTCGACGATTCGGCGATGCAACCACCTCGGGCGCGTCGAGCGCCAGCCGCACAACGGTCTTCGCGTCGGCATCGAGCACACCGAACCCACGTTGGGCGCTATGAATGTGCATGAGCGGGAGCAGCGCCCGGACCTCGATGATCGGGAGCAGCGCGTCGCGCAGGGGACCCGGCTCGAGCTCGGCAGCGAATACACGCTCGGGGGGCTCCGGCGCCGGTAGCCCGGCCCGCTCGACGCCGTCGTCGATCGACACGAGCGCCAGGCGTCCGGACTCGTGCACGAACGCGACTCCCGCAGCGCGCAGGAGCCCGTCAAAGGTGTCGTAGTAGCGACGATCGCGCTGTGTCCCGGTACCCTCGTCCAGCGAGAGCCGGGAGCTCAACGCGTCGAGCACCGCGGTCGTCGTCATTCGCCTCGGCAGGAGCAATTCGGTCCGGGTCGTGTTCATCTCGAGTGCATGCGACGTTCTCGGTGGCGGGTCATCGTCATCGTGCCCGAGGTTCCTCCGCGAGCGCTCCCAAGCGCGCGAGCGCTTCGTCGACGTCGGCGTCCAGTGCGACCAGGGGCGGCAGGAAGCGCACCGTCCGCGGGCCCGTCGCGTTGACCACGAGCCGCTGCTCCAGCAGCGCACGCCGCGCCAGTGCAGGCGCCGAGACACCGTGGGCCAGGTCGATCGCGAGCATCAGCCCGCGTCCGCGTACCGACACTGCGTAGGGCAGCGAGCCAAGCCCCGCCCGCAAGCGCTCGCCGAGCTCGCGCACGTGAGCGAGGAGCTCGGGATCGGAGCAGATCTCGAGCGCGACCAGCGCGGCAGACGCGACCACCGGACCGCCCGCGAAGGTCGAGCCGTGATCGCCCGACTGGAAGACGTCCGCAAGACGCTCTCCGGTCACCAGGGCGCCGATCGGCAGCCCGCCGCCGAGCGCCTTGGCGCTCGTCATCGCATCCGGCACGACGCCCGTCTGCTCGTACGCCCACAGGCTCCCGGTCCGTCCCATCCCACACTGGATCTCGTCGAACACGAGCGCGGCGCCGACCCGATCGCACGCCTCGCGCGCAGCGTGGAGCAGCTCTTCGGAGAGGACGTTGATCCCCGTCTCGCCCTGAATCGGCTCGAGCAGCACCGCCGCGGTCCGCTCGGTCACCGCCGCCTCGAGCGCGGCCGGGTCCTTCGCGACGACCACGAACCCCGGCACCAGCGGCGCGAACGGCGCCTGCTTGGATTCCTGCGGGGTCGCTGACAGCGCGCCGTACGTGCGCCCGTGGAAGGCGTCCTGAACGACGACCACGTCTCCGCCGGGTCGCGCCCGGCGCACGAGCTTGATCGCCGCTTCGTTGGCCTCGGCGCCCGAGTTGCACAGGAATACCTTGCCGCCGAGCGAGCTCTCCGCCAGGCGCGCTGAGAGCTCCATCGCGGGCGCTGTGTAGTACAGGTTGGTCGCGTGGAGCAGCCGCCCCGCCTGCTCGCACACCGCCCGGACGACGCGCGAGTGGCAGTGGCCGACGTTGAGGACGGAGATGCCGGCGAGGAAGTCGAGGTACTCGTTCCCGTCCGCGTCCCACAGCTTGCAGCCGGAGCCGCGCACGAACTCGACCGGGTAGCGCACGTAGGTGGGGATCGCGTGGGCGCGTTCGAGCGCTTGGAGCTCGGCCAGTGACATGGCTGGTGCCTATGCCCCCGGGCCGATTCTGGTGCCCTGGCCGGCGTCGGTGAAGAGCTCTAGCAGCAGCGAGTGCAGGACGCGCCCGTCGACGATGTGGGCGTAGGAGACGCCGCCGTGGATCGCCTGCAGGCAGGCCGCGAGCTTGGGCCGCATCCCACCGGTGACGGCGGAGAGTGCCGCCTCGACCTCGGTCGCTGTCGTCTCGGAGACGAGGCTCGCCGGGTCGGAGGGGTCGCGCAGCCACCCCGAGACGTCGGTCAGGAACATGATCTTGTAGGCGCCGAGCGCACTCGCAACGGCGCCGGCGGCCTCGTCGGCATTGATGTTGTAGGAGTGGCCGTCGCGATCGGCGCCGACGCTCGCGACGACGGGGACGTAGTCCTGAGCGACGTGGTTGAGGACGTCGACGTCGACGCGCTCAATCCGACCGACGAAGCCGATGTCCTGCCCGCTCGGTGACGACTGTCGGGCGGCGCGGAAGAGCAGGCCGTCGTCACCACAGAGCCCAACCGCGGGCTGGCCGTGACGGTTGATGCGCAGGACGATGTCCTTGTTGACCTTGCCGACGAGGACCATCTTGGCGACCTCGACGGTCGCCTCGTCGGACACCCGCAGGCCCTCGACGAACTCGACAGGCAGGTTCAGTCGTTCCATGTAACTGGTGATCTCCGGGCCGCCGCCGTGGACGATGACCGGATTCATACCGACGTACTTGAGCAGGACGACGTCGCGCGCGAACTCCTCCTTCAGCGCGGCGTCGGTCATCGCGGCGCCGCCGTACTTGATCACCACGGTCTTGCCGTGGAATTCGCGGATATAGGGGAGTGCCTCGAGGAGGGTTGCTACGTCGCGCACGTGTGCCTTCGGTTCATGTCGTGTACTCCGCATTGATCGTCACGTAACCGTGGCCGAGATCGGAGAAGAAGAGCTCGGTCTCGGCGCCCGATCCCGGCAGGCCGACCTCGTACTCGACCTCATCCCGCGCCACCGCGCGCTCGAGCGCGTCCCGGTCGAAGGGCACCACGCCGCCGCCGGCGCACACCGGCACGCCCTCGATCGCGATATCGAGCGCGAGCGGCGCCGTCCCCGGTAGCGCCATCCCCACAGCCTGGGCGATCCGGCCCCAGTTCGGGTCGCCACCGTTCAGCGCGGTCTTGACCAACGGCGAGTTCGCGACCGCCCTCGCGACGGCCGATACCGCGTCGATATTGCCGCCGCGGACGACGACCCGCCCAACCCGTCCAGCGCCCTCTCCATCACGCGCGATCATCAGCGCGAGCTGGCGCAGGAGGGCATCGAGCGCCTCGCCGAAGCGGACCTCGTCATCGGTCTCGGCCTCCACCCTGACGCCCGAGGAGCCACTCGCCTGCAGGATCACCGTGTCGTTGGTCGAGAGCTGGCCGTCGACGCTGATCCGCTCGAACGAGCGCTTGACGGTGACGCCGAGGAGCAGCTCGCACGTCTGCACCGACAGCTCCGCGTCGGTCTGCACGAAGCACAGCAGTGTCGCGAAGCGCGGCGAGATCATCCCGGCGCCCTTGGCTTGGGCGCTGAGGCGGACCGTGCCGGCGCCGAGCGTGACCGACAGCGAGGCACGCTTCTCGAAGGCATCGGTGGTCTGGATCGCGTCCGCGAAGTCATGGTCTCCATCAGCCCGCAGCGAGCGCGCGGCGCCGGCGATCCCTCGCACCACGGCGTCCATCGGCAGCGGAACGCCGATCACCCCAGTCGAGGCGACGGCGACGGTGCCCTCGCCCACTCCGGCGGCCATCGCTCCCGCGCCCTGCATCTTGGCGGCGTCGTCGATCCCGCGCCGGCCGGTGGCTGCGTTCGCGTTCCCGGCGTTGACGACGACCGCGCGCAGACCCTCGAGCCGGCAGCGCTCCATCGTCAGCAGGACCGGCGCGGCCAGCACGCCCGAGCGAGTGAAGCGCGCCGCGCTCGTGACCTCGGGGTGGTCGCACACGACGAGGCCCACGTCGAGCGCGCCGCTCGGCTTGATCCCCCCCGCGACGCCGGCCGCCCGGAACCCGGCGGGCAGGCCCCCGGCGAGCTCGGAGACGTGCTCGGGACGCTCCACCCAGCGCGAGGAGAAAAACGCGCCCGCGGCGCCCGCCGCGCCCGCCGCGCCCAACGCGCCCGCCGGTCCATGCTCGCTCATGAGATCCCCTCTCCCTCAGGCAGTCCGAACATCAGGTTCAGGTTCTGCACCGCCTGGGAGGCGGCTCCCTTCCACAGGTTGTCGATCGCGCCGAAGACGATCACCCGGCCCGTCCGTTCGTCGCGGTGGACCGAGATCCGACAGAAATTGGTCTCGCGTACGTCGCGTACACCGGGGGGCAGAGCAGCCAGCTCGACGAACGGCTCGGCGTCGTAGGCGTCCACGTAGAGCGCCTCGAGCTCGGCCGCATTGACGTCGCGCGTCACCGTCACGTAGCACGACACAAGCTCTCCCTGATCGAGCGGCAGCAGGTGGGGCGTGAACGTCACCCGCAGGTCCGCCCCCAACGCAGCCAGCTCCTGCTCGATCTCGGGCGTGTGGCGATGGCGCGGCACGCCGTACGCGTTCACGTTCTCGTCCACCGCGACGAACTGCGTCTTCTGTGTCGCGGTGCGGCCCGCGCCTGACGCCCCGGATTTGGCGTCGATCACGACGTCGGCGATCAGCCCGGCACGCGCGAGCGGCGCGAGCGCGAGCAGCGTCGCGGTCGGGTAGCAGCCGGGATTGGCCACCAGGTCGGCGCCTGAAAGGGCATGCCGGTAGAGCTCGGGCAAGCCGTACACCGCGTCCTCGAGCAGCTCCGGGGCGAGGTGCTCGCGATACCACTCGCGGTAGATCGCGGCGTCGCGCAGGCGGAAGTCGGCGCTCAGGTCCACCACCCGCACCTCCCGCTCCACCAGCGCCGAGACCACCGGCGCCGCTGCGCCGTGTGGGTAGGCAACAACGGCGGCGTCGACGTCCGCATGCCGATCGAGGTCGAGCTCCTCGAGCACCAGCGGAACCCGGTAACGGGGGTAGAGATCGTCGAGCCGGCGCCCAACGTTCGAGCGCGCGGTGACCGCGACGAGCTCGAAGCTCGGATGCACGTGCAGCAGCCGCGCCGCCAACGCCCCCCCAAACCCGGCCGCGCCGAGCACCGAGACCCTACGCGGCACGGATGCTCCCCCCCAGCTTATCTGCGAGCGCTTGCGCAATCGCAGCCCTGCGGGCAGCGACCTCTTGGTCGGTCAGCGTTCGGTCGAGCTCGCGGAATGACAGCCGTAGCGCAAGTGAGACCTTGCCCTCGCCGACACGCTCGGCGTCGCGATAGACATCGAACACCTCGACCGCCGCCAGCAACCGACCGCCGGCACGCCGGACGACGGCGATCACCTCTTCCGCAGCGACACCGTCAGGCACGACCACGGCGATGTCCTCGCGCACCTCGGGGAAGCTCGTGACGTCCTCGTACATCGCGACGCCGCCTGCGCGCCCGGCGACCGCATCGAGATCGAGCTCGAAGCCGGCGACGACTTCAGTCACGTCCCAGTCGCCGGCGACCAGCGGATGAATCTCGCCGAGCCATCCGACGCGATCCCCGGCCACGAGCACGGCGGCGCTCCGACCCGGATGGAGAAACGGCTCGCTCGCCCCCTCCACGCTCCAGGGCACGCGCAGCATCTCCAGCAGCGCGCTCAGCGCACCCTTGGCGGCGAAGATGTCGGCCTGCCGCGGGTCGGGATCACGCCATGTCGCGGTCCGCGCCGCGCCGATCAGCACCGCCCCGAGATGGTGCGGCTCGCTCAGGAGCGGCGCACGTGCCGCGCTTGCGAGGTACACGGGTCCCGACTCGAACAGTCGCACGGTGGTGGCGCCGTGGGCGCGGTTGTAGCGCGCCGCGTCGAGGAGCGAGCCGAGCAGCGTGGTCCGTAGATGCGACTGGTCCACCGACATCGGATTTTCCAATTCGACCGCCTGACGGCGGTCGTCGTTCGCCGGCAGTCTCAGCCGATCGGCGAGGTCGGGAGCGACGAAGCTCCAGCCGACGATCTCGTGCAGCCCCTGCGCGGCCAGCGCGTCAGCCACGCGGCGGCGGAGCCGCTGGCGTGGCGTCAGCCTGCCGGCGGCGCCGTGGCGCGAGGGCAGCGTCGCGGGCAGCCGATCGAGCCCGGCGATCCGCGCGACCTCCTCGATCAGATCTTGCTCCCGGGTGACGTCGGCGCGCCGAAAGGGAGGAACCGTGACGTCGAGCCCATCGTCAGCGTCGGCGACGCCGAACTCGAGGGCGCGCAGGATCTCCCCGCAGCGCCCGCGGGGGATCACCGCGCCGAGCAGGCCGCTCACGCGCGCGTCGCGCAGTCGGATCGTGATCGGCCGCGTTCCCGGTCCGCCGACGTCGATCGTCCCTGGCCTCACGTTCGCGCCGGCGAGCTCGATCATCAGGTGTGTCGCGACAACCTGCGCCTCGAGCGCCTGCTCGGGCTGAAGCTGCTTCTCGTTTCGCGAGGAGGCTTCGCTGCGCAGGCCAAGCTCGAGCGAGGTGCGGTGAATGTTGGGTCCGTTCCAGTCGGCAGCCTCCATCAGCACCCGCGTGGTGTCGCTCGCGACCTCCGAGCGGGCACCGCCCATCACACCGGCGATCGATGTTGGGCCTTCGGCGTCGGTGATCACGACCATCTCCTCGTCGAGGATGCGCGTCTGGCCGTCAAGGGTCTCGACCGCCTCGCCGGGACGTGCCCGCCTGACCACGAGCTTCGCGCCCGCGACCCGATCGAGATCGAACGCGTGCAGCGGCTGGGCGGTCAGCAGCATCACGTAGTTGGTGATGTCGACGACGTTCGAGATCGGGCGCTGGCCGGCGGCCATCAGCCTCGCTTTCAGCCATGGCGGCGACGGCCCGATCCGCACGTTGTCGAACACGCGCGCGGTGAAGCGCGGGCACAGGTCTGGGCAGAGGACCTCGACGCTCGCGCCCTCCACCGCGCCGGCCGTGCCCGGATCCTCCACCCACGGCGGCTTCCCGAGCGGAGCTCCGGTCGCGGCGTGAACCTCGCGGGCGACACCGTAGATCCCCAGGCAGTCTGGCCGGTTCGGCGTGATCTCGAGCACAAGGACGTCGGTCGCGAGCGGGAGCACCTCTGCGAGCGGGGCGCCGGGGCGCAGGGTGGCGCCGTCAAGCGCCGCTCCCGCCGGCCGGTCGCCGTCGCCGTCGTCGAGCACGAGGATCCCCGCGTGCTCAGTCCCGATCGCGAGCTCATCCTCGGCCAGGATCATCCCCTGGGACTCGAGTCCCCGCAGCTTGGCCGCCTTCAGCGTCGTCCCGTCGGGCATGATCGCACCGGGGCGCGCGACCGCGACCGTCTGGCCGGGCCGCACGTTCGGGGCCCCGCAGACGATCTGGGCCGGCTCGCCGTCGCCGACGTCGACCCGGCAGAGGCTGAGTCGGTCGGCGTTCGGGTGGCGCCCGGCCTCGAGCACCCGCCCGACGACGAACTTGTCGAGCGCTCCCACGCCGTAGTGCTCGACGCGCTCGACCGCGGTGCCCGTCATCGCCAGGCGGTCGCCGAGTGCGCGCGCGTCGAGCGGCGGGGCGCAGTACTCGTGCAGCCATTCGAGCGGTACGCGCATCAGCGCTTGGCCTCCCCGGCGTCGAGTCCCCTCGTCATCCGAACTGCTCCAGGAAACGGATGTCGTTGTCGTAGAAGAGTCTCAGGTCGGGCACCCCGTGCCGGAGCATCGCGATCCGCTCGATCCCCATTCCGAAGGCGAACCCCTGGATCCGCTCTGGGTCGTAGCCGTACTCGCGCACGTAGCCGAACACGTTCGGGTCGATCATTCCGGCGCCGAGGATCTCGATCCAGGACGTTCCCTTGCATATCGGGCACCGCTGACCGTCTGCGGTCACGCCGTCGACGCAGTTGAAGCACGACACGTCGACCTCGACGCTCGGCTCGGTGAACGGGAAGAAGTGCGGGCGCAGGCGCACCTTGCGCTCCTCGCCGAAGATCGCACGCGCGAACGCGAGCAGCGTGCCCTGGAGGTCCGCCATCGTCACGTCGTCGTCCACCGCCAGCCCCTCGATCTGGTGGAATTGGGGCGTGTGGGTCAGATCGGAGTCGCGGCGGTAGACGCGGCCGGGGACGATGATGTAGATCGGCGGGGGCTGGAGCTCCATCGCCCGGATCTGGACCGGCGAGGTATGGGTTCGCAGGACGACGTCGTCGTGCACGTAGAAGGTGTCGGTGTGATCGCGCGCGGGATGGGTGACGTCGTGGTTGAGCGCGTCGAAGTTGTAGTAGACGAGCTCCACCTCCGGGCCTTCGGCGACGTTGAATCCGAGGCCGATGAAGACGTCCTCGATCTCGCGCCGGGTGGCGGTCAGGAGGTGCAGGCGGCCGACCGCGGGCAGCGGGTCGCCCGGCAGCGTCACATCGACGCGATCCTGAGTCAGTCGTTCATCGAGCTCCTGGGCGACGAGCTCGCCGGCACGACGCTCGATCAGCGCCTCGAGCGCCTGGCGGGCTTGGTTGGCAGCCTTCCCCGTAGGCCCGCGCTGCTCGGGCGCAAGCTCAGCGACGCCGCGCAGGAGGTTGGGCAGGTCGGCCTTGCGCCCGAGATATCGGATCCGAACCTCCTCGAGCGCGGCAGCGCTCTCGGCGGCCGCGATCGCGGCCTGCGCCTGCTCCCTCAGCTCTCCGATCCGGTCGATCATGCGGCCGGCATCCTAGTCAGCTCATACAGCGCCACGGTGGCGGCCATCGCAGCGTTCAGCGAGTGGGTACGGATGGGGATGTGCGCCACGTGATCTGCGAGTGCCACCACCGCGTCCGGAAGGCCCTCTCGTTCGGCACCGATCAGCAGGGTTGTGGGTGGCGGTTCGCGCTTGGCACCTCCCTCGACCGCCGCCCGCCTGGCACCCCAAAGCTCCCCCAACGGCTCCCCCGCGCCGGCCACCAGCGCGATCGTCTCCCCTGGGAGCTCGCCAATCGCCATGGCGCGGGCGACCGGCACCGCGAAGATCGCCCCCATGCTCGCGCGTACCGCCTTGGGGCCGTAGGGATCCGCCGTCCCCGGTCCGAGCGCGACGCACGCAGCGCCGAAGGCCTGTGCGGAGCGCAGCACGGCGCCGACGTTGCCGGGGTCGCTCACCCCGTGCAGGTAGACGCACACTGGACCTACAGCCTCGGAGGCCCAGCGCTCCTCGTAGACGGCGAGCGTCCGGGTGCCCGAGGCGAGGCCCGAGACCGAGGCCAGCGTCGACGGCTCGATCTCGATCCCGGGCAGCCCGCTCCCGGCCGAGCAGAAGCGTTCGAGCGCGGGCCAGCCGGCCGCGTCGGCGGCGGCGAGCAGATCCTCACCCTCGGCCACGAAGCGGGCAGACCGCTCGCGCTCGCGGCGGCGCTGGCGGAGCTTGCGGACCTCCTTCAGTCGCTGGTTATGTTGGCTCGTGATCGTCATGGTCGGGGTAGGCTGTCGCTAGTCCAAGGAAAGGAAGAACTGCCATCGGACGACTCGCTCGGCTCTGTCTCACGTGCGCGCTCTTCGCGATCTTGTCCGCATGCGGGTCGAGCAGCTCGCATTCGACCACCACCACCGCTGCTCCCAGCCTCTCCCCCGCCACGAACGCCGGAGCGCTCACCAAGGCGCGCGTGGCCGCCGCCGTCTGCATGCGTGCCCAGGGGATCGACATCCCAGACCCGACGGCGGGAACCGGCGGCGTGCGACGGGCTCTGCTCACGCTTGCCGGGTATCCGACCGCCAAGGTCCAGTCGGCGGAGGAGGCCTGCGCGGCTCAGATCCACAAGGCGTTCCCGAACGCCGGTAACCTGACGCCGGCCGAGCGTTCCAAGCGGCTGCAGGAGGCCGAAGTGTTCTCGAGCTGCATGCGCTCGCACGGGATCGCCTACCCAGACCCGTCGACATTCGCCAGCGACCCCTCCGGCTACCTCCGCGCGATCGCTGCCATCGATACGAGCGGCCCCGCCGTGAAGTCCGCGGGCCTCGCATGCAAGGCGGTCGCGCTGAAGGACACCGGAAGCTGAGATGCGGTTGCGGGACTCGTGGGTCATCGAAAAGTAGGGCCTGTGCAGATCTGAGGTTCGAGCGTGTGAGTGATCGGAAACGAAAAAAGGCGCCCTCCTGTCTGGAGTAGCGCCCGGTGGCCATGCTGGTGGTCGGTCGAGTCGCTCAGCCGGCCGCCAGCGCCTCTCGGGCGCGGTCGGCAAAGCGTCGGAACGTGTCGGCGTCGCGGACGGCAATGTCCGCGAGGATCTTGCGGTCGAGCTCGACGCCGGCGAGCTGCAAGCCGTGCATGAACTGGGAGTAGGAGAGCCCGTTGATCCGCGCGGCCGCGTTGATCCGGGTAATCCACAGGCGGCGGAAGTCCCGCTTGCGGTTGCGCCGATCGCGGTAGCGGTACTGGTCGGCCTTGAGCAGGGCCTCCTTGGCTGCGCGGTAGTGCCTGCTCGCGTCTCCCCGGAAGCCCTTCGTGAGCTCAAGCGTCGCGCGCCGCTTCTTGCGCGCGTGAACCGAGCGCTTGACCCGGGTCATTTCTTCTTCGCTCCGAGCATCGTCTTAATCCGCGGCATGTCGTGCTTCGAGATCACCGCGGGTTCCGCGTGCCGCCGCTTGCGCTTCGGGGACTTCTTCTCGAGGATGTGGCTCGAGAACGCACTGCGTCCGCGCACCTTCCCGGTGGCGGTGAGCCTGAAGCGCTTCTTAGCGCCGGAATGGGTCTTCATCTTCGGCATCGGAACCGGTTAGTAAAGCAGAGCCGCGGTCAGGGACCGGCCTGCGGCGTGGCCGCGTGCCCGCGCTAGGCGGCCGCGTCGCCCGCCGCTGCGCCGCTGGCGGCAGGCGTCGGCGCGGCCTTCACCGCCGCGGCTGCCTCCGCCGCCGTCGACGCTTCCGCCTTCGCGCCGTCAACCTTCGCATAGGCTGAAGCCGCGTCGTCCGCAGTCGCGTCGTTGGCGCTTGCATCGTCCGCCGCTACGCCGTCCGCGGTCCCAGCCCGCGCGCTGACGTCGTCCGCTGGAGCCAGCGACGGCACCTGGACCTCCGCGCCAGAGCCGTTCTCGGCCTTCGCCCCGTCCGCGCCCGACTTGCCCTTCTCGTCGGCCAGCACCGTCTTCGACGGCGCCAGCAGCATCGTCATGTTGCGTCCGTCCTGAATCGGCGACTGCTCGATCACGGCGATGTCGGAGAGCTCGGACGCCAGCCGATCGAGGAGCGCGGTGCCGCGCTCGGGATGGGTCACCTCGCGGCCACGAAACATGATCGTGATCTTGACCTTGTCGTGGCCGCGCAGGAAACGGGTCACGTGGCCCTTCTTGGTGTCGTAATCGTTCTGCGCGATCTTCGGACGGAACTTGATCTCGCGGATCGTGATCTGCTGCTGGTGCTTACGTGCGGCCTTCTGCTTCTGCGCCTGCTCGTACTTGTACTTCGAGTAGTCGAGCACGCGGCACACGGGCGGGCGGGCGTCGGGCGCCACCTCGACGAGATCGAGATCGCGCTCCTGCGCATAGCTGAGCGCGTCAGCGGTCTTGACGACGCCGATCTGTTTTCCGTCCTCGCCGACGAGTCTGACCTCGGGCACGCGAATACGGTCGTTGATGCGAGTCGTATCCCTGTCCGGCGGACGCCGGTCGAACCTACGAGGGACCGGCACTAGCTGCGATGTCGACGCTGCGTCAAGCGACGCCAGGCCGTGTGTGGTTAAGCACTTGGATCAACATAACCGAGTATAGCGGCGCCTCATCGCGCTGAGCGATTTGTCGTGTGCGCGCGAAGGCGCTCGATCAACGCCTCGACCGTCAGCGATCCCGAATCGCCGTGCCGGTGCTCCCGAAGGGCGACCTCGCCGGCCTCGCGCTCGCGGTCGCCGACGACGAGCATGTAAGGAATCTTGCGGAGCTCGGCATCGCGGATCTTGCGGCCGACCGACTCAACCCGCTCGTCGAGCTCGGCCCTCACGCCGCCGTCATGCAGGCGCGCGAGGACGTCGATGCCGTAGTCATTGTGGCGATCGGCGATCGGCAGCACGATCGCCTGGACCGGGGCGAGCCAGACGGGCAGCTCGCCCTCGAGGTGCTCGAGCAGGATCCCGATGAAGCGCTCGTAAGAGCCCATGATCGCGCGATGGATCATCACCGGGCGGTGCTCGGAGTTGTCCGCACCGGTGAACGTCAGGTGGAAGCGCTCGGGGAAGTTGTAGTCGAGCTGGACCGTGCCGAGCTGCCACGAGCGTCCGAGCGAATCCGTCATGTGCAGGTCGATCTTCGGGCCATAGAAGGCGCCCTCGCCGGGCTGCAGTTCGTATGGGAGACCGCGGCTGTCGAGCGCCTGTTGGAGCGCCGCCTCGGATCGGTCCCACAGCGCGTCGTCCCCGATGCGCACCGCCGGACGGGTCGACAGCTCGATTCGCACATCGAGACCGAAGATCTCGTACGTGGAGAAGGCGAACTCGAGGCAGGCCGCGACCTCCTGCTGGATCTGTTCCTCGGTGCAGAAGATGTGCGCGTCGTCCTGGGCGAAGTGACGCACGCGGAGCAGGCCGTGCAGGGTGCCGCTTGGTTCGTTGCGGTGCAGCAGGCCCGGCTCCGAGTAGCGGACCGGGAGGTCGCGGTAGGAGTGGCGAGTTAGCGAGTAGAGCTGGCAGTGGCCGGGGCAGTTCATCGGCTTGATCGCCATCGTCCGGCCTTCCGACTCCGTGACGAACATGTGCTCGCGGTATTTGTCCCAGTGCCCGGACGTGACCCACAACGAGCTGTCGTACAGCTGCGGCGTCTTGACCTCCGTGTAGCCGCGCGCGAGCCCCATCTCACGGCTCAGCGCAACGAGCTCGTTGTAGACGCGCGTGCCGGCCGGCAGCCAGAATGCCGCGCCGGGCGAGACCTCAGAGAACGTGAACAGCCCGAGCTGGGGTCCGAGCCGGCGGTGGTCGTTGGCGCGCGCCCGGTCGAGCCGCTCGAGGTACTCGTCGAGGTCGCGCGCGGAGAAGAACGCGGTGCCGTAGATACGCGTGAGCATCGGGTTGCGTGCGTCGCCGCGCCAGTAGGCACCCGCCACCGACTGGAGCTTGAATGACTTGATCCGCTTCGTGCTCGGCGCGTGCGGTCCCCGGCAGAGATCGGTGAAAGGCCCGTTGGTGTAGAGCGAGACCGTCTCGAGCGGGTGGGCGGGGTCGCCATCCCGAACGAGATCCTCGATCAGCTTCACCTTGTAGTCCTGGCCTTCGGCGGTGAAGCGCTCGAGCGCCTCGCCGACGCTGACCTCCCGGCGGACGAACGGCTCATCCGCGTTGATGTGCTCACGCATCCGCGCCTCGATGCGCTCGAAGTCCGCGTCGGACACGGAGACGCCGTCTGGGAACTGGAAGTCGTAATAGAAGCCGTCCTCGATCGGCGGCCCGATCGAGATCTTGACCCCCGGGTAGAGCTCCATCACCGCGGTCGCAAGCACGTGTGCGGCGTCGTGGCGAATCAGCGCCAGTGCAGCCGCCCCGCTCTTCTGCGTGATCACCTCGAGCCGTCCACCGTCGGGTGGCAGAGGACGCGCGAGGTCGCGCACCTCGCCGTCGATCGCGACGGCGAGTGCCGCGCGCGCGAGCCCCGGTCCGATCGCCGCGGCGGCGTCGGCGCCGGTGGCGTCGCGGGGCAAGGCGAGAACTGTGCCGTCGGGGAGCTCGTAGTCCATCGGGCAGTGGATGCTAGGCGAGCCGCCAGCCGCTGGTACATTTGGCGCTCCCGGACGATTAGCTCAGCTGGGAGAGCGCTGCCTCGACAAGGCAGAGGTCGCTGGTTCGAGCCCAGCATCGTCCATTCCCGCTGCTACTGGGACGAGCCGGCGCTCCAGGTTAAAGACTGCGAGCCAACGAGCGGGCCGTCGTAGCAGCGGGCTACGCGGCAGACATATCAGGGCGCCCGACGACGTCGTGCCACGTAGACGGCCCGAACAGCGCTGCGTCGGCTCCTCAGCGCATCTCCTCGGCCAACAATGCGGATCGTCAGTGGGCGAGTAGGCTTCAAGCGCCAGGACCCGTTGACTCATCAACTATAGTCTTCCGGATGGCCACCAAGAGCTTCAACGGATTGCAGGGATCTTCCCTCGAGGCGTGGCGGAGCTACCTCCAGAGCCAGCGGTCGATCCTGCGTGAGCTGGATGCCGATCTCGTCGCCGGTCACGGGCTGACCGCTCGGGACTATGAGGTCCTGCTGTATCTCGCCCAGGCTCCAGACTGCAAGCTCCCGATGTCGGCGCTGGCGGAGAGCACGATGCTCACCCGCTCGGGGGTGACGCGACTGATCGACGGACTCGTCACCGGGCGACTGATCGAACGCGACTCCTGCCCCAGCGACGCACGGGTCTCCTACGCGCGCCTGACCGATGCAGGGCTCGCGAAGCTGCGCGACGCCGGCCAGACGCACATTGCAGGCATCCGACGGCTGTTCCTCGAGCACTTCAGTGCCGAGGAGATCGAGCAGCTCGCGCAGCTCCTCGGGAGGCTTCCCGGAGCGCCCGGCGCGGGCACCTGCTCGGTCGACTGAACCTCGCCGCTGACGCTCCGGCACTCACAGCGGCGACCGTTACCTAGCGCGACGATGGCGATCCGCCCCGACAGCAAATCTACACCGTCCGCTCGACCTCGCCGTGCGCCCCCTCGCGCGTTGATGCTAGCGGCGCTGCTGACGCTAGGCTAAGAGACCCGGCGACGTGGCGGAGTGGCTACGCAGCGGCCTGCAAAGCCGTCTACACCGGTTCGATTCCGGTCGTCGCCTCTGAGTGCATGCCCTCCGCCTGTAGCCAGGTCAGCCTCGACGAGCGCACGTCCCAGACCGCTACCGCGCGGCCTATAAGTCGGTCAGGTTGCGTCCGACGAACTCGATCGAACTGGTCCAGGCTTGTTCAACCTCACCGGTGTCCCGGTTGCGATACCACGACGGGCCCCAGTCCCTCCCGCTCCATTCCCACGCGACCTGCCGGCCTTTCTGGAAATGAGTCCTCGTCGTCGGGAACACGCGGAAGGACACGCTCCCGTCCGGTGAAACGGTTTGCAGTCGTACCCCGTGAACATCCGTGCGCAGTTCGCTGCATCGGGAATCGGCGAACACCGGCAGCGCGGGATCATTGACATAGTTCTTCTCGGTCGCGGTTCGCTGCAGGGCCTCATACACCGTGAGTCCCGAATCGATCGCGCTGAGAACCTCGCGGTCGGTTGCGGAGCCGCCGTGAACGACCTTGTTACGCACCTGCCAGAAATCGCCGACAGCCGCTCGCAAGGAGTCTGGGAGCGGCATCGACTCCACCTGATGACGCGCATCTCGCTGGTCCGATCCCCAGCCTGTGGTGGCGGACAGCAGTCGAATCCGGTGCTCGAGATTGCCCGACAATGCAATCAGCGCAACCTCCGGCGACTTGGAGGCTTCCTCGAGAACGTGTCGCCGATGCTGATCGAACTCGTGGAGGTCGGCCGAGTCAACCGACCCATGAGCGGTCGGATTCTTGACCGGACTGGCTCCCTGCCGTACGAGTCGGTTGAAGTCGTCGCTCAGGGCAAGCCCTTCGCCCAAGGCGCCGCCACGAGACCTCCGGGCCATGAGGCTTCGAATTGAGGATCGAAAGACATAGATGAAGACCAGGGCGACGATCAGCCAGGCCACTGCCTGAACCAGATCCGCAAGCCCGTCGACGCTGACGACACCGGGAACGGTCCTCAGAGCCTCGCCCACCCTCATAATCGATATATGCAGCAGCACGGATGGAGAAATGTAGCCGTCGGGGACATCCGGTAGTCGGAAAATGATCGAGCTGATCGTGTCCACCGAAGCGCTGGAGCATGTCTACGATCGCATCGATCGGGCGTCTGTCGGATCGGACAGACGCGATCTGGTCCGACCGACCGGCCGCTGACGTGGGCCGGACCGACGAGAAGATCGTGGTCGTGACCGGCGCGGCGGGGGGCCAAGGCGCAGCCGAGGCGCGGGCACTCGCGGCCGAGGGAGCGACGGTGATCGCGACCGATCTCCACCTCCCTGAACTGGAGCCCCCGATCACGTGCCGCGAGCTCGACGTCACCGTGCAGGAGGCATGGAGCGAGCTCGGAGCTTGGATCGAGGCTCGTCACGGCCGCGTGGACGGCCTCGTGAACAACGCCGGCATCCCTATGCGTCTGCGACTCGCCGAGATTACGCTGGCCGACCTCGAACGCGTGATGGCGGTCAACCTGAACGGGCCTCTCCTGGGCATCCAGGCGCTGTCACCGCTGATGGAGCAGGGCGGCTCGATCGTCAACGTGAGCTCGGTCGCGGGACTCCTCGGCTTCCACGCCGTCGGGTACACGATCAGCAAGTGGGGCGTACGAGCACTGTCGCGCGTCGCGAGCCTCGAACTGGGTCCGCGCGGGATTCGTGTCAACGCCATCTTCCCCGGCTACATCGAGACGCCCATGACCGCCTCCGCCCCGGAGGCGTTCCGGCAAGCGAACGTCGACGTCACGCCGCTGGGACGAGTCGGTCAGACCGAAGAGGTGGCGCCCCTGGTCGTGTTCTTGATCTCCGACGAAGCGTCGTTCATCAGCGGCGCCGAGATCGCGGTGGACGGCGGGCAGAGCGCGCACGGCGGGGCGAAGAGCCTATCGGACGCGGTCCGTTCACCATCTTCTTCGACCCCGTAAGCACGAGAGGAGCAACGATGCCTCAGATCGAAACGGTGCGAGGCCAAGTCGAGGTCACCGAGCTTGGCCCGACGCTCATGCACGAGCACATCTTCATCATGCAGCCTGAAGCCCTCCAGAACTGGGGTCATGCGTTCGGGCCGTGTTACTGGAACGAGCGCGAGCGAATCGACGACGCGATCGCCAAGCTCACGCGGTTGCGCGAGGCCGGCATCCAGACGATCGTCGATCCCACCGTCCCGGGACTCGGACGCTTTATCCCGCGGATCCAGACCCTCAACCGGGCGGTCGACCTCAACATCATCGTCGCTACTGGTGTCTACGCCTTCCTCGAGTTGCCCAATTTCCTCGCAAATCGGGGCGTCGATGCAATCGCCGAGCTGTTCGTCCGCGAGATCAGAGACGGAATCGACGACACGGGCGTGAAGGCTGCGTTCCTGAAGTGTGCGGTGGAGAAGCACGGGATCATCGGCGATGTGCCGCGAATCCTCGCCGCGATCGCCGCGGCCAGCAATGAGACCGAAACCCCGATCATGGTCCACACCAACGCGACGAAGCGAACCGGCCTCGACGCGCTCGAGGCGCTGACCGAGGACGGTGTGGACCCCTCGCGGGTCGTGATTGCCCATGCGGGCGACAGCAACGACCTCGGCTACCTGCGGACGATCGCGGACACGGGTGCGAGCCTCGGTTGCGACCGCTTCGGGATCGACCACTTCAATCCGATGGCCGAGCGCATCAAGACGCTGCTCGCGCTCCTCGCAGAGGGCTACGGCGACCGCATCCATCTCTCACACGACGCCTCCTGCTTCTACGACTTCATGGTCGGCGACCCCGTCTTCGCCAACGAGAATCCGGACTATCTGCTGATCTCCAAGCACGTCGTGCCGGCGCTGCTCGAGGCAGGGGCGAGCCACGAGCACATCGCGCAGATGATGATCGAGAACCCGCAGCGGTTCTTCGCCGGCGCCACCACCCCGGCACCCGAGCCAGTGCACGCTCCGGCACCAATCGACGACACGGTCTCAACCAACGTCTGACTGCGATCAGGACCCGTTCGCCAGTCACGACAGCGTCCGAGGCGACCGCGGCGCGGCCGGAGCCTGATCCACCGACTGCGGGCTATACTCGGCCGCGTTCGCGGCTGTAGCTCAGTTGGCTAGAGCGTCTGCTTGCCATGCAGAAGGTCGAGGGTTCGAGTCCCTTCAGCCGCTTCGGAGGAACTCCCTGTTAATCGGGGAGTTTTTTGTTAGCTGGATAGCTCGTCACGGGGCGATTTGCAAATTGGGCATCAGATCGGCAGCGCGGAGTACGGGCTGGCTCGAGGTCGAAGGCGAGCGAGGAAGCGTCCGCGCTTCCCCCGGTCCGGCTCAGGCCCAGAGCCGGCCGACCACCGTCGGGTAGGCGATCGTGCGGGCCCCGTTCGCGCTCCGGCGGATCTCGCAGTCGATGCCCTCGAGCCTCATCGTGGACGTCGCCACGCGTGCAGGCGCGACCCCGCGGGAGCTTGGCCGGGTGCCTCACGCACCAGCCCGTTCGTTCACCAGCTCGGCGCTCGCAGCTGCCGCGGCGGGACCTTCGGGGAACGGTCCGAGCGTGCGGATGTCCTTTACCGCGAGCAGCGAGCAGAGGGTGAGGAGCTTCAGGCCCGCGCACAGGTACAGCGCTGCCGAGACACCCACCGCGCTGGCGAGCGGTCCCATCAGCGCGAGCCCGATCGGTTGCAGCGCGAGCGACCCGAACCAGTCATAGGAGCTGACGCGGGACAGCGCGTGCCGGGGGATGTGCCGTTGCAGCGTCGTTTCGAACAGTGTGTTGAACAGCATCGATGTGACCCCGGCGAACAGGCCGGCGACCACGATCACCGCGAGCGGCGCAGGGACGGCAAGTAGCACCGTCGGCACAACCGCGACAGCGCTCGCGGCCGACGCTACGACGAGCGGGCGGCGCGGCGTGACGCGAAGCAGCGCAACACCGCCGGCGAGCCAACCGATCCCTTCGGCGGCGAGGATCGCCGCCCACGCCGCCGGTCCACCGAGCGAATCCTTGGCGACCACCGGTCCGAGCACGCTGAACGCGGCGAGCATGTTCCAGAACGCGGAGCAGGCGATGATCGACCACACCCACGTGCGTTTCCGAACCTCCGCGAAGCCCTCACGCAGCTCGACACCGAACCGCTGTCGTGGTGCAGGGGCGGGCGCCGTGACGTGCACGCGAGCGAGCAGCAGTGCGCTGATTCCGTAGCTCGCGGCGTCGATCAAAAGCGCAGCGCCGGGACCGGTCGCGACGACGAGCGCGCCGGAGATCGCCGGCCCGACGATGTTCCCCGCCGCCATCGCCATCGCCTTCAGCGTGTTGGCCTGCTGCAGGCGATCGCCCGCGACCATCGGGATCAGCCCGCTAGCGGCCGGATTGAAGAATCCCGAAGCCGCTCCGATCAGCGCCTGCGACACGAACATCTCCGCGATCGTCGCGTCATCGCTCACGAGCAGCACACCGATCGCGGCCTGAGCGCCAAGCCGCACGAGATCCGCCGCGACCATCACCGCGCGCCGGCCCACACGATCCCCGACGACGCCACCAACCAGGAGCGAGCTGACGAGCGCCACAACCCGTGCCGCCAGCACGATCCCCAGATCGGTAGCCGAACCGGTGAGATCAAGAACCGCGAACGCCAACGCCACCGGCACGACACCATCGCCCACCAGCGACGCGACGGAAGCTCCGAACACGAGCCGGAAGTCGCGCAGCCTCAGCACGTCAAGCTCGCTCGGCAAGCGCATCAAGCGATTCTCGCCCACTCAGATCCCGAGGAAACCGAGGAAACCTGAGACAGCGTCGCGACTCAATCATCCGATCAGGCGAGTTACTGCACGGACGCGGTGGTGGCACGCGAATCTCGGCGAACACGGGGCGCGTTGGATCGCGCGCCACGGGGGCGACGTCAGGTTGGTGGGGTCACGGTGGCCAGGTCGGCGAACACGCTGATGCTGCCGGCGTCGGTGCGGAGCATTCCGGGAGAGGCGCCCGGAACCGCAGCGCCGTCCCAGCCGCGCAGGTAGACGCCGGACGATGTGGGTGCATTCTTGACGATCAGGGCTGCCAGCTCTGCTGCGAACCGGTACCAGCGGGGCCGGTGATCGACCGTGTACAGGTTCAGGAGGCCGCGTATCAGGATCGAGTCGTATTGTGGACCGTCGGTGAACGGCGCCAGCCATACCGTTTCGGCATTCGCCAGTCTCTCCGCCTCCGAGCACCATGAGTGGTCGCGGGTCGCCTGGCAGAGCGTCACCATCGCCGACAGCATCGCTCCTTCTCCGTCATGCGGCATCGCTACCATCACCGGCTTGCCTGGATGAGGATTCCCTCCTCGGATGACGCATTGGTGGTTGGCCGCGCACGGTCGAATCTTGCCTGGGTGAGGATTGCCTCTTCGGACGGCGCATCGGTTCTTGGTGCCGCACGGTGGAAGCTTCGTGAAGACCGTGCCTTTGGTGGGCGCGAGGGTGGGCGTCGGGGTGCTCGTCGTGGTCAACGTGAGGTGCGGGTAGGGGGTGCTCGCGGTTCTGATGTAGACACCGTTGGGTTGCCTGAGGTGCTTGTTGGCCCAGCCGATGTAGGTCTGGGCGCGCTTCAGGTACGCGACTTCGCCCGTCGCGTGGTAGAGGCGCGCGGCTAGATCAGCGTCCGCTGCGAGCGCCTCGCCGGAACGCCACTGGTGCTGGTTGGTCCACCACATCCCGCCCCCAGCGGCCTTGTCCCATCCTCCGGCTGCAATGTAGGAAAACGCGCGCTCGGCGTCGTGCAGGTAGCGACGTGAGTGGGTTGCGAGATCGGCATCGAGGAAGGCGAGCCCGAGCCAGCCGTTGTCGTCGTAGAACGTCTCCTGGTGGCGACCACGGTCGCCGGGATAGGGAGAGAAGCCCGGATGCGGCTCCAGGTCGGGGTTCCAATAGGGCTGGGAGTAGTTCGCAAACGACTTCACGGCGTCGAGGTTATGTGCGGTCGGGTCCGCGAGGGCGACCTCGTCAAGCGCCTCGAACAGCCCGTTGGTATCCCAGACGGTGGCGAGCGGCTTCCGTTTGTGATCACTCAGGGCGTCGCAGTACCAGTGAAGTTTGCGGTCCCACCACATCGACGTGTGCGCGATCCCCTGCTCGGCCAACCGCAGGTACTGGGACCTGCCGAGCAGCGGGGTTGCCGCAGCAACGATCCTCGCGCCCGCGCCGACCGTCGAGCCCCCGCCACACGTCACTTCCCGATCTGAGCTTCCAGCGGTGATCGCCACGATCGCCGCTCCCACTCCGAAGGCCAGGACCGTCGCGATCAGCGCGGAGACCGCCCGCCGGGGCACGCCGGCTTCGCGCTTACGGCCGAACATCTGTGCCTCCGTGCGTCAAGTCACTGCGAGAGGTCGGGCACGGGATGAACCACAGTAGCTCGAAGTGGTAGCCGTCCTAGGGTTACAAGACGGGAACAGCACATCGCGGGACAGTCCGGCCGCGGCCGGCCAAGCGAGAAGCAACAGCGCTCGTGCCCACAATCGCGGCCAGGTACGCTGAAAGCGGGCACACTGTCAATCACGGCCCAGGTTCGCGGCGATTCAGACGATTGGCAACAGCGCCTGACGCTCCTGGTACCGAGTCTCTTCAGTCCTCCCGATCGCCGATGGCGGGGCGGAGGCCTCCGTGGGCAGAATTGCGGCGCTTCCTACGCAGAACCAAGTCGGACGTAGGCGGCGGTCCGGCCCCGCTCGGGCTGTCGGCGGCCAGCGCGCGCACGATCGAGATGTCGCCGCAGCAGTGGCGAGCTCCGAGGCGGGGCGAGAGGTGAGAGCAATCGCCCGCTGATGCGAGCTTTCCGCGCGATGCAGGGCACGTCAGCCCGCGAGGGGGTCCGCGTCGCGGTGCGAAAGCGGGTGCCGCCGAGGCGCGGCCCGGTTCGGGTCTCTGGTTCCGGGGAGCGGGTGGCGCGTGGGTCCATCCCGGCTCGGCGATGTTGCCAATGCCAGAAGCGTCGCGGATCCGCGGATACTCAGCCTGCGACCGTGACCGTTGCTACGGGGAGTGATCGATGCTGACGGCAACGCCGCTCGTGAGCGTCTGGTAGACGACGCAGTAGCGCTCGGTGAGCGCGAGCAGCTTCTCGAGCTGCTCCTCGCTCGCGTAGCTGTCCAGGTCGAAGATGAGCCGGATGGCGCGGAAACCGACCGGCGCGTCGCCGGTCTTGTCGACGCCGAGCGTCCCGCGAAAGTCGAGATCACCCTCGGCCCTGACGGTCCCCGACACCGCAATCTCCAGCGACGTGGCGACCGACCTCAGCGTCACCCCGGCACACGCGACGAGCGCCTGAAGCAGCATGTCACCGGAGCAGGCCAGCGCGCCTGATCCGCCCGTCGCCGGATGGAGCCCTGCCTCAACGAGGGCCCTGCCGGTCGCAACGGAGCATGAGATAGCCTGCTCGTCGAGCTCCCCGGTTGCGGTCAGGGTCACGAGCGCGGACGCTGGCTCGCTGCGGTAGCGCTCCTTGAGCGGGCGCTGAATCGTCTGGAGCTCGGCGCGGTCCACACTGCGACGATATCGCGGGATGCACGAGTCTGGACAGGACGACTCTCCGGGAGGCTGCCGGACCGGCCGTCCACGGTGATACCGAATTACTCCCGCGTGCAAAGCTCTACCGAGTGCCGTCACTGGCGCCGCGAGACACGTGCCGCCCCCGTTTCCGCGCCAAGGGATTATCCCGAATTCGGGATAAAGCAGGGCAGCCGCTCGAGGAACGCCGAGGTGCTCGTCGCGCTGGGCGCCGGCTGGACTGTTCATTGTCGCGCTCTTGCGCGCGTCGTCGTTGGGAGAGAAGATCGTCTGATGGAGTGGCTCGAGGTGCGCTTGCTGGGTGGGTTTCAGGTGTTGCGGGATGGCGATCTTGTGCCTCAGGAGGCTTGGCAGCACCGTCGTGGCGCAGAGCTGGTGAAGGTGCTTGCGCTGGCGCGTGAGCATCGGCTGCACCGCGAGCAGGTGATCGAGGCCCTTTGGCCGGAGTTGCCGTATGACGCGGCGTTGGCGAACTTGCACAAGGCGGCGCACTTCGCTCGCCGCGCGATTGGCGAATCGGATGCCATGGTGGTTCACGGAGGGCGGGTCGCGCTGGCACCGGGGGCGTTGGTGAAGACGGATGTTGAGCGCTTTGAGGCCGAGGATGATCCGGCCCTGTACAGCGGGGAGCTGTTGCCTGAGGATTGGTATGCCGAGTGGGCGAGTGAGGCGCGCGAGCGGCTGAGGCTGGCGTACTTGCGGTCGTCGCGGGCCCGTGGTCGCTGGGAGGAGGTGGTGGCTGAGGAGCCCGCGGATGAGGAGGCGCATCGCTCGCTGATGCGCAGATACGCCGATGCTGGCAATCGTTCTGTTGCGCTGCGCCAGTTCGAGCGTCTGAAGGCTGCACTGGCCGAGGTCGGGTTGCAGCCGGGGGCGGAGACGCTTGCTCTCCACGAGAAGGTCAGTCGGGGTCCGGCTGCGGTGGCGCCGGTACCGGTGCGGTCTCCGATGGTGGGTCGTGATTCTGAGCTCGCGATCGCTAGGGCTGCGTGGAGACAGGCGTCCGAGGGACGCGGGGGAGTTCTCATGGTCAGTGGCGAGCCGGGTGTGGGTAAGACCCGCCTGTGTGAGGCGCTGTTGGCGGAGGCGTCGTCGTCGTCGTGGTCGACCATGCGCGGCGCGGCGCCCGAGGAGGAGGGGCCGCTTCCTTACGCGCCGATCGTGGAGGCGCTCGATCGTCTCTTGGACGCGCGGCCTGACCTTGCCTTTTCGTTGACGAGCGCGGCTCAGGGCGAGCTGGCTCGGGTGACCGCGGCGTCGCCGGCCGCAGCCGACCGATCCAGAGCCCAGGGCGGACCGGCAAAGGATCTTCTCGAGCGTGGCGCCGGTGTTCGCGCGAGCCGCCGGGGAGCGCGGAGCGGTCCTCCTGTTTGATGACCTTCATGCTGCCGACGAGGCGACGCTTCAGCTCTGCACTATCTCGCGCGGACGGCGCGCTATCAGCGGCTTTTGATCGTGATGTCGTTTCGCGATCGGCCCCGGATCTCAGCGCTCGATCGGGCGCGCTCGGGTCTGTTTGAGCAACACTTGGTCACGAGCGAGATCGTGCTGGCCCTTCTCGATCGCGAGGCCTCCCGGACGATCGCGGAGCAAGTCTTGAATCGGCCCGTGGCCGAACGGACGGCTGAAGCGATCTTCGCGCTGGCGCGCGGCAACCCGTTCTTTACTGAGGAGTTGGCGGCGACGGTCGATTCGAAGGGGGCGGTCGAGGTCCCAGGCCGTGTCTACGAGATTCTCGACAGCCGTCTGGCGCGTCTGGAGCCAACGTTGGTAGGCGTGCTCGCGCGGATCGCGATTGCCGGCAGCGAAGTTACGGTCGACGAGCTGTCCAGCCTGGTCGGGCTCGAAGAGCATGACGCATTCGCCGCGCTGGATTCGGCGCTTGCGGCTGGTGTGCTCGAGGGGGGTGATGGCACCTACCGGTTTCGCCACCCGCTTGTACGCGAGGCGCTCGTGCGCTCGCTTGCCGACCACCGGCGCTTGGTTGCCCACCGGGAGACGGCCCAGCGACTGGCCTCTGCGGACGCGGCACCGGCGCGGGTGGCCGGTCATCTGATTGCGGGCGGTCGGGCTGGCGAGGCGGTGCCCTGGCTGCTGCGCGCCGCGCGGGACGCCGCGAACGTGGCCGCCTACGCCGATGCGCTCGGTTTCGTGGAGCGAGCTTTGCCTCACGCAGGAGGCGGCGAGGTGGAGGAGCTGCTAGCCCTCCGAGCGGAGCTTCTGCTGTCCACCGGTGATCCCCGAGCCGCTTCCGCCTACGACGATGCGCTTTCCGTGGCGAGCATGGATCGAAGGGCAGCGCTGCAGATACGGCAGGGGCGGGCCTACCTAGTAGCCGGAAATCTTGCGTCTGCCGTCCGGGTGCTCAACGCCGCCGACGCGAAGGCGCCGGTTGACTGTGCTCGGCGCGCGCTTACGCGCGGCTTCGTCGAGTGGTGCGCTGGCAATCTTGATGGCGTGAGACGGGCGGCGGAGCAGGCTCGGCCACTGATGAAAGCGGCGGGGCTGGGTCCCGAGCGCTTCGAAGCGACGCAGCTCGAGGTACTGCTCGCGCACAGTGGCGATGACTGGATCGGCGATGTCGGACTCGCGCTCCAGAACACAAGCCATCTGCCCGAACTCGCGAGGAGCGTATTTGACGCGCACCTGTGCGTCAGCGAGTACCTACTGCACAGCGGCCAACCGTACGATGAGCTTGCGGTTTTCGCGCGGGACCTTCGTGTCGCCGCCGATTCCTCAGGGGCGCGGCGCGGGCAGGCATTCGCCGCCACGGTGCTGGGCGAGATCGAGCTTCTTGCCGGCCAGCTGCAAGGCGCCGAAGCACAGCTGAGTGAGGCGGTCGCGCTGAGCCGGCTGGCGGGTGCCGCCGGTGGGGAGTCGCTCGCCCTCCTTCGCCTCGCCGAGACGACACTGGAGCGTGGCGACCCCGCGGGCGCTCACCGGTTGCTTGCGGAATCGCTGGAGCTCGCGCGTTTCTCGCCGATCGGTTTCCACCTCCTGTATCTCGTCTACGAGGTGATGGTGCGTGCCGCCGGAGAGCCGCAGGAGGCGGTGGCGGTGGTGGAGGAGGCTGAGGCATTTCTCGACGACGCGCCCGTCTGCATCTTCTGCCCAGCTGGACTCTACATCGCGGCGACGATCGGGTATGCCAGAACAGGGGACGTTGCTCGAGCTCGATCTTTCCTAGCGCGGGCCGAAGGCACGAAACGCCTGTGGGTGGGCGGCCCGAGGGCAGCCGCGCTGGCGGAGGCGCGGGCGGCTGTTCTGACCGCAGAGGGCAGTCGTGATGAGGCGGTAGCAGCTTTGGCCGACGCGGTCGCCGGGTTCTCTCACGCCGGACAGGTCCTCAACGAGGCCCGGACGCGCGCCGCCCTCTCCGGAGGCTGGCCGCCGCGCCGTCGTTCGAATCCGATCGTCCGCATCAGTTTGTTCGATTGGGGTGATCCTGACGTCGCCAACCCAATCGCGAGCTCAGCGACGCCGCGGCGAGCGAAGCAATCGTCAGGCGCCGACGTCAAAGTGTTCGGTTTCGCCCAGGCCGTCTCGACGACCCACGGCATCGCGAGTAGCAGCCCGAGGATGGCGGTCCTGACGCGACCGGCTTCGCGGAGCGGGTCCTGATGCCTGCCACCGTGAGCAGCTACGGCCGATGTGCCGAGTGAACTGCCGGGGTACCCGCCGACAGGCCCGTCCCGTGACACCACATCAGACAACTACCTGGACTTGATCACTCTCCCCCTCGTCCCACAACTTTGAGACTGCTCTGGCCGGACCCTGGGGATCGGCTGAATAGAGCGCCAGAAATCCAGCCGCTGCAGTTTTCCAACGGACCTTGTTCCCAACGTGAAGGATTAGCTCGACGAGACTCAGGTCCTGCCCGAGGTCTCTCAACTCGGCGAGAACCTGACCCGTATGCTGATAGCTGGGCGCGTAGTGGCCGCTCTTATTCGTCAGACCCCTCACCTTACCGGCGACCACTTTGATTTCTCCGGCGGCGGCCGCGTCACCTCCAGCCAGGAAGCTCGAGTGATGGAATCGACCCACCTTATGCTCGCTGGCGTAGAGCTCGCCGTCAGGTGACATCACAAAGATCGCCCAACCGGTACCGGCTTCCTTGCTGTAGCAAGCGGTGGTGTCGTACGGGTTCCCGGCCTGCAGCAGATTGCCCCCGTTCCCGCGAAGCTGGAACTGCTGGCGCTCGGCGACCGCTCGGAGGTACTGCACGCGGTAACCCGGTACGTCCCCCTCCACGACTTTCAGCTTTCCGAGCGCCTGGCGGAAGCGGTCCTCTGCGGCAGCGATGGCCACGGCATCACTGCCCGCCGCCAGGCGTTCCTTCTCCAGGGTTGCGCGTTGCTGGACGAGGACGTCAGCTGCGCTGACCTCCTCTTTCGTCCGCCCCGAGCGTTTGAAGCTCGTGATGTCCTGCTTCTGCCAGGCCGGGTTGAGCTTGGTCAGGGTGGCTTTGGTCATCAGGGTGTAGTCCAGCTTGACTGGGATGGTGTGGCGATACCTCGGAGTCCCAGTCCTCTGAAGACGGGTCAGTGCCTCTGTGGCGATGCGCTGCACGTCCCCTCGATCGCCGTCCCCAGTCGGCGTCTCGATCGCCCGCCGGAACCACAACACTGCGTTGCTGGCATCACCTGCGGTGTCGAACCCGAGCGCGGCCTGCAAGGCGAAGTCAAACCGCTTCAGCTTGGAGAAGGCACGCGTGTACAACATTGCCGCGCCGAGGTGGTTCGGCGAAGGGGGCAGCAGCAGCTGGGCTGCCTGCCCCGCGTATCGTTGAGCTTGCTGATCGGGCGGGAGCCCGCTCTTGCGGGCGAGTACGCGACCTTTCGTCTCTGGCGCGCGCCCGTCTAGCGGGGGCTCGCCGGCGTGCCATCGCTGCAGTCCACGATTGCCGACCGCGCTCTGAACAACTCCGATCATGTCCGGAGTCGGCGGTCGACCAGCGCGCAGGGCGGTCACCCCGAGCAGCAAGCGACTCCCGCGGTCGCCAACCTGCGCGGGCCGCACGGATGGCTTCGCGGACCGCAGGGACCGTGGGTCTTCAACACCGCACTGCGCGCCGGCCCGAACGCCACCCATGAGATGCAGCGTATCCAGCCGGCTCAACGTCATCAAGTCCCTCGAAGCCACTGCGCGCCGAACACCCCAAGCTCGCGATCGCTCAGCGCGACCCACCGATCCGCTGTTGCGAGGAGCCTCGACGCCGACAGGCCAGAGCGGCAGCGCCGGTCAGGGTGTCGGCTGACGATTGCTTCGCTCGCCGCCGCGTCGCTGAGCTCACGATTGGGTTGGCGACATCTGAATGACGCGCAGCGAGGACGACAGCAGCTCGGCAGACGACCGCTTTGCCGCTCAAGCGGTGCTGGCGCCGCGTGCCTGCTTGCTTGTCTCGGCGGGTCCTGTCAAGCGGTTGATTGTCGTTGGGTGGGCTGGCGACACGTTCGGGGGGTGCGTGCGCGCGTTGGGGGACAGGGGTGTGTCCGCGGACGCCCAGGCTTACTTTGGTCCTCGACGCGGGTTGGCTACC
>Ga0302223_10000374_pt1 | contig 30994 bp, 17 predicted proteins | sample II_Palsa_E2_3_FD_194565 | JGI IMG/M metagenome (GOLD analysis project Ga0302223, IMG submission 194565) | Peat permafrost microbial communities from Stordalen Mire near Abisko, Sweden - II_Palsa_E2_3 | ecosystem: Environmental > Terrestrial > Soil > Palsa > Peat permafrost | place: Sweden... | reverse complement strand
GAAGCCGCCGCCGGAGGTTGCGCACATTGCGCGGACACCAGCGTGGGCGGCGCCGATGGCCATGTTGATGACGCCGATTTCGTCCTCGACCTGGCGGACCATGATGTCAGCCTTGCGGGCGTGGGCGGCCATCCAGTGGAGGACGCCGGTGGCAGGGCTCATGGGGTAGGCGCAGTAGAACTTGAGGCCAGCGGCGGCGGCTCCCATGGCCATGGCCTCGTTGCCGCTGAGGACGGCGTAGCGAGTGTCGGTGAGGGGGAGGGCGCGATCGAAGGGCTTGAGATTCTGGGTGGCGTAATCGTAGCCGGCGCGGGCGAGGGCGATATTTTCGTCGATGACGGCGCGCTCTTTTTTGCGGAACTGTTCTTCGAGGACGGACTCGAGTGAGTTGAAGCCGATCCCCATCATGCTGAGGGCGGCGCCGATGGCGAGGGTGTTTTGCGCTACCTTGTTGCGGCTGATGTCGGCGAGTTTGGAGACAGGGAGGGGGCAGAGCTGGACGCCGTCTGCAGGCTGGCCGGGCTTGATGAGGTCGGCGTTGTAGAGGCAGGCGCCGCCGGCAGTGAGAAGTGAGAGGTGGCGATCGGCGGTGTCCTGGTTGAGGGGGATGAGGAGGTCGAGGTGTCCGTTGGTGGTGCGGATGTTGTCCTGGCCGGTGCGGACGGTGAGGAAGGTATGGCCGCCGCGGATGATGGATTGGTAGGCGTTGTAGGCGTTGAGGTGGAGGCCGCGGCGGCTGAAGATCTTGGCGAAGATGTCACCGGGAGTGGCGACGCCCTGACCGGCGGCGCCTCCGATACCAATGCTGAAGGACTGTCTCATGAACGCCTTCCTGGGATGATGCTGTTTTGAATCGCCCGGCGGCTGCAAATTACCGAACGCGGTGATCGTACCGGCAGGCGTGGACTGGTGGCAAGTGCGCGGATGCGTGCGGCTGCGAATAGTATGTTCGTACAACGCAGCGGCTTGTTTCGTGAGAACGAGTTGGCGTAAACGCAACTACAGGTTACGGGAGGAATTACTTTGTCTTTATCGCGACGCGCGTTTCTGATGAGCTCGATGATTGCGGCTGGTGAGGTGGCGCTGCCGGCGTTGGCGGGGGCGGGGACGGCGGCGGACGCGGAGACACCGGGGGCGGGTGCTCCGGTTGAGGGATCGGCGACGGACCTGATGGGTGGGGTGAAGGGTGAGTTTACGCGGGGGGTGGGAATTTATCCGGGCGCGGCAGTTGATGTGTTTTCACCGACGATGCGGGTGGATGCGACGACGTATCGGAATCTGGCGCTGCGGCGGGCGGCGAAGCACTCGAGCAGCTACGACTACAACCTGACGTCGCAGCTGGTGACAGACGGGATCAAGGAGACGCGGATGCCGCGGTGGGTTGCCGTGTCGACGAGTGTGGATGGGGTGTTGACGAAGCCGGATCGGGAGATTGTGCTGGACCACTTCCCTCCTATCGGGCTGAGGCTGGAGGGCGAGAAGGTATCGGTCGAGGTGCAGGTGGGGGGTGGCGAGGCGCCGGCGGTGGATCGGATGCGGGTGTTTGTTGCGCTGGCGGAGTACGTTTTGGCGAAGGATCTGAGGTTTGTGGTGGCGGTTTCGGATGATGGGAGAGTGTGGGAAGAGGTTGGGTCGGCGAAGACGGAGGCGGAGAAGGCGGTGGAGAATTATCCGCCGGATTTGGTGCGGGGGATGACGCTTTATTATCCGTGGCTCGCGCTGAGCCGGGTGTGCGCGAGCCGGTTTTATCGAGTGACGTGCGAGTGGCTGAATCATCCGGAGGAGCGAGGAATTTCGTGGATGGTGGGGCAGGTGGAGTTTTATCGCGGTGCGGCACGGGTGGAGATTGGGGGACCTTACGAGTTCACGAGCGCGTGGATGAGCGCGGGGTCGGGGGAGGAGTGGGTGTCGGTGGATCTTGGGGCGAGGTGCACGATTGATCGCGTGGCGCTGTACTGGATTGCGCGGGCGGCAGAGGGGACGGTGCAGGTTTCTGATGATGAGGTGAAGTGGACGGAGGTGCATCGGCTGGGCGGGGCGGGCGCTTCGACGGAGAATGTCGAGGAGATTCGGTTGGCTACTCCGGCGCATGCGCGGTTTGTGCGGGTGTTGATGACGCGGCCTACGTCGCCGTCTGGATACATACTGAGCGAACTTGAAGTGTGGGGGCGGGGTGGGCCGGTGGTGGTTGCGGCGAGTGCGCCGACGATGAGCGACGGACGAATGTTGCTCGCTGGTGGGGCGTGGCGGGTGGAGCGGCGCAGCGTCGTGAGCGGTGAGGGTGCGGCGATTTCGCGGGTGGGGTTTGTCGATGCAGGGTGGGTTGTCGCGACGGTGCCGGGGACCGTGCTGACTTCGTTTTATAACGCGGGGGCGATTGCGGATCCGAATTTCGGCGAGAACCAGCTGTATATTTCGGACTCTTATTTTTGCGCGGACTTCTGGTATCGAACAGAGTTTGATGCGCCGGCGGTGGAGGCTGGGGAGATTGCGTGGCTGGACTTCGACGGCGTGAATTGGAAGGCGCAGGTGTTTTTGAATGGAGAGTCGCTCGGGAGAATCGATGGTGGGTTTATTCGCGGGCGGTTTGATGTGACGGAGAAATTGGTCACGGGAAAGAAGAATGCGCTGGCGGTGTTGATCGAAAAAAACGCTACGCCGGGGAGTACGAAGCAGAAGACGTTTGAGAATCCGAGTCGGAATGGTGGGGCGCTGGGTGCGGATAATCCTACGTATCACGCATCGATTGGGTGGGATTGGATTCCTACGATTCGCGGACGGAATACAGGGATTTGGGGCGACGTGTCGCTGACGAAGACCGGTGCGGTCACCCTGGCGGCTCCGTGGGTGCGAGCGGAGTTGAAGTTGCCGGATGTGTCGAGCGCTGACGTGAGTGTCGAGGTGGGAGTGGTGAATCATCGCACGAGCGCGGTGGAGGGGACACTGCGATTTAAGTTTGGCGCGGTGGAGGTGGCGCAGACGTTGAGCGTCGCGGCGGGGGCGAGTGTGACGGTGACGATGGATGTGTCGAAGCATGCGGAGCTGCGGTTGAAGGATCCGCAGCTTTGGTGGCCAGCGGGATATGGCGCGCCGCATTTGTATGATGTGGAGATTCGCTTTGAGGTTGCGGGACGCACACTCGATTCGAAGAAGCTGAAGTTTGGGATTCGGGAAATGACGTCGAGCACGGCGGGCGGCAAGCTGACGCTGTTTGTGAATGGGCGGCGGTTTATTTGTCGCGGGGGGAATTGGGGATTTAGCGAGTCGATGCTGCGGTATCGGGGGCGCGAGTATGACGCAGCTGTGCGGTATCACCGCGAGATGAACTTCACGATGATTCGTAACTGGGTGGGGCAGATTGGCGATGAGACGTTTTATGAGGCGTGCGATCGGCATGGTGTCATGGTGTGGCAGGACTTTTGGCTGGCGAATCCGTGGGATGGGCCGGTGCCGGATGACGATGCGATGTTTATGGCGAACGCTCGGGATTTCATCAGCCGCATTCGGAATCATGCGTCGATCGGGTTGTATTGCGGGAGGAACGAGGGGTATCCGCCGAAGGTGCTGGAGGCAGGTTTGCGCGCGGCTCTGGCGGAGTTGCATCCGGGGATCCAGTACATTCCGAGCTCGGCTGATGATGTCGTAAGTGGGCATGGGCCGTATCATGCGCTGCCGCCGGTGGAGTATTTCCGGATTGCGGATGTGAAGCTGCATAGCGAGATTGGGATGCCAAATATTCCGCCAGTGGAGAGTGTGCGACTGATGATGCCGGAGCGCGCGATGTGGCCGCAGGGACTGGAGTGGGGGCTGCACGATTTCAGCCTGAATGGGGCGCAGGGGGCGAAGTCGTTTTACCGTCTCATCGATGAGAGTTATGGCGGCGCGAACAGTGCGGAGGAGTGGATAACGCTCGCGCAGTTTGTGAATTACGAAGGCTATCGCGCAATGTTTGAGTCGCAGAGCCGGTATCGCGCGGGGCTGCTGCTGTGGATGAGCCATCCTTGCTGGCCGTCGTTTGTGTGGCAGACGTATGACTATTTCTTTGAGCCGACGGCGGCATACTTCGGGTGCAAGTTGGCGTCGGAGCCGCTGCATATCCAGTGGAATCGCGATGCGGAGACGATCGAGGTGGTGAACTATAGCGGCGGCGATCGGCGGGGGCTGAGTGCGCGGGTCGAGATTTTCAATATGGATGGCGCGCGGATGGGAGATCGCACCGTGACGATCGACAGCAAGGAAGACAGCACTGTGACGGCCGTGGCGATGGCGTATCCGAAGGGACTGTCGGCGGTGCACTTTCTGCGGCTAACGCTGACGCAAGGGACGATAGTGATCTCGCGCAATGACTATGTGCGGAGCGTGGTGGAAGGAGATTATCGAGCGATTCGGTCGCTGGCGAAGGCGCGGGTGGGTGCGGCGACGACGGTGAAGCGTGAGGGCGAGATTTGGCGGTTGACGACGGAGTTGCAGAATGCGTCTGGCTGGCCGGCGCTGATGACGCGGTTGAAGGCGGTGCGCGGGGTGAGTGGGGATCGGATTCTTCCGGCGATCTATAGTGATAACTATGTACTGCTGATGCCGGGCGAGCATCGAACGATAGAGACGGAGTTGCAGCATGCGGACACACGCGGCGAGGCTCCGAGGATTGTGGTGAGTGGTTTCAACGTCGCTTAGGTGCGGCGTGAGGATTGGGGATAGCGATGTCGTCGACACAAGTACCTGCACCACGGCAGCATGCATCGACAGGTCCTGCGGGGCCGCAGGTTCCGGAGCCAAGCCATGCGGAGCGCAGCCGGACGTTGCTGACGTTGGTGAGCGTGGGGATGCTTTCGACAATGTCGCGCAAGCTGCAGGGATTTCCGTTTGGATCGCTGATGCCATTTGCGATGGATGCGGCAGGGCGGCCGATATTTTTGATCAGCAACATGGCGATGCATACACAGAATCTGCGTGAGGATGGGCGGTGCAGCTTGTTCGTGATGCAGGCGGCGGCAGATGGCGATCCGCTGGGAGCGGCTCGGGCTACGCTGGTTGGGAATGCGGCGGCGGTGGCGGAGGAAGAGAAGGCGGAGGTGCGGGAGATATACCTGGCTCGACATGAGAACAGTCGGTACTGGGTGGATTTTGCGGACTTCCATTTCTTTCGACTAGAGCCGGTGGACATGTATTACGTTGGCGGGTTCGGCGTGATGGGGTGGGTGGAGGCCGAGGACTTCGCGGGGGCGAAAGCTGATCCGCTGGCGGAATCGGCAGCTGGAATCATGGCGCATATGAATGCGGATCACGTGGAGTCGATGCTGACGTTGGCGAAGGCATATGCGGGGATGGAGGGGAGCGAGGCTTCCATGACATCTGTAGATCGGCTGGGATTTACGCTGCGCTTGAAGACGGCGGAGGGGATGAAGGGGCCACGGATTAATTTCCTGGGTGAAGTGAGCAATGCGCAGGAGACGCGCAAGATGCTCGTCGAGATGGTGAAGCAGGCGAAGGCGAAGGAGTCGGCGATTTGAGGGTTAGGCGGATAAGGGGTTTGAGCGTGGTGATTGGGGTCGCGATGGCTGCGGCGACGAGTGCACAGGCTCCGTCGGCGACTGCGCTGGCGGCGAAGGTGGATGCGCACTATAACCATCTGCACACGTTGACGGCGCACTTTACGGAACGCTATCGCGGGATGGGGATCGATCGCACAGAGACGGGGACACTGACGTTGAGCAAGCCGGGACGGATGCGTTGGGCGTATGACGCGCCGTTGGGGAAGATTTTTGTGTTGGATGGAAAGAGCGCGGTGAGTTATACGCCGGGGGATTCACAGGCGCTGCGAACGCCGGCAAAGCAGCTTGATGATTTGCGCTCGCCGCTGCGGTTTTTGCTGGGACACACGGAGATTGCGAAAGAGCTGGATGGACTCACGATGACGCTGGTGAATGGCGGTTACACGCTGTCGGGAGTGCCAAAGGGGATGCAGCAGACAGTGCAGTTGATTGGAATTACGGTCGATGGGGCGGGTCAGATTTCGGCAATGAGGGTTGTGGAGACGGACGGGGCGGAGACGAGTTTTGCCTTCAGTGAGATTCATGAGAACGTGGCAATGCCCGATAGCGACTTTGAATTTACTCCGCCACCGGGCGTGACGATCATCGATGGAGTCGCGCCGATTTAGCTCGGCTACTAGACGAGGACATGACCTGCTTCGCCCACTGAGGTCTTGCCACCGATTACTGCAGCGGCCAGGCACCTTGCGCCGCGGACGAGGGTGCTGCTGGAGGCTTGCCAGTATTCGGCCTCGGTGACGTCGGCGCGCAGGACAGCGATCTCGGGGGCGCTCTCGCATTTTGGGGAACCAGACCTTGTACATTGAGTTCCAGAGCTCGCTGACCTTGGGATTCCCTCCCGTGGCGCGGCGTTCCCTTCCATGCCGCGGCGCTGGCGTGTACCGTAGCTTTATGCGACTTGCTTGGATCGTTCGAGGGATCGGCAGAGACATGGCCTGCGCAGCCATGCTGCTTGCACCCGTTGCTTACGCCCAGACGACGTACCACCTGATTCCTCTTCCGCGGCAGATCACTGGTGTGGAGGAGGTGCCGCTGAGTTCGGTGACCGTGGAGTGCACGGGGTGCGACGCAGAGGACGCGTTTGCGGCGAATGATCTGCGTGAAACATTCACGGATCGCGGCGTGCCGACGGGGACTGGATTGCGGATTGTGCTGCGTCGGCTGGCGGAACATCCGGATGCGAGTTTTACGGAAGAGATGCGGGCGGAGGGGTACACGATCCGTTATGCAGTGAAGACGCTGACACTGACCGGCGCGACGGCGGAGGGTTTGTTCTATGCGGCGCAAACAGCCAAGCAGATGATCGAGAGATGGCCGCTGCAGACCGTGTGCCGTGGAGTGTGCCCCGACTTCGTGCTGCACGCGGCGGAGATTCATGACTGGCCTGCGATGCGGTATCGCGGGTTGCATGACGATCTTTCGCGCGGGCCAGTGGACACGCTGGAGTTTCAGAAGAAGTTGATCCGGACGCTGGCGGCTTACAAGATTAATGTGTACTCCCCGTACTTTGAGAATACGCAGCAGTATGCGTCGAACCCGCTGCCGGCACCGACCGACGGAAGCATCTCTGCAAACGATGCGCGCGAACTCGTTGCGTATGCGACGCAATATCACATCACCGTCATTCCCGAGCAGGAGGCGATTGGGCATCTGCGCAAGATGCTGCAATGGGAGACCTATGCGGATGTGGCGGAGACGCCGCACGGCGCGGTGCTGTCGCCAGGGCAGCCTGGATCGATCCCGCTGATTGACCAGATGTTCAAGGAGCTGGCGGCGATGTATCCGGGACCGTTTCTGCATATCGGCGGTGATGAGACGATTGATTTAGGGATTGGGCGGACGCGCGGGGACGTGGATGCGCGCGGGCTACCCACGGTGTACATCGATTATCTAAAACAGATTGTGACGAGCCTTGAACCTCTGCATAAGAAGATTCTTTTCTGGGGCGATGTTGCACAGAGCGATCCTGAGTTACTGAAGGAACTTCCTGCGGAGATCAAGCACCAGTTGATTGCGGTGGCGTGGGGGTATACGCCGAAACCGAAGGGATTTCTGCAGGAGTTGAAGCCATATACCGCGGCTGGGATTCCGGTGTGGGTGTCGCCCTCAATCAACAACTATCGTCAGGTATGGCCGAACCAGCAGTTGGGGCTGGACGACATCCAGGAGTTTACGCGCGACGGGCAGCAGTACGGCGCGACGGGCCAGCTAAACACGCTGTGGAATGATGATGGCGAGTCGTTGGCGAACATGAACTGGTATGGGATTCTGTTTGGCGCGGCGGCGGCGTGGCAGCATGGCGAGTCATCGATCCCGGCGTTTCAGCAGAGCTTTGCGCAGGTGTTTCACGGGGACTCACTGGGGTTGTTGAACCAGGCGCAGGGCGAGCTGACGGGGGCGATGACGTTGTTGCACGACAGTAAGGTAATTGGAGCAACGGAGGGTACGGACGGATTGTTCTGGGTGGATCCCTGGTCGAAGGACGGACAGGTGATGGCGGAGAAGATGCGTCCGATTAATTCCGAGGTGCGGCTGTATGCCGAGCGAGCGCTGAAATACATTGCGCAGGCGAAGGCGCAGGAGCCGAATCTGCGCGAGCCGGATGCGATCTCGGCGATGGAGTTCGGGGCGCGGCGGATTGATTTTTTGGGGCTGAAGTTTCAACTTGCGGATGAGATGGTCGATGGGTACACGCAGGCGCAGGGGACGGCGTTCGGAACGGTGAGCGTTCACCCGGTGGGGCCGCGGCCTTCGGTGTCGGCGATGCTGTCGGATATTAATGGCGTGAATGGACGGCTGCAGGACATCATCGATGGCTACTCGCAACTGCGCGAGATGTTTGCGCAGCAGTGGAACAAGACGTATCGGCCATCGGGTTTGCGGCCAGTGCTGGAGCACTATGACTACACGATTGCGCAGTGGTATGCGCGGGTGGACAAGGTGCGCAGTGCGCAGCGGCAGTGGAGTGAGTTGAGGACGCTGCCGCCGGCGAGCGATCTGGGGATTCCGACTGCGGGGGCGGTTGCGCCGCCTGCACCGGGGGCAACTCCGACGACCACTCCTGCCGCGATGCCGCCGACGACCGCGGCTCCTGCAACACCGCCTCCGACTGCGACGCCGGACGCGCCGCACAACCCGTAACAGGAGATCGAATTGGTTAGTCATCCGTTGACGGTTCGGGTCTTGGCGGTTCTGCAACTGGTGGGAACGCATCATCTGCATGCGTTCGATCTTGCGCTGGTTGCGGTGTACCTGGTGGGGATTACATTGTTCGGGTTGCGGTTCCGGAAGCGGTCGGGTGCGGGTGTGGCGGACCGGTCGTTACGCAGCTATTTTCTGGCTAACAACACGATACCGTGGTGGGCGATCTCGCTGTCGATTGTTTCGGCGGAGACTTCAACGTTGACGATCATTTCGATACCGGGGGTGGCATTCGCGGGAGACTTTGGATTTCTGCAGGTTGTGATCGGTTACATGATTGGGCGCATCGTGGTGGCAGGGCTGTTCTTGCCGCGATACTTCGCGGGCGAGATGCTGACGGCGTACCAGTTGATTGACCGGCGCTTTGGGCCGTCGCTGCACAAGGTGACGGCTGGGCTGTTTTTGTTGACGCGCGCGGCGGCGGAAGGCGTGCGGGTATTTGCGGTTTCAATCGTAGTGGGGATTGCAATTGGGACGCGCGATGTGTTGTCGATTGGGATCATCAGCGCGCTGACGCTGCTGTATACGTTTGAGGGCGGGATGGCGGCGGTGATCTGGACGGATGTGGTGCAGATGGCGATTTATATTGGAGGGACGGTTGTGGCGATCGCTACGCTGGGGTCGCACGTGACGGGCGGATGGAGCACGATCCATGCGGTGGCTGCGGGTGCGGGCAAGTTTCACATGCTGAACTTCGCACTGAATCTAACGACGACGTATACGTTCTGGGCAGGTGTGTTGGGCGGAACGTTTTTGACGATGGCGTCGCATGGGACGGACCAATTGATGGTGCAGCGAATGCTGGCGGCTAAGAATCTGCGCGAGTCGCAACTGGCGCTGCTGAGCTCGGGTGTGGTGATCTTCGTCCAGTTTGCGCTGTTCCTGCTGATTGGAGTGGGGCTGTTTGTGTTTTATGGACAGCATCCGGCGGCATTCGCGAGCGCGGACAGGATCTTTCCAACGTTCATTGTGCGGGAGATGCCGGTGGGTGTTGCGGGGCTGCTGGTGGCGGCGATCCTGGCCGCTGCGATGTCGAATCTTTCGGCGGCGTTGAATAGTTTGTCGTCGACGACGGTAGTGGATTTCTATATGCGCGTGCGGCCGAAGGCGGATGATCGGGAGCGCGCGATTGTGAGCAAGTCGTCCACCGTGCTGTGGGCGATGGTGCTGTTTACGATTGCGGTGTACGCGGTGTCTGTGGGCGGGAAGGGCCACGTGGTGGAGATTGGGTTGTCGATTGCGTCGGTTGCGTATGGATGCTTGTTGGGCGTGTTTTTGTTGGGGACGTTGACGAAGTTTGCTACGCAGACAGGGGCGACGATTGGAATGGTGTTTGGATTTGTGCTGAATGTTTGGCTTTGGCAGGGTATGTTTCCGGCGCATGTTGGAGGGATAACGATTCCGCATATTGCGTGGACCTGGTATGTGCTAATTGGCGCTGCGGCGACGTTTGGCGTGGGGTCGCTGGCGAGCTTTGTGTTTGGGAAACAGTCGGCGCGGAGGGGCGCGGTGGTGGTGATCGCGCTGCTGTTCGTGACGCGGGTCGGCGTAGCGCAGAGCGCGGAGGTGAAGGCGCCAGATTTTAGTGAGGTGTCGGCGCTATTGAACGACGCCGCGGCGACGCATCGGCCACCGGGAGCGGTGGTGGTGATTGGACATGGTGGCGAGGTGGTGTTCGAAGAGGCATATGGCGTTCGCAAGCTGGCCGGTGAGCCGGGATTGGATGGCGAGCCGAGTGCTGCCGAGCCGATGACGGAGGATACGATCTTCGATATGGCGTCGCTGAGCAAATGTTTGAGCACGGCGACCGCGGTGATGCAGTTGTATGAGCAGGGCAAGGTGGAGTTCGATGAGCCGGTCGAGAAGTACCTGCCGGGATTTAATGCAGAGCATGATCCGGAGCGCGCGAAGGTGACGGTGCGGATGTTGCTGACGCATACGTCGGGCGAGGCGCCGGATGTGAATTTGAAGGATGCGTGGGGGCTGGCTGCGCCGAACTTCATGGAGGGCGTGCATCGAGCACTGACAACGCCTTTGATGTCGGCACCGGGCGAGGTGTTTCGCTACTCGGATATTAATTTTATTTTGCTGGGATATATGGTGCAGGTGCTGAGCGGCGAGCCGCTGGATGTGTATGCGCAGGAACATATCTTCAAGCCGCTGGCGATGGCGGAGACGCGGTACCTGCCGCTGGCGAAGGCTTGCGGTCCGCATCGGGTGGTGGGTGCGGCGATTGCGTGGGCGCCGACGCCGAAGGGGCGCGAGTTGTTTGCTTGTCCGAAGGGCGAGTGGAGCACTTCCCTGATGCCTCGGATTGCTCCGGAGGCGCATGACGATGAGGCGAAGGGTGATCCTGCGACGAATCCTGATTATGATCGGCTGCTGCGCGGAACGGTGCATGATCCAACGACACGGAGGATGGGCGGCGTGGCTGGACATGCGGGAGTGTTTTCTACTGCGCATGATGTGTCGCTGTTTGCGCAGGGGCTCTTGGATCGGCTGGCGGGACGGCCGAGTAATTTTCCGCTGAAGCAGTCGACGCTGGAGTTGATGGTTGCGCCGCAGCAGCCGGGGCATGCGACGGGGCAGGTGGCTACGGCGAATGCCGCGGAGCGCGCGGCGATTGCGGCTGGAGAGAAGCCGGCTGCGGCCGGATTGGCCCCGCACTACCCCGCGATGAGGGACCAGGATCTGCGTGGGTTTGGGTGGGATATTGATACGGCTTTTTCGAAGCCGCGCGGGGTGGTGTTTCCAATTGGAAGCTTTGGGCATACTGGGTTTACGGGGACGTCGTTGTGGATGGATCCAGGGTCGGACACGTATGTGATTTTGCTGGCGAACGCGATTCATCCTCGGGGGAATCCGCCGATATCGACTCTGCGCGGGGAGGTGGCGACGGCGGCGGCGCAGGCGCTGAAGATTGATTTCATAGATCAGATGGGAAGTCTCAACTGCGTTTACAACCCGGATGAGGGTCCGAGGTATTGTTCCGGCGGGATCGCCTATGCGGATGGCACGGTTGATAAGATCAACCCTCCTGTGTTGACCGGAATCGCTTCACTGGAAGCACATCATTTCGATGTGCTCCGCTCGCTCCAGCAGTCAGGCTCATTACGTATTGGGGTTCTAACCAATCAGACGGGCGTCGATATTGACGGTCGGCGGACGGTGGATATTCTCGCAATGGATTTGCCGAAGGCGGTGCCGGGGGCTAAGCTTGCGGCGATTTTTTCGCCGGAGCATGGGATTTTTGGGAAGCAGGATTCTACGCACATGGGGGCTGAGGTTGATCCGGCTACCGGGCTGCATGTGACGAGCCTTTATGGACCGACGGAGGCGGACAAGCGGCCTTCGCATGAGGCATTGAAAGATTTGGATGCTGTGGTGATCGATCTGCAGGACGCGGGGGTTCGGTTTTTTACGTACGACACAGTGACGGGATATTTTCTGGAGGCTGCGGCGAAGGAGAAGACTGAGTTCCATCATGACTTGAGGATCGTGGTGCTGGATCGACCAGATCTGATTGGCGGCGAACAGGTGCAGGGGCCGATGTCGGATGAGAACCTGACAACGGGGGTAGCAGCATATATCGACTACATGCCACTGCCGGTGCGGACGGGGATAACGATTGGAGAGCTGGCGCGGTATATCGTTGGCGTGAAACACCTGGATATGGATCTGACGGTGGTGCCAATGGAGCACTGGACGCGCGCTCAGTACTTCGATGAGACGGGGTTGCCGTGGGTGAATCCTAGTCCGAACCTGCGGACGATGACGGCGGCGGTGCTGTATCCGGGGCTGGGGTTTCTGGATTTCAGTGGGGTGTCGGTGGGGCGAGGAACGGATACGCCGTTTGAGCTGTTTGGGGCTGCGTGGATGCATGGGGCGGAGGTTGCGGCGGCGTTGAATGCGCGGCATATTCCGGGCGTGAGTTTTGCGGCGACGACTACGAGCGTGACGGAAACTGCGAATCGTTATCCGTTTCATGGACAGACGATTGAGGCGGTGCGGATGGCGGTGACGGATCGGAGGGCGCTGAATTCTCCTGAGATGGGCGTGGAGATTGTGAGTTTGTTGCTTCGGATGTATCCGGCGCAGTTTCAGGTGGAGAAGACGCTCCGGTTGGTGGGCAGCCGGAGTACGCTGGACGCGATTGAGCGCGGCGACGATCCGCGCAGCATTGCAGAGGGATGGGATCTAAAGCTTGCGGAGTATATGGCCGCGCGGAAGGCGTTCCTGCTTTATCAGTAGCCGATGGTTGTTGTTGTCGGAGTAGTCTGGTTGCTCGGGAAGGACATCTAACTCACCATGAAAACTTTTGACTCGATCATCATTGGGGCTGGGCAGGCGGGGCCTTCGCTTGCGGCTCGGCTGACGAAGGCAGGGCAGACGGTTGCGTATGTGGAGCGCAAGCTGTTTGGCGGGACGTGCGTAAACACGGGGTGCACGCCAACGAAGGCGATGATTGCGAGTGCGTACGCGGCGCATGTGGCGCGACGGTCGGGTGACTATGGCGTATCGATTGATACCGCGATCGAAGTGGATATGAAGGCGGTGAATGCGCGGCGCGAGGGTATTGTGGCGAAGTCGCGCAACGGGGTGGAGAAGTCGCTGCGGGACAACGAGAAGGTCACGGTGTACAAGGGGACGGCGCGGCTTGAGTCAGCCACGACGGCGCGGGTTGGGGACGAGGTGCTGGAGGCGAAGAAGATTTTTCTCAATGTTGGTGGAAGGGCGGCGGTGCCGAATCTACCGGGTATCCACACTGTTCCTTTTCTTACGAACAGCAGTCTGCTGGCGTTGAATGCGTTGCCAAAGCACCTGGTGGTGGTTGGGGGCAGTTACATCGGGATTGAATTTGGGCAGATGTATCGGCGGTTTGGCAGCGAGGTGACGATTGTCGAGAAGGGGCCTCGGCTGGTGGGACATGAGGATGAAGATGTGTCGGCGTGCGTGCAGAGCATCCTGGAGGCCGAGGGAATCACAATTCGCACGAGTGCGGAGTGCGTTCATCTGAAGCCGCAAGGGAGCGATGTGGTGGTGGGGACGAACTGCACGGAGGGTGATCCCGACGTTTTGGGATCGCATGTACTGCTGGCTGTGGGACGCGTGCCAAACACCGATGACCTGGGGCTGGAGCATGCGGGTGTGAAGACCGATGAGCGCGGCTACATTTTGGTCGATGATCAGCTGCGCACGAATGTGCCGGGAATTTATGCGCTGGGCGACTGCAATGGGCGTGGGGCGTTTACGCATACGGCGTACAACGATTATGAGATCGTGGCGGCGAACCTGTTGGACAATGATCCGCGGCGCGTGTCGGACCGGATTCTTTGTTATGCAATGTATCTTGATCCGCCGCTGGGGAGGATTGGGATGACGGAGGCGGAGGTGCGCGCGACAGGTAAGACGGCGCTGATGGCAATTCGACCGATGACGCGTGTGAATCGCGCGGTGGAGAAGGGCGAGAGTTTGGGATTTATGAAGGTGCTGGTGGACGCGGAGAGCAAGATGATTTTAGGGGCGTCGTTGCTGGGGGTGGGATGCGATGAAGCGATTCACTGCCTGCTGGACGTGATGTACGCGAAGGCGCCGTACACGACGATTTCGTGCGCAGTGCATATTCATCCGACGGTGTCGGAGCTGATTCCTACGCTGCTGCAATCGCTGCAGCCGCTGATGTAACGCGGGGCATGCCGAGCATGTATGGTGGATGCGTGGAGATGCTGCTCTGATTCTCTAAAGGGAGATACGCGTTTGAGTTCACCTACTGCTGACGTGCTGGGCGAAGTTGGCCTTCCTGCTACGATCCGCGAACTGGCGGCGCGGCGTTGGGACGTGATCGTGGTTGGAGCCGGCCATAATGGGCTGGCGTGCGCTGCATACCTGGCGCGTGCGGGCAAGCAGGTGCTGGTGCTTGAGGCGCGGGCGCGGGTGGGCGGAGCGTGCACGATTGAAGAGCCGTTTCCGGGCGTGTATATGTCGCCGTGCGCTTACCTTGCGGGGCTGTTGCATCCGCGTGTGGTGTCCGAGTTGAACCTGGCGGAGCGCGGATTCCAATGGACGCCCGCGGTGAATGGATTGTTTGTGCCTTTCCTGGATGGCTCGAGTATTCAGCTTTGGGATGAGGATGAGGCGTGCGAGGGGGAGGTGCGCCGGTTTGCGCCGGCGGATTTGGAAGGCTGGCGCGCGATGAACGAGGTGATCCGGCGGCTGCGGGATGCGCTGCGGCCGGAGGGTGACGCGGATGCATGGATTGGCGATGCGCCGACGGCGGAGGAGATCGATCGGCGGCTGGGGAATGATGCCGAGGCGAGACACATGCTCTACGACTGGTCGATGGCGGAGTTCGTGGAGCGCTATCTGCGGGACGAACGGCTGCAGTCGGCGTACCTGGGGCAGGGGGTGATTGGGACGAATGCGAGTCCCTTTGATGCGGGCACGGCATCGATCCGATTCCATCATGCGTCTGGGCGGCTGGGCGGCATGCCGGGTATGTGGGGATATGTGCGCGGCGGGATGGGGATGGTGTCGTTCTACTTTTGCGATGCGGCCAGGGAGGCGGGAGCGGTGGTGGCGAGCGGCGTGCCGGTAACGCGAATTGTGCCGGGCGAAGGCGTTGTGCTCGAAGGTGGAGAGACAATTCATGCGGCAGTGGTGGTTTCGAATGCGGACCCGCGACGGACGCTGAAGATGCTTGGGCGGGATGCGGATGGGGGATGGAAGGCCGCGGTCGAACGCGTGCCGATTGAAGGCTGCACAGTGAAGCTGAATGTGCTGATGCGCGAGCTGCCAAACTTTGTCGCACGGCCTAGCGTTGACGCGCCGCATCATTATGGGCAGATCAATGCGCCGTTGACACACGCGGAGTGGAAGGCTGGGTATGCGGCGGCTCGGCGAGGGGAGTTGCCGGAACACCTTTGGTGCGAACTTTATTTTCAGAGTGTGCATGATGCGACAGTTGCGCCTGCGGGGCAACATACGATGTCGGTGTTTGCACAGTATGTTCCGTATCGATTTGCGCAGGGGACGTGGGACGAGCGGCGCGAAGAGGTGAAGCGGCTGGCGCTGAAGTCGCTGGCGAGATATTGCTCAAACATTGAGACGGCTGTGATTGACGCGCAAGTGCTGGGTCCGCCGGACATTGAAGAGAGAGTGGGGCTTACCGGGGGACACATCTTTCAGGGCGAGTGCATGCCGGCTTATATGTGGTCGAAGCGGCTGACGGCGCGCACACCGATGCAGCGGGTATATCTTTGCGGGGCTTGCACGCATCCCGGGGGTAGCGTGATCGGGATCAATGGTCGCAATGCTGCGATGGCAGTGCTGCAGGACTTAGGAAATTATTGATGGTACTAGCGTGCAAGCCAACCTCCATCCACATTGAGCACGGCACCGGTGATGTAGTTGGCTGCTGGAGAGGCCAGAAAGACTGCGGTGGCGGCGATGTCGCTGGGATCGCCCCAGCGGCCGGCGGGGATGCGCTCGAGGATCTGGCGATTGCGGGTCTCGTCGTTGCGAAGAGCCGTGGTGTTGTCGGTGGCGATGTATCCGGGCGCGATGGCGTTGACCTGGATGCCTTTGGATGCCCACTCGTTGGCGAGGGCTTTGGTGAGCTGGGCAACTCCGCCTTTGGAGGCTGCGTAGGCAGGGACACGAATGCCGCCTTGGAAGGACAACAACGAGGCGATGTTGACGATCTTTCCTGGGGAGCTGCTGGCGATGAGGTCACGGCCTACGAGTTGCGATAACTGGAAGACGGAGTTGAGATTGACCTGCATGACTTTCTGCCAATCTTCAAAGGGATAGTCGACGGCGTCGTGGCGGAGGATGATGCCGGCGTTATTGATGAGGATGTCGACGTGACCGTACTGTGCAATGACTGCGTCGAAGAGTATTTCGGCGCCGCTTGGGTCGGAAAGGTCGGCGGAGAACGCGGAGGCCGAACCGCCGGCCTGGCGAATCGCCTGTGCTGCGGCTTCGGCGGGACGCGAGTTGCCGTGGCAGGCAACAGTTGCGCCTGCCTGGGCGAGCGCGATGGCGATGGAGAGGCCGATCCCCGAAGAGGATCCCGTCACGAGCGCGATCTTGTGGTCAAGGCGAAACGATTCGAGGATGGAGAGGGCGTTGGTCATTGCCTCCCACGATAGCTGTTGGAGAGCTTGCAGGCAATGGGCGCAGGAAGGTGGGGCGATGCTACGTTGTCGGGTGAGCTCGCTTTACATCCGTGCTGCGGGTGCTCCAGAATAGCCACCAGCGGGCGAGAAGGGCCGCGGCGAAGCGGCGTCATCAACCGCAACAGAAAGAGGGCAGTCATTGAACGTAGATCGCCGCAGCTTTCTGATATCAGCCCTCGTTAGCCTTGATGCCGTTCGTCACAAGGTGAGACCGTTTGATTTCACGCAGACCAGCATGCCAAGGAAGGAAACCATGGCTGATATTCCAAGCATTCCGCTGACTTCAACCCATCGCGTGGAAGCTGACGGGGTTCACGTTTTTTACCGTGAAGCTGGACCTGTTGACGCACCCGTCATCCTGTTGCTCCATGGATTTCCTACTTCTTCGTTTCAGTATCGCGAGCTGATCCCGCGGCTTGCCGATCGCTACCGGGTGATCGCTCCGGACCTCCCAGGCTTCGGCTTCACGGAAGTTCCTGCGGAGCGCGGGTACATCTATACCTTCGAGGCGCTGGCAAAGACGATCTTCGCATTTACGCAGGCGCTCAAGCTGACGCGCTATGCAATGTACGTGTTTGATTACGGAGCGCCCACCGGGTTCCGCCTGGCGTTGATGGCTCCGGAGCGCGTCACCGCCATCGTCTCTCAGAATGGCAACGCCTACGAAGAAGGCCTGGGCGCGGCCTGGCAGCCGATTCAACGCTATTGGCGAGAGCCCTCTATCGAGCATCGCAATGCAATCCGCGCCGGCTTGACGCTGGATGGGATGCGTCATGAATATTCAGTCGGAATTCCCGATCCGAGTGTGATCAAACCGGAGGGGTACACCCTTGATGCCGCGCTGTTGGCGAGGCCTAGGAACGTTGACATACAGCTCGATCTCTTCCTCGATTATGCCAACAATGTGAAGCTGTACCCAAAATTTCAGGAGTATTTTCGAGCAGCGCAGCCTCCGCTCCTCGCGGTGTGGGGCAAGTTCGATCCATACTTCATTCCGGCAGGGGCAGAAGCTTTCAAGAGGGATATTTCGAACGCCACGGTAAAGTTTTTGCCGACAGGCCACTTTGCGCTCGAGACACACCTCGAGGAAATATCCGTCGCGATGCGCGAATTTCTAATGACACACCAACACTAAGAACTTCTTGCTACCAAGGGCACTGTTCAGGTCAGCCAGCCGTCTTCGCCATTCTGGAAAGAAGCTTTGGACGAGCGTCTGGTTTGGTCCACGGGCACGTCGCAATACAAATTCCGCACGATGCGGCTTCGGCGAAATATGGGATGCATTTGTCGAAGTCGACGTACCAGCGCTCCACACCGCGGACGGTCTGCTTGTGTTGCTGGATAGCCCGTGGCGGGCAGGCGCTGGTGCATGCCTGGCAGTTTTGACAGAAGTCGTCCGCGCCAAAGCGGATGGGAGTGGTTGCTACCAGGGGCATGTCGGTGGTGACGCCGGCAAGACGCACTCCTGCACCAAACTGCGGACTGATCAGGGAGCCGTGCTTGCCGAGCTCGCCTAAGCCCGATGCGATCGCAGGCGGGATGAGGAGGAGAGCGTCCGCCATTGGACCTGGGAATGCCTGGGCGTTGTACCCCTGGGAGCGTATCCAGTTCGCAAGCGCATACGAGGAGCGCGTGCCCCGAGCATACTGATCGCCGATGTCGCAGACACCGATGCCGTTTGTTTCATCGGAGGGAACCTGGCAAAGGCGCTCGTAGTTGTGCGCGAGCGCGAGCACAATCACCCACGGCTCTTCGATGGTGTAGCCCTCGAAGATGTAGAGCGGGTCCATCGCTGCGATGCCCACTGCGTCGGCCTCGTGAGCAAGCGCAAAGGCTTTGGTCTCTACTGCGAACTGTTCGGCGGGGGCATCCCTGCGCGCTTCGGCGACGGAACACAGCGGAGGATGGTTGTATGCCGCGGCAAATGCCTCCGTGGATCCGGGACACTTGCGCGAGTTCTGCCGGGCTACAATCTGCAAATCCCCATAAGGATGCTGGTCAGGCGGATGCCAGAAGAAGGGCGAAGCGCGGCGAACCTTCGTCTCTCCAAGCCCATTGATCGGATTGCCGGAAACGCGCAGCAGCGAGAGTGTGTGTGGGTCAGGGGTATAGGGTTTGCGTTTTGTGCTACTCGGGTTCGCGTCTTCCGGCATAGGTCACTCCGCTGTCTGGCTGTTGTCTCAGCTGCCTGGGTGCTCTGCCTGACCCGGCAAATATTCACGGCTCATCGACACATACCCTTCTCGCGCCGTCTTTTTTCCTCGTTCCCGATATAGTTCTTCATTGCGGGGCTGCCACGTATCGAGGCCATCCACATAGCGATTAAACATGCAGAAGGCTGCGGCGATGAGCACCGTATCGTGGATCTCGATATCCGTTGCACCTTCGGCGCGAGCGGCTTCGATGTCGACCGTTGTCACTTGCTTGCCACCCTTCTGCACCTTGGCCGCGATCACGAGCAGGGCCTTCAGCTTTTCCGAAATGTCAGCAGCCTGGAAGTCAGACTTCACGCGCTTGACGAGCTCGTAATCATCGTTCAGGCAAGCTGCCGCGATGGAGCCGTGAACGGTCTGGCAGAAGTAGCAATCGTTTAGATGGGAGACGTACGTCGCAATTAGCTCGCGGTCGCCCTGGGGAAGCGAGTTGGGCGCGTGGAGCAACGCCTCGGCGAGTTCGTTGAGAGGCTTTGCCGTCTCCGGACGGAAAGCCATGGCGCTGCGTATTCCTTGCAGACCCTCAGGCAAATTTATGTGTGGCATGGACGCTCCTGGTCGTTCTTTCCGAGAAGGATACGCGATGAGGAAGGTCGCGGAATAGATGGAGGCTTTTCTCCATCTAAAGGTTGAAGACATGTCGCCATGCCGTTCGTAAGAATCGAATGCACTTACGTCTTTCGCCTACCAACCGTCACTGTTCGCGCGCGCTTCCCTTTGTTTCGTTTCGCTATCCGATAAGATCACTGAGTATGCCTCTCCCAGAATCCAAAAACCTGCCGGTGGTCGACGAAGAAAATGCGCCAGAAGAAGTAGCGCAACTTTACGCGAAATTTCGTGAAACGTTTGGGCGACCGAGTGTTCCTGGCATCCTGAAGTGTTTTGCGACGCACCCACCGCTGCTCGAGCACATGATGGGGCTTGCGGAAACTGTGCTGTTCTGCGACGGGGCTCTCGGGCGCGCGAACAAGGAACTGATCGCAACCTTTGTCTCCTCGCAGAACCGCTGCGACTACTGTGCGGACAGCCACGGATTGTCTCTGCGTGTCAACGGCGGCTCCGCGGAGCAGCTTGCCGCTGCAACGACCTGTGATCCTCACTCCGTATCGCTGACTGCCGCGCAGCGTGCGCTGTTGCAGTTCGCGCAGAAGATCACACTGGACTCGAGCGCCATCTCGCCTGAAGATGTGGAAGGCCTTCGAGGTGTTGGTTGGACTGACCTGCAGATCGGCGAGGCAATCCACGTCGCCGCTCTATTTGCGTACTTCAATCGAGTGGTCAACGCGTTCGGCCTGCCATCTCAGGGCCTGCTCGGAGCGTCCGGAGAGATCCTTGCGGCGCAGCGCCCCGACCTGCAGCCACCCGCCGCCCCGAGCCCAACGCTCATTCTCCATCGTGGCGGTCGTGGATGAGCAGCGATGCGACGGTCTCCTTGATGGATGAAGAATCCTCGATCGGCTACACGGGCTGGCACGTAGCCGCGGCGGCATTCGTCGGAGTCATGGTGAGCTTCGCTCCCATCGTGCCGTACACTTTCAGCCTGTTTCTCAATCCGCTACATGCGGCCTTTGGCTGGCAGCGGGAGGCGATCTCCGGCACGTTTGCGTTGGCTGCAATCACCGTCGCGGTTGTCTCCCCCGGGATCGGCGTGCTGCTTGACCGCTTCCCTCCCCGCCGGATCATTCTTCCCTCAATCGTGATCTTCGCGCTCGCGCTTGCGTCGTTGAGCAGGCTCGGTCCGAGCATCCAACGGTTCTATCTCACCTACTTCGTGCTTGGCCTTGTCGCCAATGGCACGGCCCAGTTCGCCTACACGCGCACGATTCTTACCTGGTTCAAGAGCCGACGCGGTCTTGCGGTTGCGATGATTCTTACCGGCAGCGGCGTCGGGTCCATTGTGATTCCTCCTTTGACGCAGTGGGTGATCGATCATCACGGCTGGCGCGACGCCTATCTCATGCTGGGCTGCCTCGCACTCCTGGGCATGCCACTGACCGCACTTCTTGTGCGCAATCGGCCGATACCCCAGAGAGAAGATGAGAGCCTGATCTCTGGCGTGACCGTAGCGGCCGCACTCCGCACCGCACCCTTCTGGATTCTCGCCAGCATCATCATGCTTTCGGCCTTCGGTGAAAATGGCCTCGTTACCAATCTGGCTGCCATGCTTACGGAACACGGCGTCACCGTCCAGGCCGCAGCGCTGGCGCTGTCGGTGCGAGGTGGTGCTGGCATCCTCGGGCGGCTATGTACCGGTTTCCTCATCGATCGCTTCCCTGCGCAAAGAATCCAGACAGCAATACTTTTGATCTCCGCTGCCGGCACGTTCATTCTCGCTTTTTCAGGAACCTCGGTGATGGCGCTGGTAGGGGCAGCTCTGCTCGGCATCGGACTGGGAAGCGAAGCCGACGTCGCACCTTATCTGCTGGCGCGTTACTTCGGGCGCAAACACTTCTCGGTCCTGTACGGCCTTACATGGACTGCCTACGCTATCGGGGGCGCGACGGGTCCGATGGTGGTTGGACGTTTTTATGACCGCGCGGGCTCCTATCAGCCACGCTGCATTGTAGGTCTTGGGTTTACTACGCTGCTTGCCGCCGCGATCAGCCTTTTTCTGCGCCGCGATCGCACACCTTATCACGCAGGTCATGACGCGTTGGCCGTAGCCAGCATCTCGTTGGAGGAATAACCATGCCCCACATCGCCCTACCCGAAGATATGCCAGGAATCACCTCCGGCTTTGCCTTTCGCCCCGACACCGCAAAGCCGATGCGCGAACTTGCGCACATCCTTCTGCACGCATCCGGCAACGACGGCTTCAGTTCGAGAGACCGCGAGCTGGTCGCGGCCTTCGTGTCTTCGAGAAACACTTGCTACTTCTGCCAGACCAGCCACGGGGCCGCGGCAACCCACCTCAACGGCGGCAGCGGAGATCTCGTAGAGTCAGTTTGCCGGGACTATCGAACTGCTGCGATCTCAGAGAAGTTGAAGGCGTTGCTTGCGATTGCGGAACAGGTTCAGGTCGATGGCAAGCGAGTGACAAAAGAGCTCGTCGATGAGGCGCGCCAGCATGGAGCCACCGATCTCGACATCCACGATACTGTCCTCATCGCCGCGGCGTTCAGTATGTACAACCGCTATGTGGACGGACTGGCAACCGTACAACCTCGGAATGAGGCCATGTATGTCGAGATGGGAAAGCGAATGGCGGAACAGGGTTACGTTTCGAGGTGAGGTTCGAGCCTAATCGTGCATGGAACCCGTGGAGTTATACAGGTTGGGATAGGGTGCGGTGGCGGTGATGGGGTCATCGGCCGTGGCCTGGGTGAGGACGGTGTGGTTGCGGGTGAGGGTGAAACGGGGCGCGGGGCCGGGGGGTAGTGGTAGTTGAAGGTCGTTGGAGCCGGCGGAAAGGGTGATGGTCAATGCGATCGGGCCGATGGCTACGGTGAGGTCGGCGGGAGCGGTGAGATTCGCGGTGACGTAGAGGGTGTCGGCGACGGGGCCGTAGAGTTGGATGGGCGGCTGGTGGTCGGTCGATAGGACGGTGCGATAGGCCCAGTAGATGGTGTCGTTGTGGAGAGTGGGCTGTTGGCCGGTCTTGTACCAAGCGATGAAGTAGGCGAGGAGATCGGTCGCTCCACGGTGAGAGTGGAAGAAGCGCTGGGTGTCGGTGGGAGCGATGCTGGCGCCGAGATCATTGGCGCCTGGATACTTCGCGGGATCATCGATGGGCGAGACGTAGGTGCCTTCGACGAAGTCGTTCCAGGTGATGATTTCTACCCAGTCGGGATGCGTAGTTTGGATGGTCTGCATCCAGAGGGAACGCATGCCTTGATATCCGCTGTACTCGTAGTAGCGGTTGGCGTTGGCTCCCCAGAATTGGAAGCAGATGGGCGCCATGTAAAGTTTGTGCGCGGCGTGGAGGGTGGCGGCGTACGCTGCCGAGGATGGAAGCTGGTCGGGCGTGTGGCCGAGACCGGGAGAGCCGGCGATGCCCCAGTAGAAGGCGCCGTCGATGATGTGGTCGTAGGGCTTGAGGCCGGATACGATGTCGGCGACGGTGGGTGTTTCGCCACCCCAGAAGAAGGATGGTACGAGGAAGACCCGGAGGGGTGCGCTGGAGGGAACGCCTGCGGCATAGGAGAGAGCGTTTGGCGTTGCGAGGTGCGAGGGGTTGGTGCCGTGCTCGAGGTCGTCGCGGAGCTGCTGCCAGAACTCCGGACCGTGACTGGAGCCGGCGAAGGTGGTGAGGACGAAGCGGCCGTCGTGCTGGAAGTAGACCGGGGCGTAGCGGGGATTGTTGGCGAAGCGGCGGACCATGTCGAGGACGTCGGCTGCATCGTTGGAGCAGCACATGTCCGCGGAGAACATGAGCTTGAAGTTGGAGTGGAGGCGATAGGCGGCTTCAAACATCTCAGAAGCGCGTCGTATGTAGCGCGGCTCTTTGGACCAGCCGCCAGCATTGAGAGCGAAGCCGTCGATGCCGATGGATTGGGCCTGCTGAATCTCGCGCTGGTAGGCGGCGATGTTGGGCTCGCCCGTAGGCTCGTCGGCCACGGTGTCCTGATTGGCGAGCATGTAGTGCGCGAAGACTAGACGCTGGGCATGCGCGGAGACGGAGAAGAGGAGGCAGAGAAGGAGCAGAAGATGCGGGGTATCTCGGCGAGTGCGCTGCTTGCTGCTGAGCATGCAAATCAACTTACCAGAAGTAGGTGGCGACTACCTTGGGCGGGGATGAGATGCCGTCGATGATCTCGGTGCTGAGGACGATCTCCATATTCTTCTGGTCCCAGTCTTTAGGGACGACGGCCTTGATGACGTCCATCTCACCGGGCTGGGTGAGGAACTCGCCGGCGGCTACTGTGCCGCCACGCGCGATGCCGGCGGCGATGATGGCGAGCTTGCCGGTGTTGGCGTCGCGGAACCGGGCGACGATGGCGTAGTCGCGGTAGTTGTGGGTGGTCTGCTGAACTTCGCGATCGATGCTCCAACGCAACTGGTTATGCGACTGAGTGTCCTCGATCCAGAAGTGGGTCATGTCGGGATCGTTGCCGAAGCGATAGCGGAGATCGCGCGTCATGCGTAAGGTCCACGTATTATCGAAGGCGCCTAGAAAGATGGTGGGACCCTGGCGAAGATCGGTGAGGGTGGCAGTGTCTTCGCCGAGGAGGGTGTAGTGGCGGTGACGCATCTCGAGCAGGCCCGAGAAGCTCATGAGGGGCTGGAGGTCGTCGAGAACGACACCTCGCATGTGCTCGTCGAGGTGACGAACCTGGTTCGGAGTGGAGGCATCCAGGAGGGTTTGGCCGGTAAACATGCTCTGTGGAAAGCAGAGGGCTATGGGGTCGTTGGAGCCGAAGATTGGGGCCCAGAATTTATCGAGGGTGGAAGGGCGGGAATCGAGCCAGAATGCGCCGGCTATGACCGCGATGAGCAGCGCAGATGCCAGCCCCCACCACCAGGCGCGGGATCGGGCAGGGATGGTGACGGCCAGAGGTTGTTCCAGGAGGGTGGACTCGTGTACGTGCGGAGTGGAGGAGAATCCGTTGGTCAGGGGGGCAGGGACTGGGAGCGGGGAGGAGGAGGACCGGGGCCACTCGAAGTGTGGGATGTAGGAGCCGGGAGGGAGCGAGATGCGGAGCTCTTCAGGGCTGTCGGAGTCCTGGTAGTACTGAGCAATTCGCTTGCGGATTTCGGCGGCGGTGACGCGGACGATGGGATCGGTGGTAGTGTCGTAGCCTGCATCGCGGCCGAAGACTTCGATGCCGAGGGTGCGCTCCTTGAGCTGGTCCCCGCGGCCTTCGAGCTCTTCGTGGACGATAAAGCGAAGAAAACTCGGAAACCGCTTGCTATGGGAAAAATGAGGGTTGTCGAGGAGGCGATCGAGCTGGCGAAGGATATCGTCCTTCTCCGCTTCGCCATAAACAGTCGCCGAAACGCCCTCGTAACCCGCCATGATTTTATCCGTTAAGCGCGGATTATACCGGTTGGCGAAGATCTTTGTCGCGGAAGAAAATCCACGAAATTGCCAATGATTTTGCGATTCTTATCGGGATAAGAAATTGTACCTTACCGCAAGGCCCTAGACAGCACCGGAGGGGAACCCTATAACCGGGCGACACTCGAAGTCGACTGTAGTTCTTCATAAGGGTGCCGCCCTCTTCTCCGGAAGACGGTCAAATTTTTGGAGGCAACATGAACAGCGATCGCAAGAAAGTTCAAGCAACCAGCCCAAGGAGCGCCCGAGGAACCTGGAATGTCCTGAGTTCTCTCATCTGCTTAATATTGCTCGCGGTGGTCTGCAGCCCGACGTGGGGGCAGGTGGGTGCCGCGTCGCTGAGCGGCATCGTGGAGGATACGACGGGAGCAAGCGTCCCGGGCGCAATGGTAACGATCCAGAACACAGCAAGTGGGGCGCAGCGGCACCTGCAGAGCAATAGCGGCGGTGAATTCTCGTTCTCGGCAGTACCCAGCGGGGACTACAAGGTGACCGTGGAGCACGCTGGATTCAAGCAGCTGGTGCGGTCGGGGGTCCATCTGAACGCTGGGGACAGTCTGGCGCTGACCGACCTGCAACTCAGCGTCGGGGATGTGAGCCAGAGCGTCACGGTCAGCACCACGACCGCAAGTCTGCCGCTCGACAGCGGCCAGCTGAGCGCAACGATCACGTCCGACGACCTGGAGAAGTTGTCCATCGTTGGGCGCGATGCGACCGAGTTGGAAAAAATACTGCCGGGGTTTGCCATCCGCAACCTGGGGTCGACCAATGCGGCTCCAGACTTTACGCAGGTGCAGATCGGCCAACCGACGCCCTACGCGTCCAATGGCTCGCCGGTCGCAGGCATCACGCTGAAGCTGGATGGCGCAAGTCTGACGGACGCTGGAAACTTTGGTGCGGCGCTGATGAATATCGACGATGCGTTTGTGAGCGAAGTGCAGGTGCAGACGTCGAACTTCGGCGCAGACCAGTCCAATGGGCCCGTAGTGATAACGGGTGTGACGAAATCTGGCACGGACAAGTATCACGGAAGCCTCTATACGTATGCACGCACCTATCAGCTGGACGCTAACGACTGGCTGGCGAATTACAACGGTCTGGCGCGACCGGAGGATCGCTACATCTATCCGGGCGGCACGATCAGTGGACCTATTCCCCACACCAAGAAGGTGACGTTCCTTGCGGGCGCCGAATATGACGCTCAGCGCAATATCTATGCGTATGGCAGCTCGGGCAGCGCCATCATTCACGCGCTGGTGCCGACGCAGGCGCTGCGCACTGGCGACTTCAGCCAGGCGGCGCTGGACAATTTCCTTGGGCCGGAGGTGACCAATGGGAACTATGGCACCTTCAATGTGGCGCCGACCTATGGCGACGATCGCACACCCCTTCCTAACGGCAATATCGCACCGTGGCTGGATCCCGGGGCGATGGCGCTTGTCAACGGCACGCTTCCGCTGCCGACACGGCAGCAGACGGGCACGGATGGATTCAACTGGGACCAACAGAACCTGGTAAATAACAATGTCAGCCAGTTTGTTGGGCGCGTGGATTACAACATTACCCCTCGCAATATTTTCTTCGCGCGCTACAGCTTTGAAAAGCAAAAGCAGGGACAACCAGAGGTTCCGTATTATTCGCCGGCAGCGTCGAGCGTGATGGGCGGCGTGAATACACCGGGCTACGGTATCAACAACGACGTGTGGGTGAACAGCGGTGCGGCGAACTATGTGACTCAGTTCACGCCCACGCTGACCAACGAGATGTACGCAACTATCACATCCTTCCTGGAGTCGTTTGAGGCGCGCAAAATCGCTGCGCTGCAGAAGGGCGCGATCGATTATCCATACAACGGTGCCTTCGCCAATAACGACACGCAGTATCCGCAGCTTGGCACGTATACGACCTATGGCGGCTTGCCGCTGGGCTTGTGGCCGGACTACTCGGAAAACCCGCTTGAATTGAAGAAGCTGCAACCGAATGTGGGCGATAACCTCACAAAGGTCTGGGGCAAACACGTGGTGAAGATCGGCATCTTCAGCCAACGCACCAGCAACAACCAGACGGCCACGAATCCGTCCACCAACGGCATCATCCAGAATTATTACTACGGGCCTGCGGGAACTTACTTCGCGGATTACAACGGAACCTATCCGGATGGGTCGCCGGCGTATGGCAACCCGCACTTCAACAGCGGCAATGCGTTGGCAAACTTCTTTGAAGGGCAGATCCAGGACTGGCATCAGCAAAACTTCAATCCCTATACTGACCTGTACTTCTGGAACACAGACTTCTACGCCCAGGATACGTGGCGGGTGGCGTCGAATTTCGTAGTGACGTATGGCGCGCGCATAAGCAAGCTGGGCGCGTGGCAGGATGCGCATGGGATTGGCGCGGCGATCTGGGATCCGGCATTGTATACCTCGGAATATAACGCGACAACAAATCCGCTGCCCGGCCTCACGTGGCACGCGGTTACTCCTTCTGTTCCGAACTCCGGCGTAGGCACGCCTCCGGTCTATTTTGAGCCGCGAGTTGGGTTCTCGTTCGATGTCTTCAAGAACGGCAACACCGTGCTGCGTGGTGGAGTGGGCGTGTACCGCTTCCACGATTCGGTTGTGGATGTCACGAGCCAGTTTGCCTTGGCAGAGAACGTTCGATTCACCGATCTGCAAGGCTTCGGCGGAAACACGCTGAAAGGCGTCAGTTCGCTCCAGCTGGATCCTTACACCTATGGCAATACGGGGCCAGGGAGCACGGAGACATATATTTCGCCGTCGACAATCTATGGCCTTGATCCCAGCGATAACAAAGAGCCGGTAACGAATAACTACAGCCTCAGCGTAGCGCAGAGATTGCCGGGCCGCTGGATTCTGCAGATTTCCTACGCCGGGAACAACACCAACTCGATGATGGACAATGGCACGACGCAGGCGGTTGTGCTTGACAATGTGAACGCCATCCCAGTGGGCACCTTGTTTACTCCAACTGCGGCCGCAGCCATCAATGCGGGTGCCGGCTATAACGCCTGCAATCCGACAGGTTGCACACCGCAACAGGCTGCAAGTCTGGACAACATCTATAACTACCCGGGCGATAAGGCGGTTCAGAAGGCGCGGCCATTCCCCAACTACAGCCAGATCCTGGTGCCGCGTCATAACACCTTCGCGAACTATAACGGTCTGCAAATCGTGGCAGTCAAACAGATCGGCAGGCTAAACTTCAATGTGAACTATTCGTACTCCAAAGCGCTCGGTATTCTCGGGTCGGCGGCGGACTTCAACTGGACGGCCGGCATGGATCCGTTCAATCTTCTCAACAACTATGGGCCGCTGAACTTCGACCGCTCGCAAATTCTAAACCTGAGCTATTCCTATCAGACCGGGAAGCTGACGGATCAGCGTTTGCTGGGCGGGTTCATCAATGGGTGGCTCATCTCGGGCATCACGAATCTTCAGAGTGGACCGAACATGCAGACGGGTGTCAGCGCTTCGCCGGGTTACTACCTGCAGGGAAATATCGGCCAGGGAGCGAATGCCTATCCGGTGGAGTCGCAGTCGATCCTGGGAACACCGGACGTGAACCTGCAGCCGGTGCTAACCTGCAACCCGGCAAAGGGGCTAGTGTCGCATCAATATCTCAACCCGAACTGCTTTGCGCTGCCAGCGATTGGAACCAACGGCCAGTATATTGAGCCGTATGCTCACGGCCCGGGGTTCTTCAATACGGACCTAACCCTGGAGAAGAGCTTCCGGGTCGGTGGGACCAGGACTCTGCGTTTGCGCTACGCGGCGTTCAACTTCATCAACCATCCGCTAAACAGCTTTGGCACTGGATACGCATCGCAGACCACGCTGCAGTTGAGCGACACGTCGCCGAATGGGTCGCCGGCAACGGCAACTTACAACCCAAGCGAAGGCTTTGGGTCGGCTCCGCTGAAGCTTGGACGGCGCATCTCTGAAGTGTCGTTGATGTTCAACTTCTAACCTGGGCTTTGGCTGCGGCTGACCACATGGCGCCGCAGCCTTTGCTTCTTTGATTGCGCAAGGCCGTGGGTCGGCGTTGGCGCTCCTGTAAACCTGTTGAATTTTGTGGAGAAGCAAATGCCCGGACGAAGACTCACAGGCTCGTTCAATTCCCTCTTTCTGTGTGCTGCCCTTGCAGGGGCGTGTGCAGGAGCGCAGAGCGGTCCGGCAAGTTCTACGGTGAGTGCTTCATTTTCGTCGGTCACCAGCGCAACACCGCTGCCAAACGGAGTGGAATTACACGATGGCGGCTTAGTGATGCAGATTACGGCGTTGCGCGACGATGCGTTGCGCATCCGCGCTTCGGGTACCGGCGTGCTGCCGGAAGATGCGAGCTGGGCAGTACTGGCTGCGGCACGGAGCGCGTCCGTGAATGTGAGCCAAGATAGCGATGCAAAGGCCGTAGGATTTCATACGGCGAGCCTGCATATCTCAGTCGGTCGCGGCAACGGATTGATGACGGTGACGGACGCGGCGGGTAACGTGCTACAGCAGGACGCTACACCGATGCTCTTCGATGGCAACGGCTTTCGGCTTGCGGAGACGATGCCGGCCGACGAGCATTACTTCGGACTGGGTGATAAGACCGGGGCGTTCGATCACCGCGAGGCGGCGTTTCGATTGTGGAACACGGATGCGTATGGCTGGCAAGAGTCGACCGACCCGCTGTACAAGAGCATTCCCTTTTATGTGACGTATCGTGCGGGAGTATCGCTGGGCGTGCTGATCGATAATACCTGGCCATCATCGTTCGACTTCGGCAAGACGGTCGGCGATACGGTGCAGTATCGTGCGGAAGGGGGGCCAGCGGATATCTATATTCTCTACGGGCCCTCGGCTAAGGAGGTGTTGAAGAACTATGCGTGGCTCACGGGGCCGACTTCACTGCCGCCGCTATGGACATTGGGGTTTCAGCAATCACGCTATAGCTACATGACGCAGGAGCGGTTGCTGCAGGTGGCAGAGCGGCTGCGCAAAGACAAGATTCCGTCGGATGCAGTGTATCTTGACATTGATTACCAGGAGAAGAATCGCCCCTTCACCATCAATACCGACGCGTTTCCCGATATGCCGGGAATGGTGAAGACGCTGCATGCGGAGAAGTTCCACGTGGTCGCGATTACGGACCTGCATATCGCGTACCTTCCGGGACAGGATTATGCGCCCTTCAGCAGTGGCGTCTCTGGCGATGAGTTTGTTAAGAATTCGGATGGAAAGATCTACGTGGGCAAGGTATGGCCGGGACCCAGCGTGTTTCCGGACTTTACGCGGGCGGAGACGCGGGCGTGGTGGGGAACGCTGTACAAGAATCTTACGCAAATGGGGATCGACGGATTCTGGAACGACATGGGTGAGCCTTCAGTGTTCAACGATCTGAAGACGATGCCGTGCTCGGCGGTGCATCGTATCGATGAGCCAGGGTTTGCGAAGCGCACGGCGACGCATTGCGAGATTCATAACGTATATGGGATGGAAAACTCGCGGGCAACCTTTGACGGGCAGCTGACGCTGAAGCCGGACGTGCGCCCGTTTGTGTTGACCCGCGCTTCGTATGCGGGAGGTCAGCGGTATGCGGCGACGTGGACCGGGGACAACTCCGCTACCTGGAATCATCTGCGTCTGACGACGTCGATGCTTAAAAATCTGGGGCTGAGTGGCTTCGCACTTGCCGGAGCAGATGTGGGAGGTTACGCGGGAACGCCCACGCCGGAGTTGCTCACCAAGTGGATCGAGATTGGCGCGTTTCAGCCGATCGATCGAGATCATGCGGAGAAGGGGACGGGGGACCATGAGGTGTGGGCGAATGGACCCGCGCAGGAAGACATCC
>Ga0302223_10000370_pt1 | contig 31181 bp, 24 predicted proteins | sample II_Palsa_E2_3_FD_194565 | JGI IMG/M metagenome (GOLD analysis project Ga0302223, IMG submission 194565) | Peat permafrost microbial communities from Stordalen Mire near Abisko, Sweden - II_Palsa_E2_3 | ecosystem: Environmental > Terrestrial > Soil > Palsa > Peat permafrost | place: Sweden... | reverse complement strand
CTGCGCGGCCTCCGCCTGAGCCGCCGCCTCACGCGCGGTGCGCTTGATTTCCTCGATCTCCAGTTCGCGCTCGACCTCGGCACGCACGTTGTCCCAGCCGCTGCGTACACGCCGCAGCAGCGCACCAGCGGTACGCGCGGCGCCAGGCAGCTTCTCGGGACCGAGCACGATCAACGCGATCAGGGCGAGCAGCACCATTTTGCCGAGACTGATCTCGATCATTGCCGCGCTCCGCCCGCCGCGCGCTTACTTGGTTTCGCTGGAGTCGCGCTGACTCTGCGTGGTGCTGCCGGCGGCCGGCGGCGGGTCGGCGCGCAGCTGTTCGGCAGCCTTGCGCGCAGCTTCCTCTTCCTTCTGCTTCGCCTCGTCGTCACCGCTGAGGCCTTTCTTGAAGTCACGGATCGCCGCGCCGAGATCCGGCCCGAGGTTGCGGATCTTCTTGGTGCCGAAAATCAGCAATACGACCACCAGGAGGATCAGCCAATGCCAGATACTGTCAAAACCCATAGTCAACCTCGAGGCGGATTCCAGCCAAGTCGTCCAGGCGCGATTCGCGCCGGCACTTCGCAATCATTGACGCGAAGTGTACTCCTCAAGCCGGTCGCGGAAATCGACCACCGGCCCCGGCACGTTGCTGACGCCGCCCTCGAAGATGCGCCGCGGTGTAATACCGGCGCCATAAACGGCTTCATTCGCGTCGTAGTCGATGCGCAGGGCCGCGCCATCGATCGCCACGCCGGCAAACAGGCCGCGGGAACGTGAATAGGAGTAGATCTCCGCCTTCATCTGTTCGTCGGTGGAGGCGCTGGTGGTGCGCCCGACCGGGCCGGCCGCCGCCGAAGCATCGGCACCGAGCGTGAACTTGCCGCGCACGATCGAATCGACACCGCGCTGGGTGCGGAATACCAGGATCACGTCGGTCGACGACACACCAACCTGGAAGCCCACGCTACCGCCGGTCATGCTGATGAAGCTGGGATTGGACCAGGTACCGTCCGGCCCCTTCACCGAAATCAGGCCTTCACCGCGGCGGCCGCCGAAGACGAAGCCCACTTTGAGCATGTCCGGAATCACCGCGATCGCCCGGGCATCACGCAGCAGATCCTGCGGAATCGCCTTGTCCGGCGCCTGCATGATGTCGTTGAGCACGCGCACGGCGTTCTGCGCACGCACCAGCGGCGGATCTTCGGCATGTGCGGCCATGGCCGGCAGCAACAGGGCGAGGCCAATCAACAGCAGACGATGCAGTGGTGTCTTGAACATGGGCGGCTCCACTTGGGCGGGGATGGGGGCAGCGCGCCGCAGCGCGCCAAGGCTTGTGGCAGACTCCACGACTGATTCAGCCATGACTGCCACGATGCCACGCAGCAATCACTATACCGGCGTTGCCAGCCATTCCGACGCGTCGGGCGTTCAGTCCGTTCAGGCTGGCGTGCTGCTGGTCAACCTGGGTACACCGACCGCGCCCACCGCAAAAGCGGTGCGCCCTTATTTGGCTGAATTCCTCGGCGACGCGCGCGTGATCGACTACCCGCGCTGGCTATGGTGGCTGATCCTGCATGGCGTGATCCTGCGCGTACGACCAGCACGTTCGGCGCATGCCTACGCCAAGATCTGGACCGCGCAGGGTTCGCCGTTGCGTTTCGGCAGCGAGGCACTCGCCGCCGGCCTGCAGGCCGAACTGGACCGGCAGCAGCCGGGCACGCTGCGCGTGGCACTGGCGATGCGTTACGGCGAGCCATCAGTGGCGCACACGATCGAACAGTTGCAACGCGAAGGCGTGCGCCGACTGCTGGTCCTGCCGCTGTATCCGCAGTATTCGGCCACCTCCACCGGCTCGGTGATCGATGCCGCCGCCGATGTCTTCAAGACGCTGCGCTGGCCACCGGAACTGCGCTTCGTCAACGACTACCACGACGATCCCAGGCATATCGACGCGCTGGCGACCAGCATCGAGCGCTGGTGGGCGACGCATGGCCGCGGCGACAAATTGCTGCTGTCGTTCCATGGCATTCCCGAGCGTTATGTGCGGCTGGGTGATCCGTATTTCGACCAGTGCCAGACCACCGCGCGACTGTTGCGCGAACGGCTGCGCATAAGTGCCGATGACATGATTCTGAGCTTCCAGTCGCGCGTAGGTCGCGAGCAGTGGCTGCAACCCTACACCGACGCTACCGTGCGCCAGCTCGCTGCCGTTGGCGTGAAGAAACTCGACGTGGCCTGCCCCGGTTTCGCCGTGGATTGCCTGGAGACGCTGGAGGAGATCGCGATGCAGAACCGCGATTTCTTCCTTGCTGCCGGCGGCGAAACGCTGCGCTATATCCCTGCGCTCAACGACAGTGCCGAACAGGTGCGCAGTCTCGCCGCATTGGTACGACGGCATGTTCGTGGCTGGCCGGAATCCATCGCGTGAGCACACCCAGTGAGCGCCGCATCGCGCTGCCGCACCTGAGCCTGAGCGCGCAGGTCTGGGGCAACGAAGCACTGCCGCCGCTGCTGGCCCTGCACGGCTGGCTGGACAATGCCGGCAGCTTCGCATTGCTGGCACCGCTGCTGGCGGCCCGCTTTCGGGTAATCGCGCTGGAGCTGCCCGGCCACGGCCATTCCGATCACCTGGCCGCCGGCGCCAGCTATCGCTATCTCGACTACGTGCAGGCGGTACTCGCCGCCGCCGATGCCCTGCAATTGAAGCGTTACAGCCTGCTCGGTCACTCGCTGGGTGCAGGGATTGCCGCGCTGGTGGCCGCCACCGCGCCGCAACGGATCGAGCGCCTGTGGCTGATCGAAGGCCTCGGCCCGCTCGGCGATGACGGCTCGCATACGCTGCAACGCTTCCGTGACGCGTTCGCACCGCGTGGCGACAACGCCAAGCCGTTGCGCGTCTTCCACAGCATCGCGCAGGCGGCCAGCGCGCGCAGCATGGTCAGCGGGTTACCGACCGAGCTGGCACAACCGATCGTCGAACGCGGGCTGATCGAAGCCGACGGCGGCTGGCGCTGGCGCAGCGATCCCCGGCTGACCCGACCCAGCCCCGTGCGGCTGGCCGAGTCGCAGATCCACGATCTGCTCCGCGGCATCGAAGCCCCTACCGCGCTGCTGCTGGCTCGCCCTGTCACCTCCTACCTGCCGGGGGCGCCAATGCAGGCGCGCGCTGACTGCGTGCCGAACATCACCGTCAGCCACATGGCTGGTGGTCATCACCTGCATCTCGAACACCCCGAAGCAGTCGCTACCTGGATCAACACGGCGACCTAACGCAGCCTCCGCACATGTAGCGGCAGCGCCGTTCGGCTATCGTGCATCTCCCATCGCCTCGCCTCGCCCCATGGATCAGCCACCCACCCTCGCCGCTCCGCGCCACCGCGCCGCCCTCAACTTCATCTTTGTCACCGTGATGCTGGACATGCTGGCGTTCGGCATCATCATCCCAGTGCTGCCGCATCTGATCGTGCAGCTGATTGGCGGCAGCATCTCGCAAGCCGCGGTGTGGGCCGGCGCGTTTGTCACGCTGTTCATGCTCATGCAGTTCGTGTTCTCGCCCGTGCAGGGCGCGCTGTCGGACCGCTATGGCCGACGCACGGTGATCCTCATTTCCAGCTTCGGCCTCGGCGTCGACTTCATCGTGATGGCGCTGGCGCCGGTGCTGTGGCTGCTGTTCGTCGGCCGCGCGGTGTCCGGCATCTGCGCGGCCAGCTTCTCCACCGCGAATGCGTATATCGCCGACATCGTGCCGAAGGAGAAGCGCGCCGCGGCGTTCGGCACGCTCGGTGCCGCGTTCGGCATCGGCTTCATCGTGGGTCCGGCGCTGGGCGGCTTCCTCGGCCACCTGCATATCCGCTTGCCGTTCTGGGTGGCGGCCGGCCTGTCGCTGATCAACTTTGGCTACGGCTATTTCGTGCTGCCCGAATCGCTGCCGAAGGAACGCCGCAGTGCGCGCTTCGACTGGCGCCATGCCAATCCGTTCGGCGCCGTGGTGCTGCTGCGCCGCTATCCGCAGGTGTTCGGGCTGGCGACGGTGTTCTTCCTGATCAACCTGGCGCAGTTCTCGCTGAACTCCACCTACGTGCTGTACACCGATTACCGCTATGGCTGGGGACCGCAAGCCGTCGGCTATACGCTGGGTCTGGTCGGCCTGTGCAGCGGGCTGGTGCAGGCGGTGCTGGTGCGCCGGCTGATGCCGAAACTGGGCGAGCGACGGATGATCCTGGCCGGGCTCGCGCTGTGTATCGTCGGTTATGTGTTCTTTGGCTTTGCGTCGCTACCGTGGGTATTCCTGCTCGGCATTCCGTTCCTCAGTCTCGGTGGACTGGCCGGACCGCCGGCGCAGGCGATGATGACGCATCAGGTCGACCCGCATGAGCAAGGCCGTCTGCAGGGTGCGCTGACCAGTCTGGCCAGCCTCGCCGGTATCTTCGGCCCGGCGCTGTTCTCCAATCTGTTCGCGCTATTCATCAGTGACCACGCGCCGGTGCAGCATCTGCCGGGCGCAGCCTTCGTGCTGGCCGCGGCGCTGCTGCTGACCGCGGGTTTGATTGCCATAAAGGTGACCCGTCACGTGCCGGCATCCGCCCCCTTGGCAGCAGACGAGATCGTCCCCACCCTGCCATTCAACGAGTTTTCGTCCGAACCGCTTCCCCACGTCCCACCGGAGCAATCCCCATGACACTGTCCATGTATCAGGCTGCCGTCCCCGTCTTCATCCGTGCGCTCGGCAATCTCAAGCACGTGCTGCAGAAGGGCGCGGAACACGCGAAGACAAAGAACGTCAGCGACGAAGTGCTGCTGCAGACCCGGCTGATCCCCGACATGCTGCCGCTGGTCAAGCAGGTGCAGATCGCCTGTGATATGGCGACGCGCGGCAGCGCCCGCCTGGCCGGGGTCGAGCCGAAGTCGTTCGAGGACAACGAGACCACGCTGGAGCAGCTCTACGCGCGCATCGACAGCGCGATCGAATACATCAAGACGTTCAAGCCCGAGCAGATCGACGGCAGCGAGGGCCGCACGATCGTCCTCAAGATGCGCAGCGGCGAGATGACGTTTGAAGGCCAGGCCTACCTGCTGGGCTTCGCTCTTCCGAACGTGTTTTTCCATTGCACCACCGCGTACAACATCCTGCGTGAGGCGGGCACCGAGATCGGCAAGAACGATTTCATCGGTCAGGCCTGATTCGAACAGGCGCTCCGACGCATGGCGCCACGGCTACGGCCGTGGCGCCAGCTCCAACCATCACGCCAACGCGATATCTGCGAAAATCCTGCGGCTGATTTCAGTTTCCGGATTCCCAGACCCATGTTGCGACTGACCGACCTCAAGCTGCCGCTCGATCACACCGAGGCCGCGCTGACCGCCGCGATCCTCAAGCGGCTGGATATCGAGGCCGCAGCGCTGACCCGCTACACCGTCGCCCGGCGTGGTTACGACGCGCGCAAGCGTGGCGCGATCGCCCTGATCTATGCATTGGACATCGAGACGCCGCGGGAAGCGGAACTGCTGCGACGCTACGCCGACGATCAGCACGTCCAGCCCACGCCCAACACCAATTACCACTTTGTCGCCCAAGCACCTGCGCTGTTGCCACACCGCCCACTGGTGATCGGCTTCGGCCCCTGCGGTCTGTTCGCCGGGTTGATCCTGGCGCAGATGGGTTTCCGTCCGATCATCCTCGATCGCGGCAAGGAAGTGCGCGAGCGCACCAAGGACACCTGGGACCTGTGGCGCAAGCGCAACCTGCACCCGGAATCCAACGTGCAGTTCGGCGAAGGCGGTGCCGGTACGTTCTCCGACGGCAAGCTGCACAGCCAGATCCGCGATCCGCTGCATCATGGCCGCAAGGTGCTCACCGAGTTCGTCAAGGCGGGCGCGCCGGAGGAGATCCTCTACGTCAGCAAGCCGCATATCGGCACGTTCCGACTGGTGACGATGGTGGAGAACATGCGCGCCACGATCGAAGCGCTGGGTGGCGAGATCCGTTTCAGCCAGCGCGTCGACGACTTGCTGCTTGAGCCCAGCGTGGACGGCCAGCAGCAGATCCGTGGCGTGACCCTGGCCAATGGCGAGCAGATCCGCACCGACCATGTGGTGCTGGCAGTCGGCCACAGCGCGCGCGACACCTTCGAGATGCTGCACGCACGCGGTGTCTATCTGGAAGCCAAGCCCTTCTCGATCGGCTTCCGCATCGAGCATCCGCAATCCGTCATCGACAGCGCACGTTTCGGCCCGCAGGCCGGCCATCCGATCCTCGGTGCCGCCGACTACAAACTGGTGCACCACTGCAAGGGCAATCACGAGGGCAACGGTCGTTCGGTCTACAGCTTCTGCATGTGCCCGGGCGGTACCGTGGTCGCCGCCGCCTCCGAACCCGGCCGCGTGGTCACCAATGGCATGAGCCAGTACTCACGCAATGAGCGCAATGCGAATGCGGCGGTGGTGGTCGGCATCGAGCCATCCGACTTTGCGCCATTCGACAACCGGCTCGAGAACGGCCAGCTCGACCCGCTCGCCGGCATCGCGCTGCAACGCGAACTGGAAAGCCGCGCCTACATCCTGGGCGGCGAAAACTACAGCGCGCCGGGCCAGCTCGTCGGCGACTTCCTCGCCGGCCGCGCCTCGCATGAATTCGGTGACGTGCAGCCGTCTTACAAGCCAGGCGTGACTCTGGGCAAGCTCGACAGCGCGCTGCCCGGTTATGCGATCGCCGCGATCCGCGAGGCGTTGCCCGCATTCGAGCGCCAGATCCGTGGCTATGCGATGCACGACGCGATCCTCACCGGCGTCGAGACACGCACCTCCTCGCCAGTGCGAGTCAAACGCGACGACAGCCTGCAAAGCCTCAACACCCGCGGCCTCTATCCCGCCGGCGAAGGTGCCGGCTATGCCGGCGGCATCCTGTCCGCGGCCGTCGATGGGATCAAGATCGCCGAGGCGGTGGCTTTGAGCATCACGACGCTGTCGAGAAATTGAGATTGATTGCATCACCTGGCGACCCTATCTAGAACAGATCTGCAGTCCAACCGGCCTGCGACATACCTATTCCTTGAAGGTGCCCCGATGTCCACGCAAGCCACCCCCGTTCCGGTCCGTATCGATTTCGTCTCGGATGTCTCGTGCCCGTGGTGTGCGATCGGGCTCGCCTCACTGCAGCAGGCGCTGACGAAGCTGGATGGCGAGGTCGCTGCGGAAATCCACTTTCAGCCGTTCGAGCTGAATCCGCAGATGGTGCCGGAAGGCGAGGATTCCACCGAGCATCTGGTACACAAATACGGCAGCACACCCGAACAGATCGATGCCAACCGCGAAGCGATCCGCGCGCGTGGCGAGTCGCTCGGCTTCACGTTCCGGATGGACCGGCGCAGCCGCGTCTACAACACTTTCGATGCACATCGGCTGCTGCACTGGGCGGAACTGGAAGGTCGTGACCTCGCGCTGAAGCAGGTACTTCTGCGCGCCTACTTCACTGATGGCGAGGACGTCAGCGCGCATGACACGCTGGCGCGACTGGCCGGCGAGGCTGGCCTGGATACCCAGCGTGCGCAGCAAATTCTTGCCAGTGATACCTATGCCGACGATGTACGTACACAGGAGCAGTTCTTCCAGAGTCGTGGCATCCACTCGGTGCCGGCAACCATCATCAACGGCCAACACCTGATTTCCGGTGGCCAGCCGCCTGAGGCATTCGAGCAAGCATTGCGGCAGATCGCGGCGGCAGTGCCACACTGACTAGCTCATCGGCTCACTCGCTATCGGCGTGGGCTTCCAGCCATTGTCCGATCGGTGCCGGGTAGCCCAGCAGATAGCCTTGCCCCATCTCGCAACCCATCGCCAGCAGGACATCGCGCTGGGTTTCGGTCTCGATGCCTTCGGCGATCACCTGGATGTTCAACGCCCGCGCCAGCGCAAGGATCGCCGCCACTACGGTGGTGCTGCTGCTGTTCTGATCCTTGTCCAGCTCGTGCACGAATGCGCGGTCGATTTTCAGCATGCGCAACGGCAGCGAATGCAGGTAGCTCAGTGACGAGTAGCCGGTGCCGAAATCGTCCAGCGCGGCGCCCACGCCAGCCATGCGCAACCGGTCGAGCGTGGCGCGTACGCGCTCGGGATTGTCCAGCAGCGCGCCTTCAGTGACTTCGAAGATCAGGCGCGTGGGCGGCAGGCCGGTGCGTTCGAGAAGCTGGATCAGCCGTACGTCGAAATCCGCATGACGCAGGTGCAATGCAGACACATTCAAGGTCATGAAGGTGTCGTCCCGACCGTGCCGCACCAGCTGGCGGCAGCTGAGTTCGAACATGCGCCAGTCGATCGTCTCGATCAGCCCGCTGTCTTCGGCAATCTTCATGAAATCCGCTGGCCTGAGCAGCCCTTGCGACGGATGGTTCCAGCGGATCAGTGCTTCGTAACCCACTGCCTCGCCACCATCGAGCCGGCAGATCGGCTGGAAGTACGGTTCGAACTGATCATGCTGCAGTGCCTGGCGCAGCTCGACCTCCAGCGCCAGCACGTCGACCACGTTCTTCGCCAGCGTCTCGTCGAACATCTCGAAGCGCTTGCGCCCGAGTTCCTTGGCCCGGTACAGCGCGATATCGGCATCGCGCAGCAACTCGTCGGCGGCCACGTAATGAGCGTCGCCGATCGCGATACCCACGCTGGCGGTTGGCTGCAGTTCCTTGCCGGCGACCAGCATCGGCGCCCCGAGCGCGTCCAGCACTCGCTGCGCCACGGTCATGGCCACCGACGGGATCTCCACCTCTTCCAGCAGGATCGCGAACTCGTCACCGGCCAACCGTGCCACCAGATCGGGATGACGCACGCAACTAGCCAGGCGCATCGCGACCTCTTTCAGCACCTCGTCTCCGGCCAGGTGCCCCAGGCTGTCGTTGATGATCTTGAAGCGGTCGACATCCAGGTACAGCAAAGCGCAACGGCGCAACGGCTCGTGTCGGATGCTGTTCAAAACGCGGTCGATGCGATCGCGCAGGTAGCCGCGATTGGGCAGCCCGGTCAGCGAATCGTGCATCACCTGATGCCTAAGTTGATCCTGGATGCGTTCGCGTTCGTTGATTTCCTTGCGCAATGCCAACGTACGCTCTTCCACCCGGTGCTCGAGCTGTTCATAGGCGCGCCGCAGCGACTCGGCGGAACGACGACGGACCAGGCTGTTGGCGACCTGCGAGGCCACGAAGCTGAGCAGTTCCTGGTCCGCCGGCCCGTAGACGATCAGGGGACTGTAGCTCTGCACCGTCACCAGACCGATCACCTCGTCGCCGACGATCAACGGCACGCCCAGCCAGGACATCGCTGGCGCCCCAGAACGCCCCGATGCCACCTCGCCCTGGCGCACGAGTTCCTCGATGTCCGCGTTGTCGGCCCACAGGGCGGTACCACAACGCAGTACGTATTCGCTCAGACCACGCGCCAGCGGCCGCTCTTCGGGCGGCGCCATGACTTCATCCACCGAGTAGGGAAATGTCAAACGCTGACCGTCATCGGAAAGCAGGGCAATGAAGAAGTTTTCCGCGTTCAGCAACTCGCCGACCGCGGCATGCACGCGCCGATAGAACTCGCTCTGATCGATATCTGCGGTGGCCAGCTCGGCGATCTGGAACAAGGCTACCTGCAGATGTTCGGCGCGCTGCCGCTCGATGATTTCCAGCTGCAGGCCGCGATTCGCCTCGGCCAGTTCAAGGGTACGCAAATGTACCCGCTGTTCCAGATCATCCTTGGTCTGCTTGCGTTCCACTGCGGTGAGGATATGGCTGCCTACAAATTGCAGCAGAGTCAGATCCTCGTCCGAAAAACCGATGTCCTGGCGATAGCTTTGCACCACCAGCGCACCGCGTGGCCGGCCATCACGCAACATCGGCACGCCCAGCCAGTCGTAACTGTCCGACCCGATCAGCGCGACCGGCCCGGATACCTGGGCCAGCAATTCCTCGGTGTCACCCATGCGCGCGCTGCCATCGCGGATCACGTACCAGGTCAACGTGTTTTCGATCGTGCTCAGCGGCAGATCCTGGCCCACTTCGAACACGGCGGGTGACTCGACATCGACGAAATACAGAAAGCGGATCGTGTCCTGCTCGGCGTTGTACAGCACGATGAAAAAATTTTCCGCGTACATCAGCGTGCTGACGATGGCATGGATACCGCGCAGCATGTCCGGCATGTCGCGCTCGGAACCGGCCAGGTCGGAGATCGCGAACAGGGCGCGCTGTAGCGCCTCGGAACGTTCCAGCTGCCGATGCGAGTGCTGCAGGTCGGACCACTCCAGCGCCCGGCGCAGATGCTGGCCGGCAAGCTGCAGTGCCGCGACCAGTTCATCGAGAAAACTGGTGGCATCGTGCCCCGGCCACAGCGTGAGCAACAGTAGTGCCGGTTCGGGTTGCTGGCACAGGCGAATCGCGATGCGATGCTGGTCCGGATTCCAGCAGGGCTGCCCGGACTGGCTTGCGTCGAGCAGCCACGACCAGTCGGCAGGATCCATGCGGGTCGGCGGAACACTGTGATGGCTGGCCGGCTGATCCAGCCCCCACAACACGCAGGCAGCCTTGCAGCCCGATCCAGCCTGCGCCAGACCCGCAATCACCCTGGCCACTTCGTCGGGTGTGTGGGCCGCCGTGAGGCGAGCCAGCCATGTCAGCTGCAATGAGCCGTCGGACAACGTCGACTCAACAGCATCCGCGTGCTTCATCTATAGAGCTCCCCCAAGCCCGGGCCTCCCAGCGCCGAGTGATCAGCATACCCTTTCAATCCGCGCGACAAGGCTGACGCCAGCCTAGGCATGAGCCTGCCTCCATGCGGCCGGGTACGCAATACCGATAAACTGTCCTATTGCATTCGGCACTAATGGGTCCGGCGCGATGCGCGGACTGCGGTCGTCCTCCAGCGACTGGCCGCGTCCCGGCCCATACTCACGCATAACCCGCACCACAGGCCCCACCTCCACATGCTCGCCGACACCACCAAAGACGCCATCCGCGCCGCCTATGCGCGCCTGAAGGACGGGCTGCCGGGCTTCCGCGCGCGCGCGTCGCAAGGAAGGATGATCGCCGAGGTGGCCAAGGCGTTTGGCCGCACCGGCGGCGTGGCCGTGATCGAGGCGCCGACCGGCACCGGCAAGTCGATGGCCTACCTGATCGCCGGTGTGGCCGTAGCGCGTTTCCAGAAGAAGAAGCTGCTGATCGCTACCGCCACCGTGGCACTGCAGGAACAACTCGTACAGCGGGACATTCCGCTGTACCTGAAGCTCAACGAGATCGAGGCCAAGGTGGCTCTGGCCAAGGGCCGTGGCCGCTACCTGTGTCCGCGCAACCTGCGCATGGCAGCGAACAGCCTGAACGATTCCGGGCAGATGGGTCTGGCCGGTTTCGATGCGGACCTCGCGCTGTGGACGAAGCCGCCGCAGCCACGCGACAAGCAGGCACTGGGCAAGTTGAGCGCCTCCTTCGACAACGGTGAATGGAACGGCGACATGGACAGCGCGCCGGAGCCGGTCAGTGACCTGCTGCGCCCGATGGTGACCACCAGCGCTGGCGGCTGCACCAACCGCAGGTGTGGCCAGTTCATGATCTGCCCGTTCTTCGCCGCACGCCGCGCGGTGGATGATGCCGAGATCATCGTGGCGAACCAGGATCTGGTGCTGGCCGACCTCACCATGCCCGGCGAGGATGAAGGCGGCGGCAATCAAGCATGGGGCGGTGTGATCCTGCCGCGGCCGGACGAAACGCTGTACATCTTCGACGAAGGCCATCATGTGCCGGCCAAGGCGATCGACCGCGGCGCCGCCGAGGTCTACATGACCGCCACCGTGCGCCAGCTGAGCCGGCTCGGCCGGCAGGTCCACGCGGCGTATTCGCTCACCGACAAGGAGACCCTGGGCAAGCTCAGCCTCGACCGCGGCGACGCGAAACTGCAGGAACTCAGCAATGGACTGGAGGAGCTGGAAAAGGAGATCCGCCTCGGCTGGCTGCCCGACCCCGCCGAAACCGAGCCGATGTATCGCGGCTCGCTCGGCCAGCTGCCACAGCCGTGGGTGGAGCATGCGCGCATGCTCAGCGCCTGCACTGGCGAAGTGCAGCGCTGGCTGACCGCAGTACGCCGCGCGGTGGTCGAGATGACCGATGGCGGTCCGACCCAGGAAGCACTGTCGCGCGAGCTCGGCATCGCGCTGGAGCGCATCGGCAAGCAGGCAAGTACCTGGCACGCGTGGTCGAGCAGCGACCCTGACGACGCGCCACCGCTGGCGCGCTGGGTCACCCTCGGCGGCGACCAGCAACTGGTCTGCCATGCCTCGGCCGTGTCCGCCGGTGGCCTGTTGCGCAGCGTGCTGTGGGGCAACGCCAGCGGCGTGCTGATGACCTCGGCCACGTTGAGCGCCGGTGGCAACTTCCGCGGTTTTGCCGACTCGGTGGGACTGCCCGATGATGCGGTGACGCTGAGCCTGCCCTCGCCATTCGACCTCGCTACGCAGGCACGACTGGAAGTACCAGCGATGCGCACGCTGCCCGACGCACGCGAGGCGCATGCCGAGGAAATCAGCGAGTGGCTGGCCGAGCATCTCGATTGGAATGCCGGCAATCTGGTGCTGTTCACCTCGCGCGCGAAACTCGACCGCGTGCTGCAGAAGCTGCCGATTGCGCACGTGCGCAAAGTGCGTGCGCAAGGCTCGCTGGGCAAGTCACAACTGGTCGCCGAGCACTGTGCCGATATCGAAGCCGGCAAGGGCAGCACCTTGTTCGGACTGGCTTCGTTCGGCGAAGGCCTCGACCTGCCCGGCAAGCTGTGCGAGACGGTAGTGATCACCCAGCTGCCGTTCGCGGTACCAACCGATCCGGTCGGGGCCACCTATGCCGAATGGCTGGAATCGCGCGGCCGCAACCCGTTCATCGAAGTGAGCATCCCCGAAGCCACACGCCTGCTCACCCAGTACTGCGGACGCCTGATCCGCAACGAGACCGACCGCGGTCGCATCGTGCTGCTGGATCGCCGCGTGGTCACCAAGCGCTACGGCAGCGGCATGCTGAGGGCATTACCACCATTTGAACGCATCATCGAGCGAACCGCATGATCATCCGACTGCACGATTGTCCACCGCAGCCATGGAAGAACGGCCTTGGCAGCACGTGCGAAATAGCCGTCCATCCGGAGGGTGCCGGCAGCGACGATTTCCTGTGGCGCGTGAGCATCGCCAAGGTCGACAGCGCGGCGCCGTTCTCCAGCTTCCCCGGCATCGACCGGCAGATCGCCCTGCTCGACGGCAACGGCTTCACGATGACGCTGGAAGATGGCCGCGTACATGCGTTGACCACACCGTTCGCTCCATTCGCCTTTGCCGGCGAGGCCAGGGTGGCGGTGACCTTGGTGGATGGGCCGACGCGCGATTTCAACCTGATGGTGCGGCGTGCGCGGGCGCGCGGCGAGGTACGGGCATGGCAGGAGCCCGGGGAACAGCTGCCTGATCCATTCACGGCACTGGTCTATTGCGCCCGCGGCGTGATCGATACGGCTGACGGCCCGCTACACGCGGGCGATGCGTGGCGGCCTTCGCCGGCGAGTCGGGTCAAGCTGCACCATAACGCCCTGGCACTCATCATCCGAATCGAGCCCCGCGCCACCTGACCGAAGCCGGTAGGCGCCTATACTCGAGCGAACCCATCCGCGAGGTAGCCGCCATGTCCGTGCTGATTCTTGGCCTGCTGATCTTTCTCGGCATGCACTCCCTGCGCATCTTCGCCAACGACTGGCGCAACCGGCAGATCGCTCGATTGGGCGAGAAACGCTGGAAAGGTCTGTTCGCGCTGGCCTCGATCATCGGTTTCGTGTTGATCTGCTGGGGCTTCGGGCTGGCACGCCAGCATCCCGTGCTGCTGTATGTGCCGCCGCTGCCGCTACGTCATCTCAATGCGCTGTTCACGCTGATCGCGTTCGTGCTGTTTTTCGCCGCGCGTGTGCCACGCAACCACATCAAGGCGAAACTGCACCACCCGCAGGTGCTGGCGGTGAAGGTGTGGGCTTTCGGTCACCTGCTCGCCACCGGCATGCTGCACGACGTGGTGCTGTTCGGTACGTTCCTGCTATGGGCAATCGTGCTGTTTGCCGTGTCGCGCCGGCGCGACCGCACGGCCGGTACTGTTTATCCGGCCGGCTCGATCAAGGGTGACGTGCTGACTGTGGTCATCGGTGTCGTGGTCTGGGTCGTTTTCGCGCTGTGGCTGCATCTGTGGCTGATCGGTGTGAATCCGATGGCATGACCGCGTGAACGGCAGGGGTGGCAAGAGTCATCTGTGCACCTGCCGTCGCCTGCGCTAGAGTCCGCTCATCCAATCTGCACGAGGTCGTGTCATGGCCGCTTTCCTGCTCTGGCTGTTGCTCCTGGTGTTCTGCTGGCCGCTCGCCCTGCTGGCGCTGGTGCTGTACCCGATCGTGTGGCTGCTGCTGTTGCCATTCCGGCTGGTCGGCTTCACCGTCGGCGCAGTGTTCGCCTTCCTCGGTGCTCTGCTGATGCTGCCGGCACGCGTGTTGCGCGGCCGCCCGGTCTGATCGCGCCGGTACGATCGATGCCGGCCTGATGGAGAAACCGCATTCGCCCTCGTGCGGACGCAACCGCGAGCCGATACTCGATGTACTGCGCCGGCATTTTGCCGGCCATAGTCATGTTCTGGAGATCGGCAGCGGCACTGGCGAACATGCCGTGCATTTCGCCGCGGCCCTGCCGCAACTGACCTGGCAAAGTTCGGACCGCGCAGAGAACCTGCCTGGCATCCGCGCATGGCTGGACGAGGCGGCGCTGCCGAACACGCCACCGCCGCTGGAACTCGATGTCACCGGCGCATGGCCTGCTGAGCGCTACGACGCAGTATTCAGCGCCAACACCCTGCACATCATGGCGTGGTCCGAAGTGGAGTACCTGTTCGCGCAGCTGACTACCGTCACGACGCCCAAGGCCACGCTGATCATCTATGGCCCGTTCAACTATGCGGGCCGTTACAGCAGCGACAGCAACGCCGCGTTTGACCAATGGCTGCAGGCCCGCGGCGCGCACATGGCAATCCGCGATGCCGAAGCGGTAGATGCATTGGCAGGCAAAGCCGGCTTCGCCCTGATCGACGATATCGCGATGCCGGCCAACAACCGTTGCCGCGTGTGGCGACGCCAGCACGGCTGAATCCCCACCTGCACAAACCCGCCGAAGCGGGTACAAAGGCGGCATGAAGTCGATCGACACGCTGACCCCCTGCCCCTGCGGCAACCCAGTCGGATATACCGAATGCTGCGGACCCCTGCACGACGGTGCCGCAGTCGCCGCCAGTGCCGAGCAACTGATGCGCTCGCGCTACAGCGCCTATGTGCTGCGGCGCGAGGACTACCTGCTGGCAAGCTGGCATGCCGATACGCGCCCGGCTTCCTTGCGGCTGGCCGCGCAACAGCCGGCACCGAGCTGGCTCGGGCTGGAAATCCGGCGGCATGAGACGGTTGATGATGACCACGCGACAGTCGAGTTTGTCGCCCGCTACCGCCTCGGCGGTGGCCGCGCCCAACGGCAGCACGAGACCAGTCGCTTCGTGCGCGAATACGGCCGCTGGTATTACCTCGATGGCGAGCTGAAGAACTGAGCTGCAGGTTTCACCGCACGCCTCAGAAACCCTGCACGCCTGCCGCATGCAATCGCACGGCCTGCGCGCGCAGCTCGGGGTGAGTGAAGAACTCGACCAATCGATCCGCACGGCCTTGGCCAATGCCATCGACGGCCTGCCACTCGTCTGAGCTACGCGCACTCAGTGTGGCCCAGTCCGTCAGTTCCGCGCCGGCACTGGCCGGCATGCCGAGTGCGTGCATCCAACGGGCAAACGAACGCTGACGGGCGCTGGCAAACGTCTGTGCCAGCGTGCTGGCGCGCGCCTGGCCAAACCCCGGCGCGGCAGCAAGCTGCGCAGGTCTGAGGCTCATCCAGTCAAGCAGCCCATGGATCAACCCGGCGTCGATCAGCGCCTGCCAAGTACTCGCGCCCAAACCATCCAGTCGCAGGCCCTGATTGCCACCCAACCGCAGCAACCGCGCGCGAAATTGCTCCTCGCAACCGGGTATGGCCTGCCAGCAGCTCAGCGGCTCATGCTTCCCGGGATCAGGTGGCGTCACGTCAGCACGCTGTCGCGTGCGCCATACCACCGACTGCAGGCGCGGAATGGTCAGGCCGGCGAGTACCACCTCGACCTGATCGCCCGGGCGGATATCCAGCTGCCGCCAGCGCGCCACCGAGCCCACGCTGACCCGTTGCACGCGATGATCGTCCAGTTGCACCGGCACCAGTTCCAGCACCGGCGTGATACGGCCGCTGCGACCAACGGTGAAGTTCACCGCACGTACTTCGGCCAGCGCCGCCGCCGCCGGATATTTCCAGGCGACCGCCCAGGTCGGCGGCATGGGCTGCCAGCTCGATGCAGGCGGCCGATGACCCTGGCGAACCACCGTACCATCGGCGGCAAACGGCATCGGATGGCGATACCACTGCTCGCGCCAGCGTTTGACGTCATCCATGTTCCTGGCTGGATGGGTATACGCCACGCTGTCAGCCAGCCCCATCGCCTGCAAGCCCGCCAAACGTGCCGGCATGTCAGCTGGCCCGCTGGGCCAGTCCCAGACGAACAGGCCGATCTTCACGGCTGTCGCCGCATCCAGAGTGTCGCGTGCCAGCGCTCCCGCCACCGCCGAGCGTGCGTTGACGCCACCATCGCTCGCCTGCACATGACCGGGGATACGCCAGTAGATCTCGCCTTGCAGCACCACGCGCGCCGGTGCATTTGGCAGATGTTTTGGAATCGCCTCGATCAGTTGCGCCATCGCCGTCCAGTCCGAGCCGTGCAGGCCGTCGCCACGGCTGGTCGCCTGGCGCAATTGGCCGTCCAGATACAGCAAGGTTACCGCCACGCCGTCGGCTTTTGGCTGCACCCACAGATCCTGTTCGTCGCGTGCATGCATCCACGCGGCCAGCGCCGTGGCATCCGGCAACTTCGCCAGGCCGGTCTGCGCCACCGGCGAGCGCAGGTCGCCACTGGCGTCGGCGAGATGCGCCGGCATCGCTGGTGCCTGTGCTGGAAAGCAGCGGCGCCAGGCGGAAAAGCGTTTGAGTGCCTGATCGTAGATGGCGTCGTCGACCGGCGATTGCCCGCTGACCCGATACGCATGATTCCAGCCATCGAGCCGGTCATACAGTGCATTCAGTTCCTGCTTCGCCTGTGCCGGTGACCAGTCGGGACAATCCGTTGCATGCACCGCGCCAGCGGTCAGTGCCGTGATACTGGCGATCGGCCATAGCCATCGCATGCGCATGAGACTCTCCCATCCATGGATATGCCTGACAGGCTAGCCAACGACCGACAACGCCGGCATGCGATCGTATCGACAGTGCGCGTAGGTGCCGGCCTCGCAATGGATCAGCGTTATGCGGAAGGCAAACCTGCCGTCCGCAAGATCGTCTCGCCCTCGAAGTGGCCATTCGGCCCGAAGCGGCGTTCCATGATCACCCCACTACCGTCATGACCGATCGCCACCACCGTGCTGGCACGCGTGCCGTAGTGTTCGCCTCGGATGAACGCCGAAGACAGCCAGCGCTCGCGCTCCAAGCCGACACCGGTGTCTGGCAACTGTGCATCCGCTGCGACGCGTTCATCGGCGAGCGCCGCGAACAGCAGCGCGAAGTCGTCTTCACCACCGCCGTCGATCCAGTCCTGCAGGCACCGCATCAGCGCACGCGTCTTTGGCCATGGCGTGTTGAAGTCGGCATTCGACAGGCCATGCACACCGGGAACTATCGCCTGCGCACGCGGCTCCGGGCGATTGCCCAGATAGAACGCATCATGCGCATCGAAGGTGAGCAGGTTGAATGGCCGGTAGTCCACCGCCGAGCGCAGTAACTGCTGCGCGTGCACCTTGGCATCCGCGCTGCCGCCAAGATAATCGTTCGCCAGCATGCCGCGTGAAACACCCAGCTGCGGATCACGTGGATCGCGCACATTCGTCACTACGCAGCAGCGCCCCGCATCAGTCACCCCAAGCCAGGTACCACCGGCTTGCAGATCGCGGCCGCCGATGATCGGCGCATCGTCCCAGCGCGCCAACGGCGCACTGGGACGCGCATGGAACTCGTCGCGATTACCGGCCAGCAGCAGGCGCCAGTGCGGGTGCACGTTCCAGCCAAAGGCGATCAGGCACATCAGCCGAAGAACCAGTAACAGACGGCAATGGAGGCCAGCACGCCGGCCAGATCGGCCAGCAGCGCGCAGCCCACGGTATGCCGCACGCGCTTGATGCCGACCACGCCGAAGTACACCGCCACCACATAGAACGTGGTCTCGGTACTGCCCTGAATGGTGGCGGCGAGCAGCGCGGGAAAGCTGTCCACGCCCGAGTGGTGCATGGTCTCGATCAGCATCGCGCGCGCGGCGCTGCCGGAGAACGGTTTCACCAGCGCCGTGGGCAGCGCATCGACGAAGCGATCGTCCAGGCCCGCGTGCAGCACCAGCCAGCGGATGCCGTCCAGCGCGAAATCCAGCGCGCCCGAGGCACGCAGCACGCCGACCGCGCACAGCATCGCGATCAGGTAGGGCAGCAGATCCTTGGCCACCTCGAAGCCCTGCTTCGCGCCCTCGACGAAGCTTTCGAACAGCGACACCTTCTTGTACGCGCCGGCGCATAGGAAAGCGATGATCACGCCGAACAACAGCAGATTACCCAGCAGCGAGGACAACGAAGCCAGTGCCACGGCCGTCAACGAAGCCAGCAGCGCGATGAAACCGCCGAGCAGCAGCGCACCACCGCCCAGCCATGCCAGCACGACCGGATCCCACAGCTTCAGGCGCTGCATGTATGCCACCGACAGCAGGCCGGTGAGGTTGGCGGCAAAGTGCGCCAGCAGGATCGGCAGGAACACCAACGTCGGATCATGCGCGCCGGCCTGCGCGCGGTACATGAACACGGTCACCGGCAACAGCGTCAGCGACGAGGCGTTGAGTACCAGGAACAGGATCTGTGCATTGCTCGCGGTGTCTGCCGAAGGATTCAACGTCTGCAGCTCGCGCATCGCACGCAGGCCGATCGGCGTGGCGGCATTGTCCAGCCCCAGCGCGTTGGCAGCGAAGTTCAACGTGATCAGCCCGATCGCCGGGTGTCCACGCGGTACGCCCGGCATCAGCCGCGCGAACAACGGCCCCAGTACGCGGGCGAGTTGATCGACCAGCCCGGCCTGTTCGGCGATGCGCAGGAAACCCAACCACAGTGCCAGCGTGCCGAACAGCAGCAGCATTACCTTGACCGACAGGTCAGCCATGTCGAACAGTGAGCCGACCACCGCTGCGAACACGCCCTCGTCGCCACCAATGAGCCAGCGCGACAACGCCGCTACCGCAGCAGTCAGGAAAAACCCGAACCAGAGTCTATTGAGCACGCAGCATGCCGTTGGTCGTCATCAAGCTGGAGCTTAATCAACCTGACACATGATTGGACAGCGCTGCGGTCAGGCGACCTGCTCGATCGCCATCACTGTGAGCTTGCTGAGCATCTGCGCGATCGAACCCGCAGCCTCACGCCCGTCATGCACAGCACGCACCACCAGATCGGCACCGCGCATGTTGTCGCCGCCGGCGAACACTCTTGAGTGGTCAGTCTGGAACGGCAAGCGGCCCGTGCCACCGGCGAGGATGCGGCCGCTGGCATCGAGTGCGATACCGTGTGCAGCACACCACGCCGGCGGGCTCGGGCGGAAGCCGAAGGCCTGGATCACCACGTCGGCGCGCAGTTCGGTTTCGCTGCCCTCGACATTGCGCGGGCGGGGTCGGCCGTCGCCATGGTCGGCCAGTTCGGTAGTCACCACACGTATGCCGCACAGTTTTCCATGCTCGCCGAGCAGCTCAAGCGGCTGTCGGTGGAACAGAAACTTGACGCCTTCCTCGCGGCTGTAAGCCACCTCACGACGCGAACCGGGCATGCTCGCCTCGTCACGCCGATAGACGCAGGTCACCGAGGCTGCACCGAGGCGGATCGCCGTGCGGTTGCAGTCCATGCCGGTATCACCGCCGCCAAGCACAACAACATGCTTGCCGTTGAGGTCGAGCGCAGACGGTACTGGTTGGTCATCGAGCAGGCGGTTCGCGTTGGCGATCAGGAACGGCAGTGCGTCATGCACGCCAGCAAGTTCGCGACCCGGCAATTCACCATCGACGAAGGTGTAGGCACCGGTGCCGATGAACACCGCGTCGTAGTCGTCGAGCAAGCTTTCAAACGTGATGTCGCGCCCGATCTCGACGCCGAGATGGAACTGCACACCCATTCCTTCCAGTACTTCGCGACGGGTGCGTATCACGCTCTTGTCCAGCTTGAACGGCGGGATACCGAACGTGAGCAGACCGCCGATCTCGCGCTGGCGATCGAACACATCCACCGCGATACCGGCACGGCGCAGACGATCCGCGCACGACAATCCCGCCGGGCCGGCGCCGACTACCGCCACGCGACGGCCGGTCTCGACCACACCGGAGAGATCCGGTCGCCAGCCCTGGCGGAACGCCTCGTCGGTGATCGAACGCTCGATGCTGCCGATCGTCACCGAGCCGAAGCCGCCCTGCTCCAGCGTGCAGGCACCCTCACACAGACGATCCTGCGGACAGACGCGACCGCAGATTTCCGGCAGCGGATTGGTCTCGTGCATCAGCGTTGCTGCTTCGAACAATCGTCCCTCCTGCACCAGCTTCAGCCAGTCGGGAATGTAGTTGTGCACGGGGCAGGCGTGCTCGCAATACGGGTTGCCGCAGTCGATACAGCGTTCGGCCTGACTTGCGGAATCCGCCGGCGCGAAATCTCCGCTGATCTCGCCGTAACCAAGCACGCGGATCGCCACTGGCACCGCCTTCGGGGGCTGTCGCGGCAGGTCGAGGAAACGGAACAGCTTGTCGCTCATGCTGCCCTCCGCAATTCTTCGGCCAGCGCGGCAAGGCTCGCGGCCTTCGGCTTCACCAGCCAGAACTTGTATTGCAGGCCACGGAAATCGCGCAGCACCTGCCGCCCCCAGTCGCTGCCGGTCAGCTCCACATGGCGGGTGACCAGGTTGCGCAGGTGCTGCATGTAGTTCTCCATGCCCTCCGGCGAGATGCGCAGAATGTCGACCAGCTCATGGTTGTAACAGTCGACGAAATCGCGTTCGAGATCGAGCACATAGGCGAAACCGCCGGTCATGCCGGCGCCGAAGTTGAGCCCGACCTTGCCGAGCACCGCGACCACGCCACCGGTCATGTACTCGCAGCAGTGATCGCCGGCGCCCTCGACCACCGTCTGCGCGCCGGAATTGCGCACCGCGAATCGCTCGCCGGCACGGCCCGCGGCATACAACTCGCCACCGGTGGCGCCGTACAGGCAGGTGTTGCCGATGATCGCCGCATCCTGGCTGGCATACGGCGCATCCAGTGGTGGGCGCACCACGATGCGGCCACCAGCCATGCCCTTGCCGACGCCGTCGTTCGCCTCGCCGGTCAGGTCGATATGCACGCCACCGGCGTTCCACGCACCGAGGCTCTGTCCCGCCGCACCCTCCAGCTTGAGCAGAATCGGATGTTCGTCCATGCCGTGGTCGCCGTGCCGGCGCGCGATCGCACCGGACAGCCGCACGCCGATCGCGCGATCGGTGTTGGCGATCGCATAACTGAAGTGGCCCGCCTCACCCAGTTCCACCAGTGGCGCCGTATCCGCCGCGATGCGTGTCGCCAGCGCGGCCGCATCGCGCATGGGGTTGCGCGCTAGCGTGCAGGCGAAGTCGCTGCGCTCGCTCAGGCCAGCGCCGTCGATCAACGCCGTGAGATCGAGCTTGTGCTGCACCGGCGTAGTGCCCGCGACCTGCTGCAGCAGATCGGTGCGGCCGACGATCTCGCCGAGGCTGCGCACACCGAGCTGCGCCAGATGCGCGCGCACGTCCTCAGCGACGAAACGGAAATAGTTCATCACCATTTCCGGCAGGCCGATGAAATGTTCCTTGCGCAGCACCGGATGCTGGGTCGCCACGCCGGTGGCGCAATTGTTGAGATGGCATATGCGCAGATACTTGCAACCCAGCGCCACCATCGGGCCGGTGCCGAAGCCGAAGCTCTCGGCGCCGAGCAGCGCAGCCTTGATCACGTCGAGGCCGGTCTTCAGGCCGCCGTCGGTCTGCAGCCGCACGCGGCCGCGCAGGTCGTTGCGACGCAGAGTCTGCTGCGTCTCGGCCAGACCCAGTTCCCATGGCGTGCCGGCGTACTTGATCGAGGTGAGCGGGCTGGCACCGGTGCCGCCGTCGTGACCACTCACGGTGATGAGATCCGCGCCGGCCTTCACCACACCGGCGGCGACCGTGCCGACACCGGCATGCGAAACCAGCTTCACCGAGATCAGCGCGCTCGGGTTCACTTCTTTCAGATCGTGGATCAGCTGGGCCAGATCCTCGATCGAATAGATGTCGTGATGCGGCGGCGGCGAGATCAGGCCGATGCCGGGTTTGGCATAACGCAGCCGCGCGATGGTGGCGTCGACCTTGTGCCCGGGCAGCTGCCCACCCTCGCCGGGCTTGGCGCCCTGGGCAATCTTGATCTGCAGCACTTCAGCGTTGATCAGATAGGCCGGCGTGACACCGAAGCGGCCCGACGCAACCTGCTTGATCTTCGACATTTTCTCGGTGCCGTAGCGCGCCGGGTCTTCGCCACCTTCGCCGGAATTGCTGCGCGCGCCCAGCCGGTTCATGCCGATCGCGAGCGCCTCGTGCGCTTCCGGCGACAACGCGCCGAGCGACATGCCGGCCGAATCGAAGCGCTTGAGTATCGTCTCAATCGGCTCGACCTCATCCAGCGGAATCGGCGCCGCGGCAGGTTTCAGTCCGAGCAGGTCGCGCAGCGCCGACGGCGGCCGACGATCGACGTGATCGGCATAGAGGCGGTAGTCGGCCGGATTGCCGGTGCGCACCGCATGCTGCAACGTGGCAATCACGTCCGGGTTGTACATGTGGTACTCGCCACCGTGCACGAACTTGTACAGGCCGCCGGCGCGCAACGGCAGCGCCTGGTTCCACGCCTCCGCCGCGAGCAGGCGCTGCTCGTGTTCCAGATCAGTGAAGCCGGCACCACCTATGCGTGACGGCGTGCCGGGAAAGCACAGCGCAACCACGTCCGGCGCCAGTCCGACGATCTCGAACAGCTGCGCGCCGCGATAACCGGCGATGGTGGAGATGCCCATCTTGGAGAGGATCTTCAGCAGCCCCTTGCGGATGCCGCGCCGGTAACTGCGCCCGATCTCCAGCCGGTCGCCCTCGATATGGCCCTGGTGGCCCAGCTCGAACAGGCTCTGGTAGGCCAGCCACGGATAGATCGCGGTGGCGCCGAAACCAACCAGGCAGGCGAACTGGTGCGGGTCGCGCGGCGTGGCGGTCTCCACGATGATGTTGCACTGGCAGCGCAGCTCATGCTCGATCAGGTACGCATGCACCGCACCGGTGGCCAGCAGCGCATGGATCGGCAACTGATCGCGCTGCGGATAGCGGTCGCTGAGGAATACCAGCGCACAGCCGCCGCGCACGGCCTGCGCCACCTCTTCGCAGAGCCGGCGCAATGCCGCTTCCAGTCCCTCTTCCGGCGCATACATCAGATCGAAGCGTGGCGTGCCGGTGAACTGCGGCAGCGCCAGCAGCTGTCGCAACTTGCGCTGCGACAGGATCGGCGAGTTGATCAGGACCTGCTTCGCGTTCTCCGGCTTCAGTTCGAACACGTTGCCTTCCGGCCCGATCTGCGTGATCAGCGACATCACCAGCTTCTCGCGCAGCGGATCGATCGGCGGATTGGTGACCTGGGCGAAGCCCTGGCGGAAACGGTCGAACAGCGGCCGCACCTGGCGCGACATCGCCGCGACCGGGGTGTCGTCGCCCATCGAGCCGGTGGCTTCGGCTTCGAGTTCGGCGATCACCTTGAGCACCGTCTCGCGCTCCTCGCGCGACAGCCCATACAGCTTCTGATAGCAGTGCAGCTCGTCGGCGGGCAGCGGCTCGGCCGCCAGCGAAGGATCGATCAGGTCCGATTCCAGGTAGCTCACGCCGGCGCGCAGCCAGTCGCGGTAGGGCGCACGCTTGCGGTTGATCTCATCGATGTCGGCATCGCGCAACAGGCGATGCTGCACGAAGTCGACCGCGATCATCTCGCCCGGCGCCAGCCGGCCCTTGGCGATCACGCGTGCGGATGGGACGTCCCACAGGCCCGCTTCGGAAGCCACGATCAGATGGTTGTCGTCCGACAACGCCCAGCGCGCCGGGCGCAGGCCGTTGCGATCCAGCGTGCAAGCGGCATAGCGGCCGTCGCACATCACCAGCCCGGCCGGGCCGTCCCACGGCTCGCTGTGCAGCGCGTAGTACTCGTAGAACGCGGCCAGATCCTCGTCGATGCCTTCGCGTGCGGCGAACGCCGGCGGCACCAGCACGCGCATCGCGGCAAGCAGATCGAGGCCGCCGGCCAGTAGCACTTCCAGCGCGTTGTCCAGGCTTTCCGAATCGGAGCCTTGCTGTCGCACCAGCGGACCGATGTCCGAAAGATCCACCAGCGGCGAGCGCATGATCGACTCGCGCGCCTGCATCCAGCGCCGGTTGGCACGGATCGTGTTGATCTCGCCGTTGTGCGCGAGCACGCGAAACGGCTGCGCCAGCCGCCACTGTGGCGTGGTGTTGGTGGAGAAGCGCTGATGGAACACCACCGCGTCACTGGCCAGTGCCGGATGCCGCAGGTCCGCGAATACCTCGCGGAGCTGGCCCGGCGCCGCCATCGCCTTGTAGCCGATCACTTGGGCGGACAGGCTCACCACGTAGAACTGCGGATCATCCACCAGCGCCGTCTCGGCGCGGCGGCGCGCACGGAACAGCGCACGCTCGAAAGTATCGTCATCCATCGTCACTGCAGCATTCACGAAGACCTGGCGCACGCGTGGACAAGTGGCGCTGGCCAGTGGCCCACAAGCCTCGGCATTGATCGCCAGCTCGCGCCAGCCGGCCACGGTCAGTCCAGCCTCGGCAAGATGCTGCTCGAATACCTCCGCTGCTTTCGCGCCATCGACCGGATCAAGGAACACCAGCCCGGCGGCAAAGCGTTCGGTCGGAGAAAAACCGGCTTCCGCCGCCAGCGTACGCAACCACATCGCCGGCCGATGGATCAGCACGCCACAACCGTCCCCACTGATGCCGTCGGCATTGACGCCGCCGCGATGGGACAGTTTGGCCAGCGCCGCAAACGCCGTATCGACCAGGGTTGTGCTGGCGCGTCCGTCGATCTGCGCGACCAAGCCGAAGCCGCAGCTGTCGTGCTCGAAAGCCGGGTCGTACAACGTCATGCTACCTGGCTGCGCCATCATGCCTCCCCGGCCTATGGACTTGCTGGGCGCGTGCAGCCAGCGGTGCCATGGGCCCCGTTGCTGCACGCAGGGTGGAAACCGACTAAAGCACAGTTGTTGCGCCGCGTCAAAAGTTATTTGGACGTCCATATGCTTACGCATGCCGACAATGCCCAATCACGGTGCCGTGAGGATTCATCGCGGCTTCCCGCCAGTGAATGCGCATTCTCATGACCAGTGCGCCGATACGGCCCCCTGTTGCGGCTGCTTGGCCATACCAGTTGAGCGGCATCGGCAACCGCCGGACCATCTCGTGAGCCAGCTCGCTCCCGTCGCCCGGCTCGGCGATAATCGCCGCATGCCCAATCCCGCCTGCTTCACCCGCGCGTTCATCTCCAGCCTGCTGGTTTCCGTCGCCTTTGGCGGCGCCATCACCGCGCTCCCGGCCCAGGCGCTCCAGAATAGCCAGAGCCAGGCCGAGCAGGCCACGGCCAAGCAGAAGCTGGCCGACCTGCGCAGCAAGATGGAAGCGCTGGCGAAACAGCAGGCCGATACTGCCGCGCGGCGCGACAGCGCCAATGCGGAACTGGCCAAGCAGGCCAATGCGCTGGCCGTCGCGGCACGCGCGGTGCACCAAACCGACACCGAGCTGACCACCAAGCAGCAGCAGCTGGACCAGCTGGAGCAGCAGCGCGCCACTCTGAAACAGACGCTGGACAGCCAGCGCGCAGCGATCGCTGACCTGCTGCGCGCCACCTATGCGCTCGGCCAGGGTTCCGACCTGCGCCTGCTGCTGGGCGACGAGGACGTGGCGCGCATCTCGCGGGCACTGGTCTATTCGAAGTACTTCCAGCAGGACCGGGTGCAGCGTGTGCAGCAGCTGATGGCTGACCTGACCAAGCTGCAGGACGTGGAAACCGCGATCACCACCGAACAACAGGCCTTGCAGGCGACCAAGGCCCAACGCGAGCAGCAGGCCAAGACGCTGACCGAGCAACGCGCTGCGCAACAAAAGCTGGCCGCCGAAACCGATGCGCAATACAGGGATCAGGCGCAGCGGCTGGCCGCGCTGAAGCAGAACGCGCAATCACTCAACGACCTGGTCAACAAGCTGCAGAAGGCGATCGACGAGGCCGCACGCGAAGCGGCAGCCCGCGAAGCCGCGGCGCGCGCGGCGGCCGCGAAGAATCATCCCGGGCACAAGCTGCCACCACCACCGCTCGAGGTCGGCAGCGCCAGCGCGAACATCCGCGGCAACCTGCCGTGGCCGGCCAGCGGCGTGGTCAACAGCTACGGCAGCGGCGTACTGATCAAGGCCAGCGGCGGCAGCGATATCCATGCGGTGGCGCGCGGCCGGGTGATCTATGCCGGCTTCCTGCGCGGTTACGGCATGCTGATCATCGTCAGCCATGGCAACGGCTGGATGAGCATGTACGGCAACAATGAGACGCTGCTGCATGGCGTCGGCGACCAGGTCGAGGCCGGTGAGACGATCGGCACCGCCAGCGCGCCCACCGGCGTCAACACCGGCACCTATTTCGAACTGCGCAAGGACGGCCAGCCGGTCGATCCGCGCAGCTGGCTGAGCCAGCGCCGTTGACGCCACCGCCACGGCGCCGCAGGCTAGCCTCCAGCTTTCGATGAATGGCATCCGATGAATTACGTCGAGGTTCGGTTGTCAGACATCTGTCCACCCTTTCCGTCGCGTGGCCGCGCGACGTCTGTCCGTTGCACGGAGTCACCCTCATGCGTCCTTCTATCCGTCACCAGATCGCCTTGCTGCTGGCCGTGCCGCTGCTGTTAACGGTGCCGTGCGCCTTCGCGCAGAGCGCGCCAGCCAGTGCCGCCAGCGTTGTCTCACCACCGGTCGATCTGCCCGCCACCGACAGCAGCGCCGACGCCCCGGCGCATGCCAGTACCACGGCCGACCAGGTGGATCTGGATGACATTCGCAATTTCAGCCGCGTCTACGAAGTGGTGCGCCAGGCCTATGTGGAAAAGGTCGACAACAAGACCCTGATGAAGGCTGCAATCACCGGCATGCTCAGTGGACTCGACCCACATAGCGAATACCTGGACAAGGACGGCCTGAGCCAGCTCAACGAAGACACCACCGGCGAGTACAGCGGTCTCGGCATCGAAGTGATGGAAGAGGATGGCGGCCTGCGCATCGTCTCGCCGATCGATGACACGCCAGCGGCGCGCGCGGGCATCAAGCCCGGCGACAGCATCGTCAAGATCAACGGCACCCTGATCGATCCACAGAATGTCGACGACCTGTTCAAGCAGTTGCGTGGCAAACCCGGCAGCAAGATCGACCTGACCATCGTCCACGACAAGAGCGACAAGCTGATCGACCTGCATCTGGTACGCGAGAACATCGCGGTCAGCAGCGTCAAGGTGCGCGAGTTGGAACCGGGCTACGCCTATATACGGATCAGCCAGTTCCAGGACGACACCGGCGGCGACCTGGACAAGAAGCTGGGCGAACTGATCGCCAAGAACGGCCCGCAGAAGGGTGCCGTGCTGGACCTGCGCAACAATCCCGGCGGCCTGCTCAACGCCGCGGTGGCGGTCAGCGATGACTTCCTCAACTCCGGCGTCATCGTCACCACCCGTGGCCGGCTGCAGGACGCCAACTTGAGCTTCAGCGCACATCCCGGCGACCAGCTCAACGGTGCACCGATGATCGTGCTGACCAACAACGGTACCGCCTCGGCCGCCGAGATCGTTTCCGGCGCGTTGAAGGACAACCGCCGTGCACTGATCATGGGCCAGCGCACCTTCGGCAAGGGCGTCGTGCAAACCGTGATACCGTTGGATGCCGATCACGCCGTGAAGATCACCACCGCACGCTACTACACGCCGAACGGCACCTCGATCCAGGCCGAAGGCATCAAGCCGGACATCCCGCTGGCCGACCTGACCGTGAACAAGGCGGACAGCGGACCCTCACTGATCAATTCCGAGGCCGACCTGCCGAACCATCTGGCCAATGAGAACGCCAAGGCCGGCACCGACATCAACGACGATGGCAGTGCCGCCGATGGCAAGCTCGCCACCAGCGACTACGCGCTGGCGCAGGCGCTGAACGTGCTGAAGGGCATGGCGCTGGGCAACGCGGCCACCGCCCGCCGCTGAGGCAGTTCACCGCGCATTCGTCTATCGGTTGCTGGCCAGCTGGTCGATCGACCAGCCACCGCCGAGTGCGCGGATCAGCTGCACGCTGGCGCGCAGTTGCTGTGTATCGAGTTCGAGCAGGTTGCGCTTTGCTTCCAGCGCCACGGTCTGCGCCTGCACCACGTTGAGATAGCTGACCGCGCCCTGCTTGTAGCGATCTGTCGCCAGATCCATCGCGTGCTGCGCGGCATCGGCGGCGTCTTTCTGGTCGGTCATCGCCGTCCCGACATGATCGAGCTGGGCCAGGTTGTCTTCGACCTGGGCGAACGCGTTCAGCACCGTGCCACGGTAGCGCGCGCCGGCTTCGTCGGTAGCCGCCTTGGCCGCCGCGACACCGGCCTTGCGCCGGCCGCCGTCGAAAATCGTCTCGAACAGGCTCGGGCCGATCGCCCAGAAGCGATTCGGCATGGTCAACAAACCGGCGTAGGCGGCACTCTGGAAACCACCCTGCGCACTCAAAGTGAGTGAAGGGAAATAGGCTGCGCGGGCCACGCCGATCTGTGCATTGGCGGCAGCAACGCGGCGCTCTGCCGCAGCGATATCCGGACGACGCTGCAGCAGGGTCGATGGCACGCTCGCTGGCACCTGCGGCAGATCGATCGCAGCGGTCTGCGCCGCCATGCTGAACTGATCGGCAGAGTCGCCAACCAGCACCGCGATCGCATCCTTGACCAGCGCACGCTGCGCCAGCGCCTGCGACCACAGCGATTTCGCCGAGGACAGCTGCGTCTGCGCACTCGCCACATCCAGCCCGGACACGATGCCACCGACATGCAAGGTCTGGGTCAGCTGCAACGCTTTCTGATAGGCGTCGATGCTCTGCTGCAGCAAGGCGATCTGCTGATCGAGGCCGCGAAGCTGGATGTAACTGTCCGTCAGCTGGGCCTGCAGGCTCAGCTGCGCCGAGGCCAGGTCGGCAGCTGCGGCCAGCGTATCGTCCTTGCCGGCTTCGACCGTGTTGCGCACGCGCCCCCACAGGTCGAGCTCGTAATCCACCTCGCCACCGACGGTGTACGAGTCGTAATTCGCCGGCGAAGTCGCACCACGCAGCGGCGCGGTGTCGGACTGGCGGTCACGCTGCCCGTTGCCCTTGGCGCTGACCTGCGGAAACAGCGCCGAACGCGTCTGAAGGTTGAACGCCTGCGCCTGCCGGTAATGCGCCAGTGCCGCGGCAAGATCGGCGTTGTTGGCCAGCAGGCGCTGCTGCAACTGGTCGAGCTGTTGATCGTGATAAAGCTGCCACCAGTGATCGCGCGGCAACTGGTCGGCGGGCTGCGCCTGCTGCCACGGCCCGTTGTCCTGATAAGCGGCCGCCACCGGTACGGCGGGTACCTTGTATGCGGGCGCCAGCGAACAGCCGGCGAGCGTCACGCCGGCCACCAGCAGAAGGGTGAGTTCAGGCTTTCGCATGAGGCTTGGCCGTGGCTTCTTGAGTGGCAATCTGAACCTGGTCACCGTCGGCGAGACCGTCAGGCGGGCTGTCGATCACACGATCATCTGCCGCCAGACCCGAGCCGATCTCCACGCTCTTGCCGTAGTCGTGCAGGATCGTCACCGTCTTGAAGGTCACCCGGTTATCCGCATCCACGGTGGCCAGACGCAGACCGCTGGCATTGAAGATCAGTGCACTGGCCGGCACCCGCAGCGCGGACCCGCTGGCCACCTGATTGAGACGCACGTTGGTGAAACTGCCCGGCATCAGCTTGCCATCGGCATTGTCGACCGAGAGCTGTATCAACGTGCTGCCGGAGCCGGCATTGACCGCCTGCGCCGAAGCATCGACCTTGGCAGTGAACGTGCGGCCCGGATATTCCGGCACGCTGAGTGTGGCCGTGGCGCCGTCAGGAATCGATGGCACGTAGCTCTGCGGCACCTGCACGTAGACGCGCAGCTTGCGCACATCGGACACCACGAACAGGGCTTGGCCGCTGCTGCTGCCGGGATTGATCAACGCACCGATGTCGGTATTGCGCGCAGTGACCACGCCATCGAACGGCGCGACGATGCGGGTATAGCCCTTCATCGCCTCGATCCGTTCCACGTTGGCTTGGGCCGCATGCGCCAGTGCCTGCTTGGCGGTGAAGTCGCCGGTCTTCTCGTCCACTTCCTGCTTGGCGACCGAGTCGGAGCCGAGCATCGCCTGCCAGCGTTTCGCCGTGGTGGCCGCCAAGGCGGCATTCGCCTGGGCACTGGCCAGATCGGCCTTGGCCTGCAGCAATTGCTGGTCCAGATCGGGCGTCTCGATCTCGGCCATCAACTGACCCGCCTTGACCGGCGCACCGATGTCGACCTTCCACGATTTCAGGTAGCCGCCCACGCGCGCATAGATCGGTGCCTGCGTGTACGCCTCGATACGTCCGGGCAGTTCGAGTGGCGAACCGGCGCCGTTTTTTTCCGGCGCAGCGACATTGACGGTGGGCACCGTCTGCTGGTCGGTCCAGGTTTGCAGACGCTTGGCCTCGACGATGCGCGTGGCGATGCCGATGATCACGATGGCCACGATCACCACGACGGCGATCAGGCCGGCAAGCCGCATGCCGCGATGCGATGGCAGCGAGGCCTTGGGGAAGGTTGAATCAGACATGGACGGGCTCTCCGGAAGCAGGCACCGGTGCAGAAGCAGGGTGATAACGCGC
>Ga0302223_10000315_pt1 | contig 35057 bp, 29 predicted proteins | sample II_Palsa_E2_3_FD_194565 | JGI IMG/M metagenome (GOLD analysis project Ga0302223, IMG submission 194565) | Peat permafrost microbial communities from Stordalen Mire near Abisko, Sweden - II_Palsa_E2_3 | ecosystem: Environmental > Terrestrial > Soil > Palsa > Peat permafrost | place: Sweden... | reverse complement strand
TGTCTCGAGTGAGCCCTTGGCAAACCATCGCCCCCGAAAGGTGGGCGATGCCACCAAGTGATAACTAACCAAGTCCAGTGGCTTGGCAAAGCACCCACGCATGAGAAACGAGCGCGTGCTGATGCAACCGATGACCTGGCTGCTTTCGAGCAGTGTGTACTTGTGATTCTGATCATCAATGACGACGTCGAGCTGGATGCCTTCGTGCACGAAGATGGCCGCGACCAATGATCGGAATTCCCACAACGCAGACACCACCGTCACACGCGCTAGCGGACTCTGAGTGGCGGTCTGCGCTGACAAGATGTCTCCCTCGTCAGGGAGCGACGCAGCCGATCGGCGGATGTATCCCCTTTGCCCGGGTCGAGTGATTCGGGTCGTCTTATTCAACCAACGCGGGGCAGGTAACTCCTGGCCTGGGCGGTCGTGCGGAGAAATCATGAAAAAATTTCACTATCTTGCTCTGGCAGCAGTTGCTGGGGCGTGCTTCATAGCGGCCGCTCCCAAAGTAGAGGCGCAAGTTGTCATCAGTGTCGGCGCCGCTCCCGAGTGCCCCTATGGTTACTACGACTACAACCCCTATCCCTGCGCTCCGTATGGCTACTACGGGCCGGAATGGTTTACCGGTGGTGTCTTCATAGGTGCCGGCCCCTGGTTTCGCGGGCATAGCGAATTTCGCGGGCATGTAGACAACCACTACGATGCGCAGCGCGGCTATCACGGCCCGATGCCGGCGCGGGGCGAGCGAGCCGATCCGTCTCGGCATCCGGAACGGGTTGCCAACTTCAAAGGAAATGAAATGCGGGACGGTCGTGGCCACGTCAGCAAAGGCGATGAAGTCAGGCACGACGACAGGCACTGAGCGTAGCCGGTGAGGACGATGGACCCAGGTCTCAACCCATCGAATCCTGAGGTGCCGCCGAAGTCAAAGGGTCCCGCGAAAGCGGGACCCTTTGTTTTTGCGACGCCAACGAGGGGTTCTACGTAGCCGTCCAGCCGTCCAGAAGTCCGAACTGAAAGTTCTTGCGGCGACATCCGTATTTGTGATTTGCGTATCAGTTCTCACGCGGGCATATTGCTACGAGGCAGCAGTTGCCGCAGATTCGTGAACTGAAAACATCGACCGATGTTTAGCTTGATTTCGGGGGGAATCATGGCTGAGTTGGAGATTCGCGTTGTATCCGCGCGTCGTGAAGGCCTGCTTGTGGAGATGGGCCGCGTCGTCGATGAGTATGGGTATGCCGTTGTGCGACAACGCCTGACCCAGGAAGCGCATGGGACGAGTCTGACCATGGTGCTGCGCGGTCCCGGTGAGCGTCAGTTGGCGCTGGAGGATGCGCTGGCTACGCATCCGGGCGTACTGACTTTCGAATCGATGCCTCACGCATCCGCATCCGTCGACAATGCACTCGTCGTTGGCGAGGGAACACGTCACTCTGCCGCGTCGGTACGATCTGCAGGGGCGGCATCCAGCCCGATCGCCAGCGGTGCCGACATAGCATCGGTCGAGCGAGTCCTGCCGACGCTGACCAGGGATTACCCGAGAATATTTCCCCTGCTGATCCAGCTAGGACATACAACGCATCCCCAAGCTCGCGATGCTTCGTTGTATCTTGCGGGCCGCCGCATCGGTCGTTGGGTTTACCGGCGCGACTTCGAACTAGGGGCCAGACTTGGTCTGGCCGATGCGATCAAACGGGTCGTGTTGCCAGCACTTCGGGGGCTGGTACCCACCGAGATGAATAAGGAGCGATTGCATATCCGCAACTGCCCGTTATGTCAGGCGGATACCGAATCAGGCGGCCGTTTTTTTTGCGGCTTCATCGAAGGCCTGTTGGCCGAGCCGGTGGCATCGCCTTCGCTGTCTGTGTGCGAGACGAGTTGTCACGGCAACGGCGCGCCCACCTGTGTCTTCGAGATTTCCTGCTGAGTTGAAGCACGCAGCCTGACCGGCATGCATGCGACATGCGTCGATCAGATCAGCGGTGTGCGTGAACCGTTGTGCGAAGCACTGACGGCATGCTGATCGGCGGTCAGGATATCTGCGAATTCATGCGCGATGATTGCTGTGCTGAAATGCCGTGCGACAAACTCACGTGCAGCGGCTCCCATGGTCTGACGACGATCGTTGTCGGCCATCTTCAAAATAGCCTCGCGCCACGCATTAACGTCGATGGGTGGTAGCAGAAAGCCGGTGACGCCGGCCTGCAAAGTTTCAGGCACACCGCCGATGTTGCTGCCCAGCACGGGCACTGCGCATGCTTGAGCCTCGACCGCGACGCGGCCAAAGGTCTCGGGCAATTTCGAAGGGAAGGCCAGCACGGAAATCGCTTTGTAGTAGGGATGCACGTCATGCACCCACCCAGTGAAGTGATGCCGGTGCGCCGTTGCCGGTTGGGCGGCAACGCGTTCGTGCAGCAGCGCTGCGTCGGGACCATCACCTACCCACAGGCAGTGCAGCTTCGGCTCGGTGAGCATGGCGGCATTAGCCGCTTCGAGCAGGGTGAAGATACCCTTGCCGTCACTCATGCGTCCGAAGTAGCCGATCACTACCGAGTCGTCGTCCAGGCCCAGCTGGTTGCGAATCTCTGTGCGTTGCGCGGGGCTGGGGTGATACATGGCCATGTCCACTGGGTTGTACAGAATCTGCACGAGTGCCGGTGGCACGCCCCAGTCGATATAGGCCTGGCGCGCGTACTTCGACACGGCGAAGAAACGCCGCGCAAGACGTGGCAGGAAATACCCGGAGAAGCGACTCATCGCGGGAGTGCGATGTCGGAACAATGCCACTTTCACGTTCATTATCCAGCCGCAAATAATCAGCGGCCAGTACTCTTTGCCGAAATTGCCGACCAGCCAATCCGGTCGCTGCTGCTTGATGGCGGCGATCACCGCGCGATAGCCACGCAGGTCGAACGCGTTGCGAAACTTGGCGTGGTAAAGCCGTACGGTTGATGGCGCCAGCCCCTGCGAGATCAAGCCATCCGGGTAAACCACCGCGCTGACTTCGTGTCCGGCCTCAGCCATGGCTTGGGCCAACGCCACGAAATGGGTGGCCGCACCCGTGTGTTCCGGGTTGGTACCGACGAATAGGAATTTCATGCTCGCCGACCTCCTTGACGGCGATCTTCGTAACCAGACAGAGTTTTCATTGCGAACTGCGGCAGAAGGTGATGCCTGGCCACCTGGATCCGCGGCAGTCGCCATGGATCGGTGGCGGGAATGGCGCGACCGCGATCAGTGGTAGTGGCGGCTATGAAACCCGCCTCACGCGTCGCCTCGACGACGCGATCGTCGTGGTCGCCGTAGGGATAGCAGAACTGGGTTACCGGCTGTGCCAGCAGATCTTCGAGCTCAGCCTTGCCGCCGTGAACCTCGTCGCGCAGCTGTGTCTCATCGCATTGCGTCAGCCGTGGATGACTGCGCGTATGCGCACCGATCTCCATTCCGCCGGCATGCCACTCGCGCAGTTGCGTAGCAGTCATCAGCGGCTTGCGCACACCCAGTCGTTGCGCATCCCAGCCGTTGTATTGCCCGATTTGACCGCTCACGACGTAGCAGGTGGCGCTGAAACCGTAGCGTTGCAGCACCGGCATCGCGGCCTCAAGATTGTCCGCGTAGCCGTCGTCGAGAGTGATCACCGCAACGCGGCCTTGCTGCTCTCCGCGCAGATAGGGCGCGGCCGCCGTCATCGACATGCCGGTGTAGCCAAGCCGTTGCAGCAACCACATCTGCCGTGCGAACACGCGCGGGCTTACGTACAGACTGCGGTATACCTGAAGATCGCGCGGTGCGTCGGCGATGTTGTGGTACATCAAGATGGGGATCGGCGTCGAGGATGCTCGCGCAGCGTGATTTACGCTGTGGTCATTATTCTCCGACAGTGCCGTATGAGTCGTTGTCATTGCCGCGACAGATGATGATCAGGCGGCAATTTTCCGGTGATCTCCTGTCGCCAATCTGTCGTTCACGATTTCCCTGGCGCGAACGACGAGCGGATAGCAATCAGACTTTTAATACACCGGTGGCAGGCCGTCCAGTCGGCTCTTGAAACGCTTGTGTACCCAGAGATATTGTTCTGGCGCCTCACGCACCATCTGCTCGATGCGGGCATTGATGCGAGCGGTGTCGTCCAATACATCGGTGCTGGGAAAATTTTCCATGGGTTCGCCAAGCCGCAGGGCATAACCCTTACCGTCAGGTAGGCGACGATGAAAGAACGGAATCACTACCGCGCCGGACATCCGCGCCAGATGATGGGTCGCACTGATGGTGGCCGCCGGAATGCCGAAGAACGGCACGAACACGCTGTCCTTGCTGCGCATGTCCTGATCCGGCGCGTACCACAGCGTGCCACCGCTGCGCAGGTGCTTCACCGTGCCACGGATATCGTCCTTGTCGAACATCGCCGTGGCATAGCGCAATCGTGCGCGCAGTACGGCCCATTCAAACACCGTTGAATCCATCTGCCGGTACATGCCGGAGATACGGATGCGCTGCGATACCAGCCGCGCACATAGCTCGAGGTGCGAGAAATGACCGCCCACCAGCAACACGCCCTTGCCTTGCGCATGCGCCGCTTCGAGATGTTGCAGCCCCTCGATGCTGGTGGGTATGCGCGCCATGCCGCGATCGCTGGCCATCCAGCCCAGTGCAAATTCCACCATCATCAGCCCGATGTCGCGCAGGTTGGCGTCGACCAGTGCCTTGCGTGCGGCGACGTCGAGCTGGGGAAAGCACAGCGCAATATTGGTCTCGGCGATGTGCCGGCGCGCCGACGGCGTCAACAACACCAGGCCGCCGAGCCGCCGGCCGAGCCATAGCAGCACGCGATAAGGCAGTCGCGAAATCAACCAGATCACGCCGACGCCCAGCCAGGCCGGCCAATGGCGCGGCGAGAGCAGCGAACGGGTAAACGGGGGGTAAGGCATACCGGGCATCGTCGGCATTGTAGCGGGCCGGCCGTGGATCGGTTGCTCTGGCTATACTGCCGCGTTGATGGCAAGGATCGACCGTTGCGTTATCTCTATACCCTGGCGATGTACCTGGTGACGCCGTTGATGGTGCTGCGACTGCTCGCGCGCGGCGTCCGTTCGCGTCCTTACCATCGGCGCTGGCCCGAGCGTTTCGGTTTTTTCGATACCCCGGGATTCAGCGGCAGCCTGTGGGTGCATGCGGTGTCGGTCGGTGAGGTCAATGCGGCCGAACCCTTGATCAAGGCGCTGCGCCGGGACTATCCCAATGCACCGCTGGTGATCACCACGGTCACGCCTACCGGAACCGCGCGCGTGCACCAGCTGTTTGGCGACAGCGTGTTTCATGTCTATCTGCCGTACGACTTGCCGTTCGCGGTCAGCCGGTTTCTGCGCAAAGTGCGCCCGCGACTGGCGTTGATCGTGGAGACGGAGATCTGGCCGAATCTCTATTTCGCCTGTCGCAATCGCGGGATCCCGCTGATGATCGTCAACGCACGCCTGTCCGAACGCTCGCTGCGCGGCTACAAGCCCATGCGCAGCGTGGTGAGGTCAGCACTGCGCTGCGTACGCAAGATTGCCGCACAGTCGCGTACGGACGCTGCACGCTATCGGTTGCTGGGTGCCGACCCACAGCAGATCGTGGTTATCGGCAATATGAAGTTCGATATGCCCATACCGCAGGCAACGGTGACCGACGGCGCCGCGATGCGCGAGCAATGGGGGGCGCGACGCCCGGTATGGATGGCCGCCAGCACGCATGAAGGCGAGGAGCTGGCTGTGCTGGAGGCGCATCTGCAGGTACTCAAGCGACTGCCCGATGCGTTGCTGCTGCTCGCGCCACGCCATCCGGAACGTTTCCGGATGGTCGAGCAATCAGTGCGCAGCCTTGGTTTCACTGTAGCCACGCGCAGCGCCAACGGCGTGCCGCTGCCCACGCATCAGGTCTTCGTGATCGACGCGATGGGTCAGCTGATGCCATTTTTTTCGGCGGCCGAGGTCGCCTTTGTCGGCGGCAGCCTGGTGCCGATCGGTGGGCACAATGTGCTGGAGCCAGCGGCGCTTTCCACGCCCGTACTGGTTGGGCCGCATACCTTCAATTTCGAGGGAATCACCCGCAGTCTGCTGTTGCAAGGTGGCGCCGAGCGGGTGGCCAGCAACGAGCAACTGGGTCACGACGTCCTCGAGCTGCTGCGCGATCCGGCCAAGCGCGAACGCATGGGCCGGGCTGCCCAGCAGGTTTTTGATCGGGAGCGCGGCGCGGTGCAGCGAATCATGCAGATGATCGACGCACTGCTGCAGGAGTAGCCTGGCAGGGCGATGCCGATAGATCGCAGGTCGAAAAAAAACCGGGCAATTCTGCCCGGTTTTTTTTGGAACCATGTCGCGGCGTTACTGCAGCAGCGCGTTGGCCGCTTCGAGATCCTTGTACTCGACCGTGCCCACGGAAAACTTCAGATTCAACTTGTCCAGCACCAGCTGATGACGTGCCTGCGAATAGGTATTCTCCGCCGACGTCAGGGTCTGGATCGCGTTCAGTACGTCGATGATCGTTTCGGTACCGACGTTGAAGCCGGCGCGGGTCGCGTCTAGTGCCTTCTGGCCCGAGTCCACCGCTGCCTTGCCGGACTGCACTTCTTCGATGTCAGCCAGCACGGAGCGATAGAAGTTGAGCGTGGTGCGCGTCACCAGGCGGCGCTGGGATTCCAGCGCGTCTTGCGCGGCGTCGCGTTGGTCGATCGACTGGCGCACGCGTGATTGCGTCACGCCGCCTGAAAAGATCGGCACCGAGAGGGTCACGCCGATGGTATTGCCCCACCGACCGTTACCGGGATAGCCGCTGGAGCCCACATTCTCGAACCAGCTGGTGGTTTCGCCACGCGATGCCGTCGCGTTGATGGTGGGCAAATGACCTGCACGCGCGACCATGATGTCGTGCTGGGCAGCCTCAAGGGTGTATTGCTGCGAGAGCACGGTCGGGCTGTATTTCAGCGCATCCTGTACCCAGGCATTGGGATCGTTCGGCGATGGCGGATCCAGCGGCAGATCGTCGCGCAGTTTCTTCAGGTCGCCGGCGGGCTTGCTGGTGATCTGGGTCAATGCTTCGCGGGCGTCGCTAAGGGTGTTCTGCGCGGTGATCGTCTGCGCCTTGGCTGCTTCATAGGCGGCCTTTGCCTGGAACGATCCGGTGATTGCCGCGATGCCTGCCTTGTATTGCGCATCGGCCTGGTCGTACTGCTTCTTGAAAGCGTCTTCGCTGGCCTTGGCGAACAGCAGTGCGTCTTCGTCGGTCAGGATGGTGAAGTAGGCATCCGCGACACGGACGTAGAGATCCTGTTCTGCTGACTGATACGTCTGATCTCCAGCCTGTGCGGTGGAGCGCGCAGCCTGCAGGTTGGCGATCTTGCTCCAGTCGAACACGACCTGGCTGACCTGGCCGTTCAGCGTGCGCTGGCGTTGATGGCCAACGTTCAGGTTGCCGGTATCGGTGGCCGCCGCCGCGGCGCCCCCGCTGATCTGGTTGAAACCATAGTTGGCGGCGATCTGGGGCAGAAGTAGGCCCAGGGCCTGCGGAACGCCTTCACGCGTCGCAAGGTTTTGCGCATCGGCTTGTGCCAGCACGGGATCGTTGGCGCGCGCCTGCCGGTAGGCGTCGAGCAGATCCTCGCCATGGCTGGGCAACGAAATAGTGGCCAGGGCCACGGCCAGGGTGAGCAACTTCAAACGCATGGAGTGCCTCGTGGGGATCAAGTCAAAAGACGAAACGCTGTGGCGGTTCGGCGTGGGTCAGATAAGGCAGATCGGTTTCAAACAGAATCTCTTCGCGATAACGGCCGTTACCCTCATGGGTAAGCAAGGTCGCCTGCTGCGCGGGCGATTGGCCGCACACGATCAGCGCACGTGCGTCTGGCTTGAGCCAGGTTAGCCAGCGCGGGGGTATGGCGGATACCGCGCCGGTCACCACCAGCGCGTCGAACAAGCCGCTCGGCTGCCACGCCTGCACCGCTTCGCCGGTGATCAGGTCCACGTTGGTCACTGCCGCTGCGCGCAGGCGCGGCGCCGCGGCGGCGGTGAAATCGGCATGGATGTCCACGCTGGTAACGTGCGCCGACAATCCGGCAAGGCAAGCAGTGAGAAAACCCGAACCGGTACCGATTTCCAGCACTCGATCGGTCGGCAGCAGTGCCAGCGCCTGCAACACGCGGCCCTCGACTACCGGCTTCATCATTACTTCGCCGTGGCCCAGTGGCAGGCACAGGTCGGCGAAGGCGAGCTGGCGATGTGCGCTGGCGACGAAGTCTTCGCGGTGGATGCGGCTGATGATCTCCAGCACGCGCCCGTCCAGCACCTCCCACGGGCGGACCTGGTTTTCCACCATGTTCAGTCGCGCCTGGTCGAAGTTCATTGCCATCTTGCTCATGTCCCGTACGGATCGAAAAGGTCAAAAAGGATAAGCGTTCAACCCTGCTCCCACAACGACCACCTTCGACAATGACAAGCCTGCCGGTTGTAGGACAGGCCACGAAGTGCCGGAAGTCATCGCAAGAAGTTGACGAAAGTCATCCCCCGCACCAGGCGAGCACCAGACGCTGGCGTCATCCGTTCAGTATCGGCTTGGAAAATAATTGAACCGTCGCGTATAATAAACCTCAGATTTTGATTTGTGAAGGTGCCGGCATGAACTCCATCGCGCAGTGCAGACCTCAGGGACCAGGTCGCCCGAAAGACATGGAAAAGCGTGCGGCCATTCTGGCCGCGGCGAAAGCGCTGTTTATCCGCAATGCGTTCGCTGGAACCAGCATGGACGCCATCGCGGCTGACGCCGGCGTGTCCAAGCTCACCGTGTACAGTCATTTTGGTGACAAAGACAATCTTTTCCGTGAAGTCATTCGTTCGCGCATCCAGGATCTCTTGCCGGAAGGTATCTACAACTACGACCCGCACGTCGACATCGGCGTCACCTTGCAGAATATTGCGCAGGCGCACATGCGCATCGACTGTGAGGCGGAAAGCGTCGGTACGATTCGCGCCATCCTCAGCGACTGCAGGCAGGGCAATCCCCGCTACGGCAAGCTGTTGTGGGAAGAGGGCCCGGCGCGCACCCACGGCTTGATGGAACGGCTGTTGCAGCAGGCGGTTGACCATGGCGTGCTGGATGTTCCCGTCGTGAGTACCGCCAGCGTCCAGTTTTTCTCGCTCATCAAGGGCGATTTGCTGTTGCGGCGATTGTTTGCCTGCGACGAGTGCCCGGTGACCGCAGCAGCGGAAATCGAGGTTATGGCGCGAGCCGGCGTGGCAACGTTCCTGCGCGCCTACCGGCCACGCTGAGCGCCTGTATCTGGCATCCGTGTTCACCCCTCAGTACTCGCCAGCACAGCCACTTCGTGTTTGAATAGCGACTGTGTTGAAGCGGGGGTGCCGGCAACCGTCGGCTGAGAGAGTCCCTTCGAACCTGATCCGGTTAGCACCGGTGTAGGGAGCTTCGCCGCACGGGCCTTGAGTGACGTGCGTCCGGCGCCGCCGCTTCGTCTGTGTTGCGAATCCCTCGCATGAATCCGGGTGTCTCCCTGTGGAGGGGCTGGAGCGAGGATGGTTCGCAAGAGCCCGCACATTCCCTGTGTGGACTTTCCCATCCAACAGGACGAATGCCGATGAATGCCCAACCCTCCGATCTCGTGCGCAGCGCGCAGGAACTCTCCGACGCGGTAACCCGACCGATTCCCGGTTCGCGCAAGATCCACGTGCAGGGCAGTCGTGCGGATCTGCGCGTTCCTCTTCGCGAGATCGTCCAGGCGCAGACGCCGGGTTTGTTTGGCGGTGAAGAAAACCCGCCGATCGCCGTGTACGACACGTCCGGCCCTTACACCGACCCGGACTACCAGGTCGACCTGGTTGCCGGTCTGCCGGCGATGCGCGCGCCATGGATCACCGATCGCGGTGATACCGAAACATTGTCCGGGCTGAGCTCCGAGTTCAGCCGTCGCCATGCCGAGGCGCCGGAACTGGCGGCATTGCGCTTTCCGTCGCGTCGTACGCCCCGTCGAGCCAAGGCGGGGGCCAACGTGACCCAGATGCATTACGCGCGCCGTGGCATCATCACGCCGGAGATGGAATACATCGCGATCCGCGAGAACCAGAAGATCGAGGCGCTGGCGGGCAGTGCGCTGCTGAACCAGCATCCGGGCGAATCGTTTGGCGCGTCCGTGCCGAAAAAGATCACCGCCGAATTCGTGCGCGATGAAGTGGCGCGCGGCCGCGCGATCATCCCCAACAACATCAACCATCCCGAATCGGAGCCGATGATCATCGGCCGAAATTTCCTTACCAAGATCAACGCGAATATCGGTAACTCGGCGGTGTCGTCGGGCATCGCCGAGGAAGTGGAGAAACTGGTCTGGTCGATTCGCTGGGGCGGCGACACGGTGATGGATCTGTCCACCGGCAAACATATCCACGAGACGCGTGAGTGGATCATCCGCAACTCGCCGGTTCCCATCGGTACGGTGCCGATCTATCAAGCGTTGGAGAAGGTCGGTGGCGTCGCCGAAGACCTCACCTGGGAGATCTTTCGCGACACGCTGATCGAGCAGGCTGAGCAGGGCGTGGATTATTTCACCATCCACGCCGGCGTCTTGCTGCGCTTCGTGCCGCTGACGGCCAAGCGCGTCACCGGCATCGTGTCGCGTGGCGGTTCGATCATGGCGAAGTGGTGCCTGGCCCACCATCGGGAAAATTTCCTCTATACGCACTTCGAGGACATCTGCGAAATCATGAAGGCGTATGACGTCGCCTTCAGTCTTGGCGACGGTCTGCGTCCGGGTTGCATTGCCGATGCGAACGACGCGGCGCAGTTCGGCGAGCTGGACACGTTGGGCGAGCTGACCCAGATCGCGTGGAAGCACGACGTGCAAGTGATGATCGAAGGTCCGGGCCATGTGCCGATGCACCTGATCAAGGAAAACATGGATCGCCAGCTGGAGAAATGTGGCGAAGCGCCGTTCTACACCCTGGGACCATTGACTACCGATATCGCCCCCGGCTACGACCACATCACCAGCGCGATCGGCGCGGCGATGATTGGCTGGTTCGGTACGGCAATGTTGTGCTACGTGACGCCGAAGGAGCATCTCGGCCTGCCGAACAAGCAGGACGTGCGCGATGGCATCATTGCCTACAAGATCGCTGCTCACGCGGCGGATCTGGCCAAGGGACATCCGGGCGCGCAGGTGCGTGACAACGCGCTGTCCAAGGCACGCTTCGAATTCCGTTGGGACGACCAGTTCAACCTGGGCCTCGATCCGGAAAAGGCCAAGGAATTCCACGACGAAACCATGCCGAAGGATGCGCACAAGAGCGCACATTTCTGTTCGATGTGCGGGCCCAAGTTCTGCTCGATGAAGATTACCCAGGACGTGCGAGACTACGCTGCCGAACACGGCATGGAAGCGTTCGAGGCCATCGACGAGGGGATGGCTGAAAAAGCCGCCGAATTCCGCGCCACTGGCGCCCAACTCTATCGACCCGAGTGAAGTCCGATCCGTGAAACTACCCGTTCCGTTCATACAGCTGCCGCTGCAGTTCGACGCCGAGTTGCTCGCCAAGGAAATCGCGGTGTTCGGACCGTCGCACTGGCGCGAACATCCGCAGAAATATCCGGGGAATCTTTGGTTGCCGTTGATTGCGGTTGACGGTGACCCGGACAACGATTCGTTCGCGGGTCCCATGCGGCCGACGGAGTACCTCAAGCAGTGCCCGTACCTGATGCAGGTGTTGTCGCGTCTGGGCGCTGTGTGGGGACGCACGCGCCTGATGAAGCTCACCGAGCAGGCCGAGGTGGGGCTTCACTTCGACATCAACTACTACTGGCGCGCGCGTATGCGCGTGCACGTGCCCATCGTGACCCAGCCTTCGGTGCGCTTTATCTGCGGCGAGGGCGAAGTGAACATGGCTCCGGGCGAATGCTGGATATTCGACACCTGGCGTCGGCATCGGGTGATCAATGCGTCGGATGTGGAACGCATTCACCTGGTCGCCGACACGGTCGGCAGCGACGAATTCGGAGAACTGGTCAGGGACGGCCAGATGCCTGGCAATCACGTGCCTGAGGGCTGGCGTGCCGAGGCTTATCCGCCGACTGGCGAAGAGCAACCGAAGCTGCGCTACGAGTCGGTCAACTTGCCCACCGTGATGACGCCGTGGGAGTTGCGCGAGCACATCAGCTTCCTCTTTCACGAGACGCAACCGCATCCGCAGCTGGAGCCGGCGCAGCAGGTTACGTCGCGCTTTTTGGGTGCATGGCAGGCGCTGTGGTCCGAGTTCGGCACGGATCCGGCTGGCTGGCCCGCTTATCGCCGCGCGTTGAACGCGTATGAACAATGGCTGGAGCGCTCGGCGACATCGCTCGCGTTGATCAATCAATCGCCGCTGTTGAGCTCGTTGCGACTCATGATCTTTGCGGTGGCACTTCGTGACAGCAGCAGCGCTTCCGATGGTGGCGAGCAACGCCAGGCAATGGCGGCAGCTTCGATCCCCGGTCCGCGCGCCACCGAAAGCGAACGCGATCCGCTGTTCGATCGTCCGGTCTTCATTATTTCGCCGCCGCGTTCGGGCTCGACGCTGCTGTTCGAAATCCTGGCAACGGCGCCGGGCGTGTTCACCATCGGCGACGAAAGTCATGCGCTGATCGAAGGACTGCAGGGGCTGCATCCGCGTGATCACAACTATCATTCCAACCGTCTCGACGCGACATCGGCCACACCCGCGCTGACGGAAGAATTGCGGCAGCGCTTCTTTGCCGAACTGCGCGACCGCGCCGGCCACCCGGCGACTCAAAAGCCGGTTCGGATGCTGGAAAAAACGCCGAAGAACGCATTGCGCGTTCCGTTGCTGACGAAGATCTTCCCGGAAGCGCAGTTCGTTTATCTGTACCGCGATCCACGCCAGACCTTGAGCAGCATGATCGAAGCGTGGGAATCGGGGCGGTTCCGCACCTATCGCAAGTTGCCCGACTGGAAATCGCTGCCTTGGTCGTTGTTGCTGGTACCGGGTTGGCGTGAGCTGGATGGACGTGCGCTGCATGAGATCGTGGCGGCGCAGTGGGAAGCGACGACGCGCATCCTGCTCGGTGACCTCGAGTCGCTGCCAGCGGACCGGTGCCATGTCGTGCGCTACGACACGCTGCTGGCGAATCCGGCCGGCGAAGTGACGCGGCTATGCCAGGCACTCGGGCTGGGTTGGGATCGCTCACTCGATGGCGCGCTGCCGCTGTCGCGTTACACGGTGTCACAACCCGCGTCGGACAAATGGCGTCGCCACGAAGGCCTGATCGAGCAAGTACTGCCGGGCCTGCAAACCACGCTTGCCCGTGCCGAGCGATTCGCCGCCCGCTGAGCGGCGTTTTACCAAACCCATAGACCGCCAGGTGAAGTTGTCTTCACCTGGCTTTTTCATGCGCCTTCCTACGCTGTGGAATGTTTCGGTAGTACCGGTAGTTGTCGACACCGATACCCACTCACTTCCACAGGAGCAAGCCATGGCCAAGACCAAGCCGTTCGTCAGCGACATCGAGAACATCCGCAAGCGTGCGCGCCAGGATATCGACAAGGGTGCGATGACGGCGGGTTACGCCGCTGACCGAAGCACCGTGGTCAAGCTGCTCAATCAGGCGCTGGCCACCGAGCTGGTTTGTGTGCTGCGCTACAAGTTCCACTACTACATGGCGTCGGGTATCAACTCGCAAGCCGTCAAGGCTGAATTTCTGGAGCATGCGAATCAGGAACAGGGCCATGCGGATCTGATCGCCGAGCGCATCACCCAGCTGGATGGCAAGCCGAACCTGTCGCCGGAAGGCATGCTCAGCCGCAGCCATGCCGACTATGTCGAAGGCGTCGACCTGGTCGACATGATCAAGGAAGACCTGGTGGCCGAACGCATCGCGATCGACAGCTACCGCGAAATCATCGACTACATCGGTGCCGACGATTCCACTACTCGTCGCATGCTCGAAGGCATCCTGGCGATGGAAGAAGAACACGCCGAAGACATGAACACGCTGCTCGAACAGCTGGGCAAGAAAGGCGAGCCGGCGAAAGCGGCGCCGGGGAAAAAGTCCCCTTCAGGCCATTGACCGTTGTTGGTAGAGACGGGACACGCTGCCCCGTCTCTACCAACCCTTGCAGGTTTTCCTATGACCAGCCGACCACGACCAGCTTGCCAATGCTGGAGCCCGACTCCAGCCGACGATGTGCCTCGCGCAAGTTTGCCGCCGAGATGGGTGACAGCGTTTCGTTGTGAGTGCTGCGCAATTCACCCGCATCGATAAGCGCGGCAACGCGCTCGAGGATGCGACCCTGCTCGGCTTTGTCAGCGGTATCGAAGCGTGGTCGCGCAAACATCATTTCCCAATGAATACCGATGCATTTGGCCTTGTAGGGGTCGCCGATATTCAGTGCGCCGGAGGGTTCGACGATCAAGCCGACGTGGCCCTGCGGCGCCAGCAGTTCGCCAATCGTTTCCCAATAGCGTTCGGTGTCCGCCAGGTTGAGTACAGCATCGATCTGCTTGAAACCCAGCGTCGCGAGTTGCGCCGCCAACGGCTGGCGATGATCGATCACATGGTGTGCGCCCATCTTGCGGCACCACGCGATTGTTTCCGGGCGCGAAGCGGTAGCGATGACGGTGAAACCTGCGCGACGCGCCAACTGCGTCGCGATGGAGCCGACCCCGCCGGCACCGCCGATGATCAGCAGCGATTTGCCTTCGCCACCGTGTTCGCTATCGAATGGCATGCGCTGGAACAACAGTTCCCACGCCGTGATCGTGGTCAGCGGTAATGCTGCGGCCGCGGTCAAATCCAGCGATTGCGGCGCATGACCCACCAGGCGCGCATCGACCAGCTGATACTCGGCATTGCTGCCGGACCGGGTGACGTCGCCGGCGTAGTACACGCGGTCGCCAGGCTTGAAACCGGCCACCGCGGCGCCTACCGCCTCGACCGTTCCCGCCGCATCGTAACCCAGTACTTTGGGCGTTGCTTCGACCTGCGGTTTCGGCGAACGCAGTTTGGTATCTACGGGATTTACCGATACGGCTTCGATGCGCACCAGCAAGTCATGCTCGCCCGCAACCGGCTTTGCCAGCTCCACATCCATCAAGGAATTTGTATCGTCGATCGACAGGTAATGGGTAAGGCCAACAGCTTTCATGGAGAAACTCCGAACAAGGTTCGCAAAGGATTCAGACGGCCGGCGGATTACGTTCGGTGAACTGACCATTCCAATACGGGTAGTAGGGGTAAGGTGGCGTGACGGCACTGGCAACATCCAGTTTGGCGACCTGTTCGCTGCTGAGATTCCAGCCGACCGCATCGAGATTCTGCCGCAGCTGCTCTTCGTTGCGTGCGCCGATCAGCACCGTCGACACCGTGGGACGTTGCAGTAGCCAGTTCAGTGCGACCTGCGGAACGCTCTTGCCTGTCTCTGCAGCAATGGCGTCCAGTGCATCGACGACGCGATATAGCCGCTCCTCGTCCACCGGCGGCGCGAAGTTGGCGGTGTCATGCAGACGGCTACTCGCGGGCAGCGGCTGGCCGCGGCGGATCTTGCCAGTGAGGCGCCCCCAGCCGAGCGGGCTCCACACCACCGCGCCGACACCCTGGTCCAGGCCCAACGGCATCAACTCCCACTCGTAGTCGCGACCGATCAGCGAGTAATAGGTCTGGTTCGCCACAAAACGCGAATAGCCGTAGCGATCCGCCGCGGCCTGCGATTTCATCAGCTGCCAGCCGGAGAAATTCGATGCACCGAGGTAGCGCACCTTGCCGGCGCGAACGAGGTCGTCGAGCGTCGACATCACGCTTTCCACCGGCGTCATCGCGTCGAAGTGGTGCAGTTGCAAGAGATCGATATAGTCGGTGTCGAGGCGCTTGAGTGCGCGCTCCACGCCACTGATGAGATGATGACGCGACGCACCGACGTCGTTTGGGCCATCGCCTGCGCGCAGTGTGATCTTGGTGGAAATAATCGCCTGATCGCGCCGGCCTTTCAGCGCCGCGCCGAGAATCGATTCGGACGCACCATCCGAATAGACGTCCGCCGTGTCATACAGGTTGACGCCGGCGTCGAGGCAGATGTCGATGAGGCGTTTCGCCTCCGCGATATCGGTGTTGCCCCAGGCGCTGAATAAGGGCCCCTTGCCACCGAAGGTGCCGGCGCCGAAGCCGAGCACGGGGACCTTGAAGCCAGAATGGCCGAGATAGCGATAGTCCATGGGGTGGCTCCATTGTGGTGAGTGAATGATGGTTTGACGCGTGTCCTAGGTCTGCGCGCAGGCGACAGCCAATGCGGGGCGACGTGCGCGTTCCAGACGCAGGCTCCACAGCGCAACAGCGAGACCGCCCACCGTCACCAGTGCTGCGACCCAGGTCACCGAGCCCAGGCCTGGGCCGCGCTCGATCACTACGCCGCCAAGCCAGGCGCCCAGTGCATTGCCGAGGTTGAAGGCGCCGATGTTGAGGCTCGATGCCAGGCTTTGTGCGCCATGGGCTTTTTGCAGAACCCAAAGCTGAAGAGGCGGCACGGTGGCGAACGCCGCCACACCGAGTAGCCCGACAAAAATCACGGTGAGTGTCCGGTCGTGCAGAACGAACGTCATCGCAGCCAGCACAACGGCAAGGGTCGTCAGCGTCGCCAACAGCGCCGGCAGCAGGCGACGATCGGCGAGGCGACCGCCGAACAGGTTGCCAGCGATCAGGCCCACGCCGAACACCAGCAGGATCGGCGAAACGGCGCTGTCGGCGAAGCCAGTGACCCGCGTCAGGATCGGCTGGATGTAGGTGAACACGGTAAACACTCCGGCAAAACCAAGCACGGTCATCAGCAGGCCGAGCAGCACGGGTGGCTGCGCGATCATCTTCAATTCCGCACGCACATCGATCGGCGACGCGTCGCCCTTCGCCGTCGGTACCAGCGTGGCGATCACCAGGGTGGCCATCACACCGATGGCTGCCACCGCCCAGAACGTGGCACGCCAGCCGAAATGCAGGCCCAGCCACGCGCCAGCCGGCACGCCCAACAAGGTGGCTACGGTGAGCCCGGTGAACATGACCGAGATGGCTGAGGCCTTGCGATCCTCCGCGACCAATCCGGTGGCGACCACCGCACCCACTCCGAAGAACGTGCCATGCGCCAGCGAGGTGATCACTCGCGCCAGCATCAGTACGCCGTAATTCGGTGCCAGCGCGCAGGCCACGTTGCCGATGGTGAAGATCACCATCAGCGCCACCAGAACCGCCTTTCGCGGCATCCGGCTGGTCAGCACGGTGAGCAGTGGCGCACCCACGAACACACCCAGCGCATAGCCGGAAATCAGCAGTCCCGCCGCGGCAATGCTGACGTGGAGATCGGTGGCCACTTGCAGCAATAGCCCCATGATCACGAATTCGGTCGTGCCGATTCCGAATGCGCCAGCTGTCAGCGCGTACAGCGCCAGCGGCGTGCGGGATCGGGCAGTGGGGGCGATGGCCATGACTACAAACCGAGTGGGGGATAGAGCCGCCAGCTTAGGCGCTTGTCTTTTTGTCAAAAACCACCAAGATGGCTAATCATCTTCAACAAATGGTTGATAGTCATGGATCGCGTCGGCGACCTCAGCCTATTCCTGCGGGTGCTCGATCTGGGTTCGATCAGCGCTGCCGCGCGTAGTCTCGATCTCTCCGTGGCGGTCGCCAGCCAGCGCTTGAAGCGGCTTGAGCGCGACCTAGGCGTGCGTCTGCTGCATCGGACCACGCGTCAGTTGCATGCAACCCCGGAAGGGGCTGCGCTGGCCGCACAGGGGCGCTCCCTGGTGGAGGATCTGGAAGCGTTGACCAGCGGCTTGCGCCAGGCTGGCACCGAGGTCAGCGGCACACTGCGCGTCACCATGTCGGCGTCGTTCGGCCGTCAATACATCTCGCCTTTGCTGCCGGAGTTCCTCGCGCGGCATCCGCGAGTGAAGCTAAGCGTCAACCTCAACGACCAGATGCAGGATCTGGTCGCCTCCGGCTTCGACCTGGCGATACGGATCGGTGCGCTCGACGATTCTGGCCTGGTGGCGCGCCGGCTCGCCAGCAATCGCCGCGTGCTGTGCGCCTCACCGGCCTATCTGGAGCAGCACGGGCGTCCGCGCACCCCGGCGGAGCTGGCGACGCATGATTGCCTGTTACTGGTTGGTAGCCAGGGCAGGCAGGATGTGTGGCGCTTCACCGATCCGGCGGGTCTAGAACTGACGCAACGGGTGCATGGCCGCTTCGAGAGCAACCTTGGTGAACTGCTGCGTGATGCGGTTCTGGCCGGGCTGGGCATCGCACTGCATTCGGTCTGGCATGTGCATGACGATCTGCGTAGCGGACGATTGCAGGTCGTGCTGCCGGACTATTCGATTGCCGAGACCGGCATTCACGCTGTCATGCCGCAGCGGCGGCTTGTGCCACCCCGGGTGCGTGCATTCGTCGATTTTCTTGCCGAACGATTCGGCGATCATCCACCGTGGGAGATGTGACGCGCGAACGACGAGTTAGCGGCCGCAAAAAAACGGCGCCGCGTTTTCGATAAAACGCCGCGCCGCAGATTCAAGCCAGCATCAACGCTTGTCGTGCTGGTAGCGCTCGACGCCGGCCAGGATTTCGGCCTTCGCCTCTGTGGCGCCAACCCAACCCTCGATCTTCACCCATTTGCCTTTCTCCAGATCCTTGTAGTGCTGGAAGAAGTGGCCGATGCGCTCCAGCCAATGCGGCGATACGCCCTTGATGTCGTCGATGTGCGCGTAGCCCGGAAAGATCTTCGGTGCCGGCACCACAATCAGTTTCTCGTCGCTGCCGGCTTCGTCGGTCATCTTCAGCATGCCCACCGGCAGGCAGCGGATCACGGAACCCGGGATCAGCGGCAGCGGCAGGATCACCAGCGCGTCCAGCGGGTCACCATCGCCGCCCAGGGTGCCCGGCACGTAGCCGTAGTTGCAGGGATAGCGCATCGGGGTGGACAGGATGCGGTCGACGAAGATCGCGCCGCTTTCCTTTTCCACTTCGTACTTGACCGGCTCGGCATCCTTGGGGATTTCGATGACGACGTTGATTTCGTGCGGCACGTCGCGGCCGGCGGAGACAAGATGCAGACCCATGGGATGTCCTTGCAAAGAGGGAGTAGTGGGCCGGCAAGGATACGCCAAACGCTGCTGCGTCGCAGCAATGGCTGGTCGAGGATGAGGCCGCTTATAGACGCTTCTGGGGGCGGAAAGGGCGTTCGCGCAGCCATTTGGTGGCAATCCACTTTTCGCCGCGGACCACCGGCAGGCCGGCATGCAGCGAAGTCCGGTCGCCACCTTCGTAAGCGAAATAGACGGCCGAACCGCGCCGCGCGGTAATCGTCAGGCCGATCCCCGGGAACGCGGTGCCGCCCCCAAGCTCGGGCGTATTGAGATACATCACCACGCTGGCAATGCGTTGTCCGCCCAGCTTGGTCATCGGGCCATAGCTGGGCAGGTCGGGATCGAACCAGTCGAAGTGCGGTTCGTATTCCTGACCCGGCAGGTAATGCAGGATCTGCAAACCCTCGCCATGGTTGACGGGAATGTCCAGCAGTTGCGAGAGACGCTGTTCGATCAGGCCGACCAACGGCCATTCGTTGATCGCAAAGAACGTGCCCTCGCTCGTGCGTCGCTGGTCCACCTGATAGCGGCCATCGGTGTCGACGGTAAGCGTGCGTTGCAGTCGCGGCCGCGCCAGCTCAATCAGATCGGCGCACTCCTGATCCGACAGGATGCCGTCCAGCACGCGCAGCATCGGCTCTTCCACACTCAGCGAAACGCCGATGGTGTGTCCGTCCACGATGACGTCGGGCGCTTCCGGATGCTTGGTACGCAGGCCTTGCGGAGTTTTGGGGCCAGTGGAATGAGTAGTTGCCGTCAACGCTGCCAACGGTAACTTCATCACCTCGGCGACGATGCTGCGGCTCTGCCGCGGGTTGTAGCCGTTCTCCTCCATCAGGCGTAGCACATCGGGTACGCCGTGCCCTGCGCGGGTCGTGGCAAGAATCCATTCGCGCAATTCGGGACGGATCGGACTGCTTGTACTCATGATGCAGGGACTTGGTCGGTGTGGCGGAAAAGTTTACTGCATGTGGCGTCAGCGTCGGTGCTGCCTCAGCTCGTCATCCCTGCGAAGGCAGGGACCCAGTGCTCTTGCTCATCAAGAACTTGAAGCTACTGGATCCCTGCCTTCGCAGGGATGACGAGCTAACGGGTTGTACGAGTCCCTCGGGTTGTACGAGATACCTAGGGTAGAAACGTCAAGTTATTTCAGCTGATCCCACAAGAAATCATAGGCAAGCGCATGCATCAGCGCAGCCTGTTTGTTGTCCGCACCCGCGCCATGGCCGCCCTCGAGATTCTCGTAGAACCACACGTTCGGGTAGCCCATCGCCTGCATTTTCGCCGCCATCTTGCGAGCCTGCACCGGACCGACACGGTCGTCGCTGGTGGTGGTGTAGAACAGCACCGGCGGATAGTGCGTGTCTTTCTTCACGTTCTGATAGGGCGAGAACGTCTTGATGAAGTTCCAGTCCGACGTATCCGGATTGCCATACTCCGCCATCCACGACGCACCCGCCGACAGATGGATATACCGCTTCATGTCGAGCAGCGGTACCTCGCACGCGATCGCACCGAACAACTGCGGATAGACCGTCAGCATGTTGCCCATCAACAAGCCACCGTTGCTGCCGCCTTCGGCCCCAAGGTGCTTCGCAGACGTCACCCCGCGCTTCACCAGATCTTCGGCGACCGCGGCGAAATCCTCGTAAGCGCGCGGGCGATTCGCCTTCAGCGCGGCCTGATGCCATGCCGGACCATATTCACCGCCGCCGCGGATATTGGCGACCACGTAAACGCCGCCGCGATTCAGCCACGCGCGACCGATACTGCCGCTGTAGTGCGGCTGCAGCGAGACTTCGAAACCGCCGTAGCCATAGAGCAGCGTGCGGTTGGAACCGTCCAGCTTGATTCCCTTCGGCGCGATCTCGAAGTAAGGCACGCGAGTGCCGTCTTTCGAGCTGACAAAGTGCTGGCTGACGTCGAACTTCGAGGCATCGAAAAACGTCGGGTCATGCTTGATCGTCTCGGCCGGCACGCTGCCCAGTACACCGCGTTGCAGCGATGAGGGCGCGAGATAACCGGTGACGCCGAGCCAGTATTCGTCACTGTTGTCAGGATCGGTATCAGCGATGCTGATCGTGCTCATCGCCGGTGCGTTCGGCATCGCTTCGCGCTTCCAGTCGCCAGTAGCGGTTGCCGTTGCCGGCGGCGTCAATACTTCCAGCCGGCTTTTGACATCGTCCAGCACATCGAGAATCAGGTGACGCTGGGTCCACGCGTAAGTGTCCAGCGAGGTATGCGCATCCGGCTTGAACAGCACGGTGAACTCGCGCTTGCCGGCCATGAACGCGTCGAACTTTGTCGCCAGCAAAGCGCCACCGGGGTAGGTGGTGCCGTCGATCGTCCACGGCGAACGCGTCTGCACGAGCAGCCATTCGCGATGGGCGTCAGCAGTCGCGTCGGTGGGCACGTCGACGCGGGTGAGCTTGTCGCCGACGCGCTGGTATAGCTCGCTGTGGAAGAAGTCTTTCGCGACCGTGACAAAGTCACGCTCGAAACCCGGCGTGCGATCGTGCGATGCGCTCACTGCCAGATCGCTCGGCTTGCCAGCGTATACCGTAGCTGCCGCCGTCAGTGGTGTTCCGCGTTTCCACTCTTTGGCAATGCGCGGATAGCTCGACTCGGTCATCGTGCCGGGACCGAAATCGGTACCGACATAAATCGTGTCGTCATCGATCCAGCTGACCTCGGTCTTTGCCACGGGCAGGTCGAAGCCGTCCTTGACGAAGGATTTGCCGGGGATGTCGAATTCGCGCAGGGTCACCGCGTCGCCGCCATCCGGAGACAGCGAAATCAGGCAGCGGTCGAACTTGGGCTTGAGGCATTCAACACCCTTGAACACCCAGCGTTTGTCCTCGGCCTTGTTCAAGGCGTCGATGTCCAGCAACAACTCCCACTGCGGATTGGCCTTGCGGTACTCGGCCAGTGTGGTGCGCCGCCAGATGCCGCGTGGGTGTTCCTTGTCACGCCAGAAGTTGTACAGGTGATCGCCCATGCGGCGCACGTCGGGAATCCGCGCATCGGAATCGAGCACCTCGAGAATGCTGTCACGGGTCTTGTTGAATTCGGCGTTGCCGATGAACTGCTTGGTCGTCACCGCGTTCTGGTTTTTCACCCAATCCATCGCGCGGGTGCTGTGCACATCCTCCAGCCACAGGAATGGGTCATCACTGGCCTGACTGTCGGCGGGCGCGGCGGCGGGAGGGTTGTTCTGGGCGTCGGTAGTGTTCATGCCCGTCAGTGTGACGCCGAGAGCCAACATCAGCCAGATCGATTTCATCGTAAATCCTCATGTACAGATGGATTGAGTGACGCAGCTTCGCCATCGGCCGAGCGTACCCGCAGGATGACACGGTCGCCCGTGACTAAAGTCAGGGCTCCAAAGAAAAGCCCCGCAATGAAGCGGGGCTTTCTTACAGATCGGTATGGTGAACCCCAGCCGTGCTAGCTCAAGGTCACAGCAGGGGGATCAGCAACAGGGCCACGATGTTGATGATCTTGATCAGCGGGTTTACGGCGGGACCAGCGGTGTCCTTGTACGGATCGCCGACCGTGTCGCCGGTGACCGCCGCCTTGTGCGCCTCCGAACCCTTGCCGCCGTGATGACCGTCCTCGATGTACTTCTTCGCGTTGTCCCATGCGCCACCACCGGTGGTCATCGAGATCGCCACGAACAAGCCGGTAACGATGGTACCAATCAGTACGCCGCCGAGTGCTTTCGGCCCCAACAGCAGGCCAACCACAATTGGCACGGCGACCGGCAACAGCGATGGCAGGATCATTTCCTTGATCGCTGACTTGGTCAGCATGTCCACGGCGCGCGAGTAGTCCGGCTTACCCGTACCCTGCATGATTCCCGGGATATCGCGGAACTGTCGACGAACTTCTTCCACCACCGCACCGGCAGCGCGACCGACGGCCTCCATCGCCATCGCGCCGAACAGGTACGGAATCAGTCCGCCAATCAGCAGGCCGATGATCACCATATGGTCGGAAAGATCGAACACGAACGTCTGTCCGGGATGCTCGGCTTGCAGGTTGTGCGTGTAGTCGGCAAACAGCACCAGCGCAGCGAGCGCCGCCGAACCAATCGCATAACCTTTGGTCACCGCCTTGGTCGTGTTGCCGACCGCGTCGAGCGGATCGGTGACGCCACGTACTTCCGGCGGCAGGTCGGCCATCTCGGCGATGCCGCCGGCGTTGTCGGTGATCGGACCGTAAGCGTCCAGCGCGACGATCATGCCCGCCATCGACAACATGGCCGTGGCGGCGATCGCGATGCCGTAGAGGCCGCCCAGGAAATTCGCACCCCAGATTGCCGCGCAGATCACGATCACCGGCATCGCCGTCGATTTCATCGACACGCCAAGGCCGGCAATGATGTTGGTGCCGTGGCCGGTCGTAGAGGCGGAAGCGATGTGTTGCACCGGTTTGTATTGGGTGCCGGTGTAATACTCGGTGATCCACACGATCAGCCCGGTGAGCGCCAGCCCGATCAGCGAGCAGCCCCATAGATTCATGCTGCCGTAAGACGAGTCGCCCATCAGTTGCGTGGTGATCGGATAGAACGCGGCGGCAGCAAGCACTGCCGAGACGATGACGCCCTTGTACAGCGCGCCCATGATCGAGCCACCGGTCTTCACCCGCACGAAAAACGCACCAATGATCGAGGCGATGATCGAGAAGCCGCCAAGCACCAGCGGATACAGCACGGCGTTGTGGCCGGCGGTATCCATCATCAGTCCGCCCAGCAGCATCGTGGCGATCAGGGTTACCGCATAGGTCTCGAACAAGTCGGCCGCCATGCCGGCGCAATCGCCGACGTTGTCACCGACGTTGTCGGCGATCACGGCCGGATTGCGCGGGTCATCCTCGGGAATGCCGGCCTCGACCTTGCCGACCAGATCGGCGCCCACATCCGCGCCCTTGGTGAAGATGCCGCCGCCCAGGCGCGCGAAAATCGAGATCAGCGAAGAACCGAACGCGAGGCCGACCAGCGAATGCAGCGCCTTGTCGTCGGTGTAACCGAAATGCAGCAGCACGCTGTAGTAACCGGCCACGCCGATCAGGCCGAGCCCGACCACCAGCATGCCGGTAATCGCGCCGCCACGGAACGCCACGTTCATCGCCGCGGCCAGGCCAGTGCGCGCCGCTTCGGCCGTACGCACGTTTGCACGCACGGAAACATTCATGCCGATGTAGCCGGTCGCACCGGAGAGAATCGCGCCGATCGCAAAACCAATGGCCGTGGACCAGTTCAGCGCAAAACCAACTACCAGGAACAACACGACGCCAACGGCGCCGATGGTGGCGTACTGACGGTTGAGGTAGGCGCGGGCGCCTTCCTGGATCGCCGCGGCAATTTCCTGCATCCGCTCATTGCCGGGGGATTGCGCCAGGATCCAGCGCACCGAAAACGCACCATAAAGAATCGCCACTACCGCACACGCAAGCACGATCCACACACCATACTGCTGCAGCATCGGAGCCTCCCCACGAGTTGTTGTCCCCAGGACGCCCGAGTACCGATGGCATCCCGACGGCGGCTATCCAGGATGGATGGCCAGGTCGAGTATAGGCAGAGGTTGTGACGTATCGTGTTGTGCGGCGCAACGCGCCCGGATACCGGGTCCCTAAGCAAGATCAGTCGGCCTGCAAACAAAAACACCCCAGGTGAAACCCAGGGTGTTTTTCTTGAGCAATGCTAATTATTGCGGAGTTGCCTGTTTCACCGCGTAGTGGAGATCGGGAAAAAGCTTTTGCCAGTCCGCTTCGTTTGCCACGGTGAGCTTCGGATGGCCGACAAACGCACCCAGGCTCACACCGCCGCCAACGTAATAGGTTTTTCCGGCTTCGACATTCAGCGTCACTGCCGAAGTGGCCTCGGTCTTGGCAGTGAAGGTGTGCGGGCCAGGAGCTGCCGCGTACCAGAAATACGTACCGCTTTGCAGGATGCCAATGGTGTCCGCGCCGTCTTTGACGTCGAATACCACAGCGGCGCCGGCGAAATGACTTTCGCGGAAGAAGTACACCATACCCTTGTCTGCTGTGGCCTGCGGCGTCGGCTTTTCCTTCATGATCTGTGCGCCCGCACAACCGCCGAGAGCGAACACGACCATTGCGAGCAACAAGGCCCGGAGCATCTTTGACGACATTAAATTTTCCCCTGTTTTGAGTTTGCCCCAATGGGCCTCGAAAATTTAAACGCAGAAGTGGGCCAGTACAAGTTGGCAGATACCTCGAGACTCCGGGTCGGGGTTAGTTGCGCCTACCCCAACCTAAGCCGCCCAATAGGCGTAAACCAAGCGCACCGGTTGAGCGGCCGGCCACGGCGCTTCAACTGCTGAACGCAGGCAGCTTCTTTCCCAAGGCGAGATTCTTCAGCACCACATATTCGGGCAGCCCATTCTTTCCATACGGCGGGGGCGCCTCGCCCTGGATCAACGGGGCTAGATACCGGCGTGCGGCGGCGGTGATGCCGAAGCCGTCGCGGGTGATGAAACCCTTAGGCATCTTTTTTTCGCGATTGGCGATTTTTGCCAACGCAGCCGGTTCGATTTTCCAGCGATAGGGCGCATCGGACGTGCGCACGATCACCGGCATTACCGCGTTCATGCCTTTCAAGGCGTAATCCACGGCGGCTTTACCGACCGCGTAGGCCTGCTCCGCATCGACTCTGGACGCGGCGTGCCGCGCGGAGCGTTGCAGATAGTCGGGCAGCGCCCAGTGATACTTGTAACCCAGTTTCTCTTTCACCAAGGCTGCGAGTACTGGCGCCACACCGCCGAGTTGCGCGTGGCCGAACGCATCGCGGGTGCCCGCCTCGGCGAGAAACTGGCCCGCCGAGTTGCGCACGCCCTCGGAGGCGACCACGGTGCACCAGCCGACGCGCTCCACTGTCGCTTTCACCTTGGCCAGGAACGCCGTTTCATCGAAGGTGTTTTCGGGAAACAGGATGATGTGCGGCGCCGCGTCTGCGCCTTCGCCTGCCAGCCCCGCCGCCGCAGCGATCCAGCCGGCATGGCGGCCCATCACTTCGAGGATGAACACCTTGGTCGAGGTCGACGCCATCGAGGCCACGTCGAGGCTGGCCTCCAGCGTGGAGATCGCGGTGTATTTCGCGACCGAGCCAAAGCCCGGGCAACAGTCGGTGACGGCCAGGTCGTTGTCCACCGTCTTTGGCACGCCGATGCAGCGGATGTCGTAACCCATCGCTTTGCCCAGCTGCGAGATCTTCAGCGCAGTGTCGGCCGAGTCGTTGCCGCCGTTGTAGAGGAACCAGCTAATGTCGTGCGCGCGGAATACATCGATCAGTCGTGCGTACTCGGCCCGATTTTCCTCCAGCGATTTCAGCTTGTAGCGACAGCTGCCGAACGCCCCGCCGGGCGTATGGCGTAGTGCGCCGATCGTCTTCTTCGACTCCTTCGAGGTATCGATCAGCTCTTCACGCAAGGCGCCGAGAATGCCGTTGCGCGCGGCGTAAACCTTCACACCTTTGGCGCGCGCGGCCTCGATGACGCCGGCCGCGGTGGCATTGATCACGGCGGTAACGCCGCCGGACTGGGCGTAAAGCAGGTTGCCGGAAAGGGTGGCCGGGCGACGGGTCGGGGTCATGGGTATCCTCTCTTCGGAGCGGTCATTCGAGTGGTCATCAGGGGCAGATCGGGCAGCAACGGCATACGGATGGTCGGGCGCAAAGCTTTTGGCGACAAGCACTTGGCGGCAGCTGGCCGATGCCGCCGTTTGACGGCATCGGGTGCAGACGCTAATTTGACAGCTAAATCTGGATACGGACGGGTTGCGGCAGTGTGCGGCAGCCCGCCGAACTTGTGGAGCATTATGCGACTCGTCCTACTTGGTGCGCCCGGCTCGGGCAAAGGCACGCAGGCTGCCCGGCTGAAGACGGAATTAGGTGTGCCGCATATTTCGACCGGCGATATGTTGCGCGCCGCCGTTGCGGCGGGCACGCCGATGGGATTGAAGGCCAAGGCGGTCATGGATGCCGGTCAGCTGGTATCCGACGACATTCTGCTGGGCATGCTGGAGGATCGGCTGACCCAGGACGACGCGAAGGCTGGCTTCATCCTGGACGGTTATCCGCGCAACCTCGCCCAGGCAGATGCACTTGACCATCTGCTGGAGCGCATCGTTCAGCCGCTCGACGCGGTAGTTAAGCTGAAGGTGCCGAGCGAGGTGATCATCGGTCGCTGCGAAATCCGCTTCAAGGCGGAGCATCGCAAGGATGATGATCCTGAAGTCGTGCGCAAGCGTCTGGCGATCTATGCCGAACAGACCGCGCCGGTGGCCGACTTCTACGCCAAGCGCGGCAAGCTGCAGATCGTCGACGGCGTCGGTGAGCTTGATGAGGTCACGGCGCGGGTCAAGCGTGCGCTCGAGAAAGAATCGGCGGCGGCTAACGGCTGATCTACGCGGGTCGCCCTTGGGCGACTCGCAACCGCTGGCACATCGTGGCCGAGTTGCTCTCTCGCCAGTCTTTTGCGCGAACCGTCTTTACGCGAACAGGTAGCCCATGCGTCTGCACATCCTCGGCATCTGTGGCACCTTCATGGGCGGTGTCGCCGCGCTGGCGCGTGAACTGGAACTCGAGGTCACCGGTTCCGACGCCAACGTCTATCCCCCCATGAGCACCCAGCTGGAGGCGCTCGGCATCGCATTGACGCAGGGCTATGCAGCCGAACATCTGCAGCCCGCACCGGATGTCGTCGTGGTGGGCAATGCGATGACCCGCGGCAACCCTGCCGTGGAATACATGCTCGATCAACGCCTGCGCTATATCTCAGGTCCCCAATGGCTGGGCGAGACGTTGTTGGCAGGCCGTGACGTGCTCGCGGTTGCCGGCACGCACGGCAAGACCACTACGACGAGTCTGCTTGCGCATCTGCTGCAGGAAGCAGGCCTTTCGCCCGGGTTTCTGATCGGCGGCGTGCCGGGAAATTTCGGCGTGTCGGCACGGCTGGGGCAGGGCAAGCCGTTTGTGATCGAGGCAGACGAATACGACACCGCCTTCTTCGACAAGCGCTCGAAGTTCGTGCACTACCGACCGCGCATTGCGATCCTCAACAATCTCGAATACGACCACGCGGATATTTTCCCCGACGTTGCCGCGATCCAGCGTCAGTTTCATCATCTCGTGCGCACGGTGCCGGGCAACGGACGGCTGATCGTCAACGCGCACGATCACCATCTTGCCGAAGTGTTGGCGATGGGCTGCTGGACACCGGTGGACACGTTTGGCATCGGTCGCGGCGACTGGCAGGCCACGTTGCTCGAAGCCGATGGCTCGGCTTTTATCGTGCATTGCCGCGGTGAGCTGATCGGCGAAGTGCGCTGGTCGTTGCTGGGCAACCACAGCGTGATGAATGCGCTTGCTGCACTGGCCGCCGCTACCGCCGCGGGTGCCGATCCGCGTGAGCTGTTACCTGCATTCGGCACATTCGAGAGTGTCAAGCGAAGGATGGAACTCGTCGGCGAAGTGAATGCCGTGCGCGTCTACGATGATTTCGCCCATCACCCCACCGCGATCGCCACAACTCTGGCCGCGTTGCGGGCGAACGTGGGCGAGGCACGCATCCTGGTTGCCTTGGAGCCGCGCTCCAACTCGATGCGCCAAGGCGCTCACGCCGATGCACTGGCGCCTTCATTGAAGGACGCTGATGTGGTGGTCTTCCTGCATCGTCCGGAACTTCCCTGGGACGCCGGCCATGTCACCGCGGCGCTTGACGGTCGCGGTCATACGGCGCCAACCGTGGATGCCATGATCGATCTGCTGAGCGCCAAGGTGCAGCCAGGCGACCAGGTAATCTTCATGTCGAACGGTGGTTTCGAAGCTGCGCCTCGACGCTTCGTTGAGCGTCTGCGCCAGGATTGAACCGACACGTCGTGACCCACGCCGCTGACCGGATACGGCGCACTGGCTACACTCGTCGTATGGCTACCCCATCTCCGCTCATCGAGATGCCATTGTTTCCGCTCGCCACGGTGCTGTTTCCCGGTGGCCAGTTGCAACTGCGCATCTTTGAACCGCGTTACCTCGATCTCGTGCGTGAGTGCACGCGAAACGACACTGGCTTTGGCGTTTGCCTGATCCTCGATGGGCGTGAAGCCGGCGCGCCAGCCTTGCCTACAGCCGTCGGTACGATTGCGCGAATCAGCGATTTCCACAGTGACGAGGACGGCTTGCTCGGTATCGTCGCCGAAGGCGGATCACGTTTCCGGGTCGAGCGTAGTCGGGCGCGTGCCGATGGTTTGCTGCGTGGCGAAGTCGAGATCTGGCCGGCCGAGCCTGAGCTGCAAGTCCCTGTGGAATTTGCCTTGCTGCAAAGCATTCTCGAGCGATTGATCGAGACCATGGCGCCGCATTGGCGGCATGCGCCGCGCAGTGCCTATGACGATGCGAGCTGGCTGGGTTTTCGTCTGGCCGAGCTGTTGCCGCTGGATCCGGCTGAGCAGCAGCGCATGCTCGAGCTCAACGATCCGCTGTTGCGGCTGACTGAATTGCGCGACATCCTGCCGCGTTTTCAGAAGCCCTGATGGACCGATAGCTGGTTTGGCCGTCCGCAAGCCGGGCCCAGCACGTAGACTGGGATTTTCCGACGGAGTCGATACCAATGGGCAATTTGGCCGGCAAAACCTTGTTCGTCACCGGCGCCTCGCGCGGCATCGGGTTGGCGATCGCGCTGCGCGCTGCGCGCGATGGTGCGAACATCGTGATCGCAGCGAAGAGTGGCGTAGCCAATCCGAAATTACCCGGCACCATCCACACCGCGGCTGCGGCTGTTGAGGCGGCTGGCGGTCATGCACTGGCGCTGCAAGTGGATATTCGCGAAGAGGATCAAGTGGTCGCTGCCGCTGCGCAGGCAGCGGAACATTTCGGCGGCATCGATATCGTGGTCAACAACGCCAGCGCGATCTGGCTGGCCGGTACCGCCGATACGCCGATGAAGCGTTTTGACCTGATGCATCAGGTGAATACCCGCGGCACCTTCCTGGTAACCCGCAGCTGCCTGCCGTACCTGAAGCAGGCGGCCAATCCGCACGTGCTGATGCTGTCACCACCACCCAATCTCGACCCCAAATGGTTCGCGCCGCACACCGCTTATACCATCGCCAAGTACGGCATGAGTCTGTGCGTGTTGGGCATGAGTGCGGAGTTCGCATCGCTCGGGATCGCGGTAAACGCGTTGTGGCCGCGAACGGTCATCGCTACTGCGGCGATTGCCATGATCGACGGGGTGAAGGTCGATCAATGCCGCAAACCAGAGATTGTCGCCGATGCCGCGCACGCCATTTTCATGCGGCCGGCAACTAGCTATACCGGCCAGTTCGCGATCGATGAGGAGGTCCTGCGGGCCTCCGGTATCAGTAATTTCGACGCTTACGCGGTGAGCCCCGGCACATCTCTGCTGCCGGACCTGTTCCTCGATTGAGGGCAATATGACAGCGATTTAAGTGATTTTTGGCTGTCTTGAGGGATTCCCTTACAGGCTTTTAGGCCATTCCCGCACGCGAGGTCATCTCAGTGCATTAATTGTGGCGTATAGTCCATCCCTCTATTGACAGCTATGTTCTTCTGTGCCTAATCCATGACCGTGTGTCTGAACGCCGGTATCTAACAACCAATAAACAGGGTGGTGGACGGGAGGGGACAATGGACGACACTGCAAGGGGAGGGCGCTGCGTGGTCTGGTTTGGCCAGCCCATCGCAGCGGAGCAACATTCCCTGGCCAAGTCAGGCTGGTCGGTCCGGGTAGCCAATATCAATGCGCGCGAAGGAGTCGGCGTCCGCGCGGGCGAGACCGTGGTGGCGATGGCTGATTTCCGTCACGGCGACGACAGCGTCTTGCAGGCGATGGGCCGTCAGATCGCCCAACATCCGAAGGTCCCCTGGATTGCGCTGGTTTCCTCCGAGATGCCAACACAGGAGCCGCTGGTAAAGCGCATCCTGCTCAACTGCGCCGAGTTGTTCACCGCGCCGATCGATATGCCAAGACTGCTGGAAACGCTTGCACGCTTTTGCGACGGCGGGCAACCACAGGTCGTAGTGGCCGAACCGGATACGCTGGGCATGGTCGGGCAAAGTGCCGCGATGTTGGCGGTACGCTCAAGCATCCGCAAATATGCACCGGTGGATTTGCCCGTGCTGATCACAGGCGAAACCGGCACGGGCAAGGAAGTGGCGGCGAGCGCGCTGCACGAGTTGTCGGTACGCGCGATGCGGCCCTTCGTCACGATCAACTGTGGCGCATTGCCTTCCAATCTTGTTCAGTCGGAATTGTTTGGTCACGAACGCGGTGCGTTCACCGGGGCCAACGCGCGGCGCATCGGCCATATCGAGAGCGCATCTGGCGGCACGGTGTTTCTCGATGAAATCGGCGACTTGCCGCTGGACGCACAAACCAGCCTGCTGCGCTTTCTGCAGGAAGGTACCATCGAGCGAGTCGGCAGCAGTCAGCCGATCCGTGCCGACGTACGTGTGCTGGCGGCCACCCACGTCGATCTCGAGATGGCGGTAGCTGCGGGTCGTTTCCGCGAAGATCTTTATTATCGGCTCAACGTACTGCGTTTGCGCATGCCGGCATTGCGCGAGCGCATGGACGACGTGGAAATGCTTGCGCAGCATTTTCTCGAGGTGTTCCGCGAGCAGCACCATAGCCATGCGCGCTTGTTCAGCGGTATCGCCAAGCAGGCCATGCGCGCGTTTTCCTGGCCCGGTAACGTCCGTGAGTTGCTCAACCGCGTGCAGCGTGCCGCGGTCGTGGCCGAGGCCACCTTGATCAGCGTGGCGGATCTGGATCTGCAGGATGCGCCGCTGACCAGCGGCAACCACTCGAGCCTCGGGCTGACACGCGTATCAGCGGAACGCGAAGCGGTCGAGATATGCCTGCGCGAAAGCCGTTTCAATATCAGCGAATGCGCGCGACGACTGAAAGTGTCGAGGGTCACCGTTTACCGGTTGTGCAAAAAACACCAGCTGGTGCCGGAGCAGTTGCGCTAGGAGTTGCGCACAGCAGGTGGCCTGCACTCATGACGGAGTGTGCCAACAGCAGGCAACTCCGATTGATCGACAGAACCGCGGTCCACAAAGCGCAATCTGCTCCATGCATGGGTTGCCGCGGCACGCCGCCACGCGGAATTCACTTTATCGCCATCGCGTTGACTCGTGCTGGGCTCGTCTCAGGTTTATGATGCGCGCCAGCGCCGGTCTCGCAGAAGTTCGTGGTCGGTTGCCTTCCGCTCATCCCTGTTGACGGTGTTGTCCTGGTGACGACACCCGGAATCCGCCATGCATGCACAAGATCACTCTACGCAATCTCTGATCGATCTCGGCAAACGCTACTGGTTGCCGGTGTACAAACCGCGCGAGCTGGTGCTCGATCACGGTAAGGGCGCCCGTGTGTGGGATACCGAGGGACGCGACTATCTGGATTTCGGCGCCGGCATCGCGGTGAACGCGCTCGGCCACCAGGATGCGGATCTTCTGGCTGCCCTTACCGCACAGTCGCAAAAACTATGGCACAGCAGCAACGTGTTCTACACCGAGCCGCCGCTGCGATTGGCGGAGGAACTGGTGAGCGCTGCGCCCTTCGCCGAGCGAGTGTTTCTATGCAACTCCGGCGCAGAGGCGAACGAGGCCGCGATCAAGCTGGTGCGTCGATGGGCAGCGTCAAAGGGACGCGCGCCGGAGCAGCGCGTCATCATCACGTTTCGCGGCTCGTTCCACGGCCGCACGCTGGCCACCGTCACCGCTACGGCACAGCCGAAATACCATGAAGGTTATGAGCCGCTGCCGGGCGGTTTCCTTTATCTGGATTTCAATGACGTCGCTGGGCTGGAAGCCGCGTTCGCCGCCGGTGGGATTGCCGCAGTGATGGTGGAACCGATCCAGGGCGAGGGCGGTGTGTTGCCGGTCGCGCCGGGCTTCCTCAAGCGCATACGCGAGTTGTGCAATCAGTACGACTCACTGATGGTGCTGGATGAGATCCAGTGCGGCATGGGCCGTACCGGTACGTTGTTCGCGCACACGCAGGATCATGTGCAGCCGGATATTGTGACCTTGGCCAAGGCGCTCGGCTGCGGCTTCCCGATCGGCGCGATGCTGGCCGGTTCCAAGGTGGCCGAGGTGATGCAATACGGGGCGCACGGGACCACCTTTGGTGGCAATCCGATGGCTGCCGCAGTGGCTCGCGTCGCGTTGCGCAAGCTTTCCTCACCGACGGTATTGATGAATGTGGAGCGGCAGGCGAACCATTTGCGTGCGGGACTGACGCGCATCAATGACGAGCTGAAATTGTTCACCGAAGTGCGTGGCCGCGGCCTGATGATTGGTGCCGTGCTCGACGACGCGCACAAAGGCAACGCCGGCGAAATTCTGGACTATGCCGCTGTGCATGGTCTGTTGTTGCTGCAGGCAGGTCCTGACGTGCTTCGCTTTGTGCCGCCACTGACGATCAGCGACGATGATCTGGCCGAAGGTCTGCGGCGTCTGCATGCCGCGTTGACGGACTACGTTGCAGCATGGAGTCTTCTGCAAGAGGCCAGGCCATGAAATATCTGCACAGCATGATCCGTGTGCGCGACCTGGATGCGTCGCTACGTTTCTATGGCGAGGGACTCGGCTTGCGCGAAGTTCGCCGCAAGGAAGTGCCTGAGGGTAAATACACGCTTGTGTTTCTCGCCGCAGCTGACAGCCCCGAAGCGGAAATCGAGCTGACCTGGAATTGGGGTTCGCAGGAAGACTATGGTTCGGCGCGCAACTTCGGTCATCTCGCGTTTCGCGTGAATGACATCTACGCCACCTGCGCTCGGCTCCAGGCAATGGGCTATACGATCCATCGCCCGCCGCGCGACGGTCACATGGCGTTCGTGCGCTCGCCGGATCTGATTTCCATCGAGCTGCTGCAGGAAGGCCATTTGGCGCCGCAGGAGCCGTGGGTGTCGATGCCGAATACAGGTAGCCGGTAGAAATCGCGGCCCACGCCATGACGGCGTGGGCGAATCCAATCAGGCGCGTGCTTCACGCAGCGCCTCGCGCGCGGCCTGCAGCGTATCGGCGATGTCCTGCTCGCTGTGCGCACTGGAAAGAAAGCCGGCCTCGAATGCGGACGGTGCGAGATACACGCCGCGCTTGAGCATGCCGTGGAAGAAGCGATTGAACAGCGCGCTATCCGCTGTCGTAGCCTGCGCATAGCTCTCCACTTTCTCAGCTGTGAAGAACAAACCGAACATGCCGCCGACGCGATTGGTGCTGAACGCGATACCTTCCTCATCGGCCACCGATTGGAGTCCATCACACAAAAGGCGTGTGCGTGCAGCGAGCTGATCGTGGAAGCCCGTTGCCTGCACCAGTTCCAGCATCGCCAGGCCCGCCGCCATCGCCACGGGATTGCCGCTCAACGTGCCTGCCTGATAAATCGGTCCGGCCGGCGCGATTTGTTCCATCAGTTCACGCCGCCCGCCGTAAGCGCCTACCGGCATGCCGCCGCCAATGATCTTGCCAAAGGTGGTCAGGTCCGGCATCACGCCGTAATGCGCCTGTGCGCCGCCCAGTGCAACCCGGAAACCGGTCATCACTTCGTCGAAGATCAACAGCACGCCGTGCTGCGTGCACAGTTCGCGCAGGGCCTTCAGATAGCCGTCTTTCGGCAGGATGCAATTCATGTTGCCGGCGACCGGCTCGATGATGAGTCCCGCAATGTCGTGGCCGTGCTCGCCAAACAAGGCCTTTGCTGCATCGAGGTCGTTGTACGGCAGCGTCAATGTGAGATCTGCATTCGCCTTTGGCACACCGGGCGAGGTGGGTACGCCGAATGTCAGGGCACCGGAGCCGGCCTTTACCAGGAAGCTGTCACCGTGGCCGTGATAGCAGCCCTCGAACTTCAC
>Ga0302223_10000307_pt1 | contig 35568 bp, 33 predicted proteins | sample II_Palsa_E2_3_FD_194565 | JGI IMG/M metagenome (GOLD analysis project Ga0302223, IMG submission 194565) | Peat permafrost microbial communities from Stordalen Mire near Abisko, Sweden - II_Palsa_E2_3 | ecosystem: Environmental > Terrestrial > Soil > Palsa > Peat permafrost | place: Sweden... | reverse complement strand
TCGGTCAGCGCCGGTACTTTCGCCTGAAAAGTAATGCGCTCCGGCTCAATCGGCTTGGGGCGATGCTGGTACCACTGCCAGCCGAACCAGGCAGCGATGATAAACAGCACGGTAGCGAGAAATCCGCCGGCAAATTGCCTTGGCTTGCGCTTGATCGCCGCGCCCGTAGCCGGCGCCCAGGTCGGTGCCGACCATGACACATTGCCGAGAACCGGCCGCAGAATCCAGCCCAGCCCGCGGAACAACCCGCGCACAAGGCGCACCGGCAACATAAGCAGAAACCGCAGCAGATCCATGACGTCCCCTTTCCTTCATCCGTTGATAGCAACGACGATATCTTCCAACCGCCATCACCGCAGCCTTGAGCAAGGCACAATGACGGCGATTCTTCCTAATGTCCCCATGCACTCTGCGCGTTGAAAATGGCAGGATGCGGCGCTGATTCTGACATGCGGCGGACGGCTGTAACAGCCAGCGCAGGTCTCGTCCGCACGTACTCAAAAGCAACGGGCCGAGATTCTGAGAATGTCGGCCCGTTGTTTATATTGGCAGTGGATGCAGCGCTATCTATCCATTTGCACGGATCGCAGGTGAAGTTAAAGCTTACCGACGAATTCGCGCACCACGGAAGCCAACGTCGGATCCTGCATCGCCATATGCATGGTGGCGCGCACCAGGCCGGCCTTGTTGCCGCAATCGAATCGTATGCCTTCGAAGCGATAGGCCAGAACCTTGCCCTGCTCTTTCAGCAACGCTTCGATCGCGTCGGTAAGCTGGATCTCGCCACCGGCGCCCGGCGTTGTCTGTTCCAGCAACTCGAAGATACGACCCGGCAGTACATAGCGTCCCACAACCGCCAGATTGGACGGCGCGTCGGCCGGCTTCGGCTTCTCCACCATATGACGGATTTGCGCGCTGCGATCGTCGATCGGCGTGGCATCAACGATGCCGTACTTGTCTGTGTCGTTGTGCGGCACCTCTTCGACGGCGATCACGCCGGCGTCCTGCGCATTGGCCAATTCGGCCATCTGCCGCAGGGCGCCCTTACCGGTACCTATCTTGCCGTTCCAGATCAGATCGTCGGGCAGCACGACACCAAATGGCTCATTGCCGACAACCGGTTTGGCGCAAAGCACCGCGTGGCCGAGGCCAAATGCTTCGGGCTGGGTAACAAAGATAGCCCGCACGTGCGGGGGGAGCGTCCCCTGTACCAGCGCCAACAACTCGTCCTTACCCTTTTCTTCGAGCTTCGCTTCAAGCTCGTAGGCTTTGTCGAAATAGTCAGCGATAGCGTGCTTGTAGCGGTTAGTGACAAAGATCAACGTATCGGCGCCAGCATCGACGGCCTCGTCGACCGCATACTGAATCAGCGGTTTGTCCAGCACTGGCAGCATTTCCTTGGCCACGACCTTGGTGGCTGGAAGAAAACGCGTACCGAGTCCGGCTACGGGAAAGACGACCTTGCGCAGAGGTTTGCTCACTCACTTTTCTCCGGATTGATGCGGCGTATCGAAACCACGTTGTCGGGCTGCGCGACCTCGGTCCAGCGGAACGAGGGCAATAAACTCGACACGCAGCGCCGAAGTTCTTCTTCATCGAAAATCTCGGCGGCTTCGGTCGCCTTGTTCAGCAACGCCTGCAGCAGATCCCACGATACTTCGCGATGCTGCGCGAGGAAGATTTTTGCGTGCTCCGTCGCGCTGTAGTTTTCCAGCGGGTGGAACAATTCCTCGAACAGCTTCTCACCGGCGCGAAGACCCGTATAGACGATCGGAATCTCGGTGCCCGGCTTCTTGCCGGCAAGACGAATCATCTGCTCGGCCAGATCGCGGATCTTTACCGGCTCACCCATATCGAGCGCAAAAATCTCTCCGCCCTTGCCAATGCTGGCCGCCTGCAAAATCAACTGACAGGCTTCGGGAATCGTCATGAAGTAACGCGATATTTCCGGGTGGGTCACTGTGATCGGACCGCCGTCCAGGATCTGCTGCCGGAATAGCGGAACGACGGAACCGGCTGAATCCAGCACGTTGCCGAAACGAACCGTCATGAAACGCGTCTCGGCGTGTGCGTTGAGGTTCTGGCAATAGATTTCGGCGACGCGTTTGCAGGCGCCCATGACGCTGGTCGGGTTCACCGCCTTGTCGGTGGAGATCAGCACAAAGCACTCAACGCCAGTCTCACGGGCCAGGTCGGCCACGGTGCGCGTGCCCAACACGTTGTTGCGGAATGCCGAGCGCAACTGCGCCTGCAACATCGGTACATGCTTGTAAGCGGCAGCATGGAAAATCACCTGCGGCTTGGTTTCCACAAAGGCCTTCTGCATGGCCGCATAGTCGCCGCAATTGGCCAGAATGCCTTCGAAGATCAGCTCCGGAAAATCCGCGCGCAGTTCCTGAGTGATGCGATAGAGGTTGTATTCGCTCTGCTCGACGACAATCAGCGACTGCGCACCAAGCCGGGCGATCTGTCGGCACAACTCCGAGCCGATCGATCCGCCGCCGCCGGTCACCAGTACGCGGCGCGCGGTGAGCGTTTCACGAATAGCCGTCCAATCCAGCTCTACCGCGTCACGACCGAGCAGATCCTCGATCGCTACTTCCTTGATCTGGTTGAACTGTGCGCGCCCAGCGACAACGTCTTCGAGCCGCGGAATCGTCCGATACGGCAGACCGGTGCCATCGCAGAGCGCCACGATCCGACGCATTTCGTTGGTCGACGCTCCAGGGAGCGCGATCAACAGCATCTGCACTGCGGCCTCGCGCGCCACTTCCGGCAGTTCGTCAAAACGGCCAAGCACGGGATGACCATTGATGCTGGCGCCGCGCAGGCTGGGCTTGTCGTCGACAAAGCCGACCACGGCATAACGGCTGTCTCGACGGAGGTCGCGCGAAAGTACCTCGCCTGCACGGTCCGCGCCCACAATCATGACTCGCTTCACTTCATGATTTTGCAGCAGTTCGCGACGACTGTCTTTCCAGAAACGATAGGCCAGTCGAGGCAAGCCAAGCAGGGCACCCAACACCAGCGGGTACAGCAGGAACGTGGTACGAGGCACACCCTCAAGACGGTCATAGAGGAATAACGACAGGCCGATCCCCAATGCTCCGATCACCACGGCGCGCGCAATGTTCCACAAGTCCGGGAGGCTCGCGAAACGCCACACGCTTTTGTAAAGACCGGTCCAGCGCAGGATCAGGCCCTGCACCAGCAGCACGATCGGAAACTCAAGCAGCTGGAAGCTGATGATCTCGGACGGATTGAAGGCGTAACGCAACATCTTCGCGATCCACCATGCCAGCGCCGTCATCGCCAGGTCGTGAGCCACGACCGCGACACGCGGATGGATGAAGCCAACGAGTTTACGCAGCGACATGGCGTTCCTTTGGAAGGTTGCGCCGCAAGTAGCGACGTTTGAGCGTCAGCCACAAGGCCGCCGCACATAGATAGAACGCAATGGTAATCGGCAAAGCAATATTCAGATGACTGAACGCCAACCAGGTGAACGGTCCAGCCAGCAACAGATTCCAGCCCAGGTAGCGAGCATCTGTCTGGCCATGCGTACCGCCCCCATGCCGGGTCATCCATTGGTACAGATGTTCTCGATGCGGGCTATACCAGCGCCGGCCTCTGAACATTCGCATCACTAATGTCAACGTAGCATCAAGCAAAAACGCGGACGAGAGTATCAAGAGCGGCCACAGCATGGCGTGATCCAGCCGCCATAACATCGCACTGAAGGCAAAAATAAGCAGGCCGATGCTGCCGCTGCCAACATCACCCATGAAGATTCGTGCCGGCGGCCGGTTGTACAACCAGAACCCAAAAGCAGATGCGGCCAACGCGGCAGTGGCGCATGCCAGTGCAGGCTGCGCCAAAGACCAACTCATCCAAGCCAACCCGGCAGCAACGAAGATGGTCTGCTGCGCCAGCAGCCCATCGATGCCATCCATGAAGTTGTGCAGATTGATGCTCCAGGCGCCAGCCCCGAGTAACAGCGGCAACCACCACCACGACAGCCCCGTGGCCAACAAGACCCCGGAAAACATCAGAACCGCCAGCAGCTGCGCACCAAAGCGGGGCAGCACCGGCAGCGGGCGGTGATCGTCCCACCAGCCGACAAATGCCACCAGGGCAAAGGCCATGGCGAGACTGATCACGACACTGGCAGGCCATGGCGCCGAAAGGCTGAGCAAGGCACCGGGAATGCAGATCAGCAGTGCGATAACCACGCCAATACCACCACCACGAGGCGTGGGAACACGGTGCGAGCGACGCTGTCCGGGCTGATCGAGCATGCCGCGTCGGTGTGCGTATACGATAGCGCCGCGCACTAGAAGCAGCGTGATGACGAAAGCGGCAAGTAGCCATCCGACGGCGAGCGGAATCCTCATATCACTCGCTGGCAACGCCGTGGATCGGACGGATCGTGCCCCAACTCTTGCAGCTCGGGCACTGCCAGTGATGCGCCTTGGCCCCGAAGCCGCAGCGGCTGCAGCGATACATCGCCTGGCCTTCCAACAGCTTTTTGGTGAGATCGCGCAGGATCAGGAAATTTTCACGCGCCTCACCTTCAATCTTGTCCATCGTCGCGTCGATCAATGCCATCAGGCCGCGTACCGAGGGGCGCTGACGCAGCTGCGAGGTCAGAAAATCGATCGCTGCGCGTTCACCGTCACGCTGACGATAAATATGTGCCAAGGCCAGCACGGGGGAAATACCGTGATAACGGCTCAGCATCTCGCGCAGAAAAGATTCGGCGCGATCCATCTGCTGCGAACGGGCGTAGCTATTGAGAAGCGGCGGCAGAATTTCCGGTGTAAACGCTATATCCGCGTTGACCGCAGCCTCGTAGGCAACCACTGCATCGGCGTGACGGTCGTCCTCCGACTGCAGGCGGCCAGTCAGCATAAAGGCGCGGACGCAGTCGGGCTGACACTCAAAAGCCTGGCGCAAATAGTCACGCGCCTCGCCACGGGCACCATGCTGTCGGGCACGATCAGCCAGCTCACAAAAGAACTGAGCCTTCATCGACGCTTCGTCCTCGCCCGTCATCACTTCCAGACGGCGCGTGTGCTCAATGGCCTTGTGCCAGTCCCGTTCGTGTTGGTAGATCGCAATTAAATGCCGCAATGCCGATGGCGCATGCGCGTCCATCGCCACCAGATCGGAGAACAGTGCTTCGGCGCGATCAAGCAGGCCGGCGCGCATGTAATCCTCGCCCAGTTCCAGCAACGCGACCGTTTTCATGGCATCGGACAGACCCGGACGCGACACCAGATGCTGATGCAGGCGAATCGCCCGATCCACTTCACCGCGACGGCGAAAAAGATTGCCCAGCGCCAGGTGGGTTTCCACCGTATCGCGGTTGTATTCGGCTAACTTGAGGAAAACCTCGATCGCCTTGTCCTGCTCTTCATTGAGCAGGTAGTTCAAACCGCGGAAGTAATCCGACGAGAGCTCGCTGACTTCCGCACCTGATCGCTTTGCGCCCATCCGACGGGAGGCCAACCAGCCGAGAATGAAAGCTACCGGCACCAGCAGAACCAGCACGTACGGATAGTTCATGCAGTGGCCGGCGACTTCTTTTCGCTGTCGCGCAATTGCTGTCGACGCTCACGGCGCTGGCGAGAACTCACGCCAAGCCACGCCGTCAGTCCGCCGAGCAGCCAACCGATAACCAGCACGCAGAGCAATGCGGCGCCTTTGGGGAGCTGGACCCTGGCAAATGCAAGGTCGTAACTGACCAAATCGGCATTGAGCGCGCCGACCACGATGCCCGCAGCCACGAAGATGACAAGAATAAACAGGACGAGTAAACGCATGACCGGACTTTACCCGATTGACCGCGACAGGCACAGGTATTGCCTTCACCTATAGTGGTGATGATTCAGACCTTTAACAGGCTCGAATCCCGTGAATCAAGGCTTCGTGCATAAAAAAGGCAGGACCGACCAAAGTCGCCTGCCCTGATAAACCTGGATGAATGCCTTAGGCGCCAGTCTGTTCGAGATGCAGATTCACACGCTCGCGCAGCTCTTTGCCCGGCTTGAAATGTGGAACGTGCTTGCCCGGCAATGCCACTGCATCGCCTGACTTGGGATTACGCCCCATGCGCGGCGGCCGATAGTGCAGCGCGAAGCTTCCAAAGCCACGCACTTCAATACGTTCACCGTGAGCCAATGCATGGCTCATCTGTTCGATTACGCTTTTGACGGCCAATTCGACGTCAGCAAACGCAAGATGGGTCTGACGCCTTGCCAGCGCCTCGATCAATTCGGATTTGGTCATGGGACCCCAATGTCCGTGACGTTAAACAACGGGGCGGCGAAGTGCCGCCCCGCATCATGCTATCGCAAGTGACGATCAATCGGCCTTGTCGAACTGTTCCTTCAACAGAGCGCCGAGCTTGGTCGTACCGGTGGAGGCGGAGGCATAGTCAGCCACCGGCGCTTCGGGTACATCTTCCTCGTCCTTCGCGCGGATCGAGAGCGCCAGCTGGCGACCCTTGCGATCCATGCCGGTGAACTTGGCTTCGACCTTGTCGCCGACCTTCAAATGCTCGGTGGCATCCTCGATACGCTCCTTGGCGATATCGTTGGCGCGCAAGTAACCCTCGACGCCTTCGCCCAGATCGATCAATGCACCCTTGGCATCAACTTCCTTGACGATACCGTTGACGATCGCGCCACGCGGATTCGCTGCCATGAACTGGCCAAACGGATCCTGCTCCATCTGCTTGATGCCAAGCGAGATGCGCTCACGCTCCGGATCAACAGCCAGCACCACGGCCTCGATCTCGTCGCCCTTCTTGAAGTTGCGCACCAGCTCTTCGCCGGTCACCTGCCAGGAGATATCGGACAGATGCACCAGACCATCGATGCCACCGTCCAGGCCGATGAACACGCCAAAGTCGGTGATCGACTTGATCTGGCCGGACACCTTGTCGCCCTTCTTGTGCATGGCGGCGAAGGCTTCCCACGGGTTCGAGCGGGTCTGCTTGATACCCAACGAGATGCGGCGACGCTCCTCGTCCACGTCCAGCACGGTGACTTCGGTTTCGTCACCGACCTGAACCACCTTGGCCGGGTTGACGTTCTTGTTGGTCCAATCCATCTCGGAAACGTGCACCAGACCTTCCACGCCTGGCTCGATCTCGACGAAGCAGCCGTAATCGGTGACGTTGGAAACCTTGCCGAACAGGCGGCTGCCGACCGGGTAACGACGGGCAATGGCAACCCACGGATCGTCGCCCAGCTGCTTCAGGCCGAGCGAAACGCGGTTGCGCTCCTTGTCGTACTTAAGCACGCGCACGTCCAGCTCGTCGCCGACGTTGACCACTTCGGACGGATGACGAACGCGCTTCCACGCCATGTCGGTGATGTGCAGCAGGCCGTCGATACCGCCCAGATCCACGAACGCGCCGTAGTCGGTCAGGTTCTTGACGGTGCCCTTGACCACCGCACCTTCGGTCAGGCGCTCAAGCAACTGCTCGCGCTCGGCGGAGAACTCAGTCTCGACGACGGCACGACGGCTGACCACCACGTTGTTGCGCTTGCGATCGAGCTTGATGATCTTGAACTCGAGTTCCTTGCCCTCGAGGAAAACCGGGTCACGGACCGGGCGCACATCGACCAGCGAGCCCGGCAGGAATGCGCGGACGTCCTTGATGTCGACCGTGAAGCCGCCCTTGACCTTACCGGAGATGAGACCAACGATGGTCTCTTCCTTGTCGAACGCATGCTCGAGATCGTCCCACACCATCGAGCGCTTGGCTTTCTCGCGCGACAGCTTGGTTTCGCCGAAACCGTCTTCCAAAGCTTCGAGGGCAACCTTCACCTCGTCGCCTACCTGCACCTCAAGGACGCCCTGCTCATCGCGGAACTGCTCGATGGGGACAATGCCTTCGCTCTTCAGGCCGGCGTTGATCACGACGACGTCATTGCGGATTTCCACAACGATACCGGTGACGATGGCGCCAGGCTTCAGCTTGGAGATGGCCTGCTGGCTCTGTTCAAACAGTTCGGCAAAACTTTCAGTCATGTTGATTCCATAGTGGGAAAAGACCGCGGCTCGCTGCGCTTTACTTAAGGTTGCGCACGTACCGGCCGGTCCACCGGTTGAGGGCAAGTTCGGGTGGTTCCCGCAGGAACAACAACCCTTGTCACCGTTGGCCAAAATCCCCGCCTCACTTCTCTCAAGCGAGAAGCTTTGCCAGGGACGAGAAACCGCAATGCCGCTTGTTTACAGCTGCACCACGGCGAGTACTTTCGCGACGACGTCCTCGATGCCCATGCCAGTGGTGTCGATCAGCAAGGCATCTTCGGCAGGTTTGAGCGGCGCGACCGCACGCGATGCATCGCGGCTGTCACGCGCCTCAATTTCGCGCTGAAGGCCGGCTAGTGTAACGCTAAGTCCCTTTTCCTTCAACTGCTTATAGCGTCTTTTCGCTCGTTCGGAGGCGCTCGCGGTGAGGAACACCTTGAACGCCGCATCAGGGAAGATCACGGTACCCATATCGCGCCCGTCGGCCACCAGCCCCGGTGGCCGACGAAAGCCCAGTTGCAAGGCCACCAAGGCTTCACGCACCGATGGCACCGAAGCGATCGCCGAAGCCGCGGCACCGGCAGTCTCGGTGCGCAGCTCGTCCGTGGCGTCATGACTATTGACGATAACCCGAGTCTCCCCACCGTCAGGCGACGCGCTGAACTTGATGCGCGTGGTTTGGGCGCAACGGGTTACTGCGTCCACATCCGATAGGTCCAGCCCCTCCATGCCGGCGGCATACCCCACCGCGCGATAAAGAGCACCGGAATCGAGCAAACGCCAGCCCAGATGTTGCGCGACCAGTGCGCTGATCGTGCCCTTGCCTGATCCCGATGGCCCATCGATGGTGAGAACGGGCGCGGGCAAGGCATGGCTCATGGAGATTCCTGATTCAGAAGAAAGACCGAAGTTTAACGCGTGCACCGTCTCGTTGACCCCGACTGAGTCGCGTGTTATCAAACAAGTACGCTTGGTTCGCAAGCTTTTCCGCCTCTTTTCATGACCGATCTATGACCGATCTTCGCCGCGAGTTCGAACAGGCTGCTGAGGATATTCAGCGATTCGGCAAGCGCCCCGACAACGACACCTTGCTGAAGCTGTATGCGCTCTACAAGCAAGGTTCGAAGGGCGATCTCAGTGGAGCGCAGCCAGGTTTTTTCGATTTCATTGGCACAGCGAAACACGAGGCGTGGGCCAAGCTGCATGGTGTATCCGAGGAAGACGCGATGCGTCGCTATATCGCTCTGGTGCATCAATTGCTGGCCTGAAAAAGCTACGCCTCAAACGTAGAGCTTGCTTTCCGCCCTCAAACACCGGCACATTCATACGATTGTTTGAACCGGCCTCGATCGCATGAACTATCCGCATCTGTTCGCTCCGCTGAATCTGGGTCACGTCACCCTGCCCAATCGCATCCTGATGGGCTCCATGCATACGGGGCTGGAAGACAAGGCGAGCGACTACGACAAGCTCGCCACCTACTTCGCCGAACGCGCCCGCGGCGGCGTGGGCCTGATGGTGACCGGCGGCATTGCGCCGAGCATTCGCGGCTGGCTGAAGCCGTTCGGAGGTCGCCTGTCGATGCCATGGCACAAGCCGCGCCATCGCAAATTGACCAATGCTGTGCATGCCGAAGGCGGACTTATCTGCATGCAGATATTGCATGCAGGGCGCTATGGCTATCACCCACTCTCGGTGGCACCCTCGAAGATCAAGTCACCGATCACGCCTTTCACTCCGAGTGCGCTGTCATCGCGTGGTGTAGAGCAAACCATCAAGGATTTCGTGCGTTGCGCGAAACTGGCACAAGAGGCTGGCTACGACGGCATCGAGGTGATGGGTTCGGAAGGCTATTTGATCAACCAGTTCATTGCCGCGCGCACCAATCAGCGTAGCGACGCCTGGGGCGGCGACACGGCGAGCCGCATGCGCCTGCCGATTGAAATCGTTCGCCGCACGCGCGAAGCCGTGGGCAAGAATTTCATCATCATCTATCGCCTGTCGATGCTCGATCTGGTCGAGGGCGGTCAGGACTGGGACGAGATCGTCACGCTGGCCAAGGCTATCGAAGCAGCCGGTGCCAGCATCATCAATACCGGCATCGGCTGGCACGAAGCGCGCGTACCCACCATCGTTACCAGCGTGCCGCGCGGCGGCTTTGCCTGGGTCACCAAAAAGCTCAAGGGTGAGGTGGCCATTCCGCTGATCACCACCAACCGCATCAATATGCCGGACGTGGCTGAAGACATTCTTGCCGATGGTGCCGCCGACATGGTGTCGATGGCGCGGCCGCTGCTGGCCGACCCGGAATGGGCAAGCAAGGCCAAAGCCGGACGCGGTGATCGCATCAATACCTGCATCGCCTGCAATCAGGCCTGCCTTGATCACGTGTTTCAGAACAAGCACGCCAGCTGTTTGGTCAATCCACGCGCCTGCCATGAAACCGAACTCGTTATCTCACCGACCTCGAAACGCAAACGCATCGCCGTGGTCGGCGCAGGCCCCGCTGGCCTCGCTTGCGCCAGCACACTTGGCGAGCGCGGGCATGCGGTGACGCTGATCGACAAGGCGCAGGAGATCGGCGGCCAGTTCAATTACGCCAAGCAGATACCCGGCAAGGAAGAGTTTTACGAAACACTGCGCTACTTTGGTCATCAGCTCAGCGACAACGGCGTTGATGTGCAACTCGGGCAGACCGCCGATGCGGTATCGCTGATTGCCGGCGGTTATGACGAGGTAGTGATTGCCACTGGCATCACCCCTAGGACCATAAGTTTTCCCGGCAGCGATGACGCCCGTGTCTTCAGCTACCTGGATGTTCTGGCTCGCCATGTGCCGGTTGGTTCGAAAGTCGCCATCATCGGCGCTGGCGGTATCGGTTTTGATGTGGCCGAGTTTCTGGTCGAAAACGCACCCTCACCCACCACGGACGTTGCCCGCTGGACCCATGAATGGGGTGTGGATATGCAGCTGGCGTCTCGCGGAGGCCTGCAGAAGCCGCAACCGGAATCGCCCGCTCGCCAGATCTGGCTACTGCAACGCAGCGAGGGTCGCCCGGGTGGGCGATTGAACAAAACCAGCGGTTGGGTGCATCGCGCCACGCTCAAGGCCAAACGGGTCGAAATGCTGGGTAGCGTGAGTTATGAGCGCTTCGACGAACATGGCTTGCACATCACCGTCGATGGCGCACCTCAAGTGCTTCCAGTCGATAACGTGGTGATCTGCGCCGGTCAGGAGCCCAATCGACGACTGGCTGATGATCTGATCGCGGCCGGCATCAAGGTTCATGTCATCGGCGGTGCCGACGTCGCCGCCGAACTCGATGCGAAACGGGCTATTGCGCAAGGTACCGAGCTGGCCAGCAGGCTTTAGCTTTGGCCGCAGCGCTCAAGATGGCCCTGCGAACGGAGTGCGGGAACCGGAAACTATCCGCAAACCCAAAAAAGAACGCCCCGCGATTGCAACGCATCAACATGGGTCAGGGGGGAGATGACCAGATGTCGTATTTAGCGTTGCCGCGGGGCGAGGGCCACTGCCGCTAGGGGGAGGGGAAGCGACAGGACGAGCGGGATTATCTGATCGACGTGTTAAAGCATCCAATATATATTTAGCGAATCATTTATTCGATATCGCTATATGTTTGATTTCCGCCAGCTGCGCTATTTCATTGCGGTCGCCGAGGAGCTCAGCTTTACTCGCGCGGCCATACGCCTGCATCTCTCCCAACCCCCGCTCTCTCAGCAGATCCAATCACTGGAGCAGGATCTGGGCGTGCGCCTGCTCGAACGCAACAAGCGCAACGTGGCGCTGACCGAGCCAGGCAAGATTTTTCTGGAACAGGCACGACAGATTCTCGCCAAGGCTGACGAAGCTCGCAGCCACGTGGTCGCTGCCGCCGCGGGTTACAGCGGGCAGCTGCGTCTGGCGTATACGGTTTCGGTGTCTTTCCATCCTGCCTTGCCGCAGACGCTGCTGCGCTATGGCCAGATCGCACCGAACGTCCGTTTGCAGCTGAGCGAGATGTATACCGAACCGCAATTTGCCGCGCTGTTGGCGGGTCAGATCGATGTCGGTTTCGTTCGCGATGAGCCGCTGCATGCTCAGGATGCGCGCGGTTTGCGGCTTCGGGTCATCGATCGTGAGCCCCTGCTGCTTGCTGTACCTATCGGCCACCCCTTGGCGGGTCGCAAAAGTCTGCGGTTAATCGAAGTCGCCGGCGACGCTTTTATTTCGCAGCCGCGTGAACTGGCAGCGACGCTGTACGACAGCTTGGTGAAATTGGCTACCAAGGCAGGGTTTGAACCGCTGATCATCCAGCAGGCACAACAGATCAACGGCTTACTGGCGCTTGTGGCGGCAGGGCTCGGTCACGCACTCGTACCGGCCAGCATGCGCGCCGTGCGCCTGGCTGGCGTCAGCTATGTCGCCCTGGAAGATTCCGATGCCTACCTGCTGCTGGCCGTGGCCTGCCGCATCGATGACGATTCCCCTGCCCTTCGCCAATTCATGTCGACCGTCGCTGAAACAGCCACCGTGCGAGGCTTGTGATAAGCCTCTCAGGCCGCTACACTTGCGGACTTAACTTTTGAATAGTGTCAGGAGCTGGCCGTGAAGGTGCTTAACTCTTTGAAGTCCGCCAAGGCGCGGCACCGTGACTGCAAGGTTGTGCGTCGTCGCGGCAAGGTGTTCGTGATCTGCAAGAGCAATCCCCGTTTCAAGGCTCGTCAGCGCTAAGCCTAACCAGGCTTGGTTGCAGCGAAGTCATGAAAAGGCCGCGCAAGCGGCCTTTTTTGTGCCCGGGATTCAACCCGAACTATGGGAGTGCCGCAAAGGGAAAGTACTGCAAGCGCTCAGCGACGTGGTGTTGCCGGGCGGCGGCACGACAACCAGAGCAGCAACGCGGCCACGGACAATGAAACCCAGTAATCACTAGGTGCCGGACCCCACCAGTGGATATGCCAGGGGATGTAACGTGGCGCGAAATGCGCCAGGCCATACGCGGGGTTCAACACGAACCACAGGAAATCCTCGGTGATCCAGAACAGCATGATGCAGGCGAACACGCGCGCCTCACCACGCCAACTCCAGTTCCCGGTGAAAACCAGCGGAAAATGGAAGAACAGTCCCATGCACGGAAACAGCCACGCGTGATAACCAGTCATCGGCCGGCCACCCCAGAAAATATCGAGCAGCCAATGATGCTGTATGCGCCACGTCGGCAGATTCGCGGCCCAACCGGCGGCACCCTCGATCTGGATTTCCACGTGGGCGAAGAAAAAGGCCAGCAGCACGGTCCAGCCGAGCGTCAACACCACTACCAGTGGATGCATCGAGACTGGAACTCTTCGGTCAGCCCCCAGAAATCGTTGATCCCATCGACGCACGCTCAATGATCCACCGGTATGGTTTCTGACTGCCGGCAATCAAGCTGGGCCTGAACGATATCGAGCACGCGCCGCGCCGCCTGCGGCTGCCCCAGGCGGCGAGCGCATTCACGCATCCGCGTCAAACGCTCCGGCTCGGCCAGCAATTGACGCACGCGATACTCGAGCGAGATCAGATCCACCGCTTTCAGTGCTGCGCCTTGCTCCAACACGTAGTCCGCGTTGCGTTCTTCCTGACCGGGGATCGGCGCATACACCACCATCGGCACACCCATCGCAAGACACTCGGATGTGGTCAGGCCACCAGGCTTGGTGATCACCAGATCAGAGCAGGCCATCAGGAGCGCTACCTCGTTGGTGAAGCCGAACGGAGACAACCTCCCCGGCTGTTCCACTGCCTGAATCTTCAGCCGGGCCAATGCGGCTTCGTTGCGCCCAGCCAGCACGATCAGCTGGAAGTCGTGTTCCAACTGCATCAATCTGGCTGCCACTTCGTCGAGCTTACCGACACCGGCGCCGCCGCCCATCAGCATGATGGTAGGCCGTGTCGGGTCGAGGCCGAAACGCTCGGCGCAGGCTTGGCGATCCTGTGGCTGGGTGAACTCAGGCATGACCGGGATGCCGGTGGTATGGACGCGCTGCGCCTCGATACGGTTCGCCCGCATGCGGAAGGCAATCTCATCGCTGGCGGCGAAGAAGCCCGTCATGTGTGGAATCACCCACATGCCATGAAGATCGAAGTCGGTGACCTGGACCCACACCGGCACCGTCATCCGCTCACGCCGGATCTCATGCATCAGCATCTCGGCGGGCAGAAAGTGGGTGCAGACAATAGCGTCGGGCGCAAACGCATCGATCGCCTTGCGCAGATCGCCCGTACCCAGCCGTTCGACGGCGCGCCGCAACTTCTGCATCGGGCCATCTGGATCGGCCTCGGAACTACGCTGGTACAGCATGCCCCACAGAGTGGGGTAGCTGTTTACCAGTGTGATATAGAAATCGGTGTAGAGCTTGCGGAATGCGGACGGGACGTAGTCCATGGCATCCAGATGCAAGGTCTCGACGTTCGGTAAACTGGCTGCTGCGGTGAGACGCAACGCTTCGGCCGCGCGCATGTGACCTGCACCGGCCGAAACGCTGAGGAAGAGGATCTTCTGCTGTGGCATATTGCGATCCATTGTCAGATGCTCATCGACAGAGGCCAGCGCGCCGCCAGCTGGTAACCAGGCCGCTCACGCACTACGTCCGAAAATTTCACACGCGTCTTCAGGTATAGCGGACACCCGTGATCTCGTAATGTTTAACCCCATTGGGTGCAGTGAACTCGAAGCTGTCGCCTGCACTCTTGCCGATCAGCGCTCGGGCAATCGGCGAAGAGACCGCGATCATGTGCAGCTTGATGTCCGCTTCCAGATCGCCAACGATCTGATAGGTCACTGCCGTACCGGAGTCTTCGTCCTCCAGATCGACGATCGCGCCGAACACAACGCGGTTGCCCGGATTGAGCTGGGTGACGTCGATAACCTCAGCGTTCGAGAGCAGTGACTCCAGCTGACCGATGCGCCCTTCGGCAAAACTCTGCTGCTCGCGCGCGGCGTGGTATTCGGCATTTTCCTTGAGATCACCGTGCGCCCGCGCTTCGGCAATGGCTGCGATGATGCGCGGCCGATCGACGAATTTCAGCTTTTCGAGCTCGCCACGCAGGCGCTCTGCGCCCGCCTTGGTAATCGGGGGACGACTCATGCGCTCAACTCCTTGTGCAGTTCCTGCAGGCTATGCACATCGCCATCGCTGCGGAAATCCAGCGAATGGACGAGCGCACGCGCGCCTGCCACGGTGGTGGAATACGTGACGCGGTGCTGCAAGGCCTCGCGCCGGATCGAGAACGAATCGGCAATCGCCTGCTTGCCCTCGGTGGTATTGACGATATAGACAATCTCGCCGTTCTTGATCAAGTCGACGATATGCGGGCGGCCTTCGAGCACCTTGTTGATACGCTCGCAGATGACGCCATGTTCGGCCAGATAGCTGGCGGTGCCCGAGGTCGCCACCAGATTGAAGCCGCGCGCAACGACCTCCTTAGCAACGTGCAGCAGGCGCTCCTTGTCGCTGTCGCGAACCGAGAGAAATACCTTACCCACCTTCGGTGGCTTAATGCCGGCTGCTTCGTGACCGCGCGCGAACGCCGCGCCAAAGCTGCGGCCCACACCCATCACTTCGCCGGTCGAACGCATCTCGGGGCCGAGGATAGGATCGACGTTCTGGAACTTCAGGAACGGGAAGATCGCTTCTTTCACCGAGTAGTACTCGGGGATGACTTCCTTCGTCGCGCCCAGGCTGGCCAGCGTGCGGCCCGCCATGACCCGTGCGGCGATCTTGGCCAACGGCACGCCGATCGCCTTGGAGACGAACGGCACCGTGCGCGACGCACGCGGATTCACTTCCAGAATAAACACCGTCTCGCCCTGAATCGCGAACTGGGTATTCATCAGGCCGATGACCTTGAGTTCGCGCGCCATCATGGTGACCTGGCGACGCATCTCGTCCTGGATCGGTGCCGTCAGCGAATACGGCGGCAACGAGCAGGACGAATCGCCGGAGTGCACGCCGGCTTCCTCGATGTGCTCCATGATGCCGCCGATCAGCACGTTACCTTCGGCATCGGCAATCACATCCACGTCCACTTCGACCGCGTGATCGAGGAAGCGGTCGAGCAACACTGGCGAATCATTGGATACCTTCACGGCATCGCGGATGTAGCGCGACAGGTCGGCATCATCGTGCACCACTTCCATCGCACGGCCACCGAGCACATAGCTCGGGCGCACGACCAATGGGTAGCCGATCTCGCGGGCCAGCGCCAGCGCTTCGTCGGCGTTGCGCGCGGTGCGATTCGGCGGCTGCTTCAGGCCGATCTTCGTAATCATCTGCTGGAAGCGTTCGCGATCCTCGGCCAGATCGATGCTGTCCGGGCTGGTGCCAATGATCGGCACGCCGGCTGCCTCGAGCGCACGGGCGAGCTTGAGCGGCGTCTGGCCGCCGTACTGCACGATCACGCCCTTGGGCTTTTCGATGTGCACGATTTCCAGCACGTCCTCGAGCGTCAGCGGCTCAAAGTACAAGCGATCAGAGGTGTCGTAGTCGGTCGAGACGGTTTCAGGATTGCAGTTGACCATGATGGTCTCGTAGCCATCCTCGCGCAGCGCCAGCGATGCATGCACGCAGCAATAATCGAACTCGATGCCCTGGCCAATGCGATTCGGGCCACCACCGAGCACGATGATCTTGTCGCGATTCGTCGGCGCGGCCTCGCATTCTTCCTCGTAGGTCGAATACATGTAGGCCGTGCTGGTGGCAAATTCAGCACCGCATGAGTCGACCCGCTTGTAGACCGGACGCACGCCCAACGTATGGCGCAGATGACGTACGGCAGCTTCGTCGGTATCAAGCAACTCAGCCACGCGCGCGTCGGAGAATCCGAGACGCTTCAGCTCACGCATGCGCGGTTCGTCGATCGCGGTCAGCCCTTGTTCGGCAACTTCCTTCTCAGTCAGCACGATGTCTTCGAACGCGGCGAGGAACCATGGATCGACACGGCTGAGGTTGTGTACCTCCTCCAGCGAGAGTCCAGCACGGAAGGCGTCGGCCAGATGGAATACGCGATCAGGCCGCGGCTCACGCAGCTCGCGCTTGAGCACGGCGAGACCATCGTCGGTGCTGATATCCAGGCCAGTTGGATTGAGGCCGGTCTTGCCGATCTCCAGGCCACGCAACGCTTTTTGCAGCGATTCATGGAAAGTGCGGCCAATCGCCATCACCTCACCCACCGACTTCATCTGGGTGGTGAGGCGCGCATCGGCCGACGGGAATTTTTCGAAGGCGAACCGCGGAATCTTGGTGACAACGTAATCGATCGACGGCTCGAACGACGCTGGCGTCAAGCCACCGGTGATATCGTTTTTCAGCTCGTCCAGCGTGTAGCCGACGGCGAGCTTGGCGGCAATCTTGGCGATTGGAAAACCCGTCGCCTTCGAGGCCAGCGCTGACGAACGCGAGACGCGCGGATTCATTTCGATGACCACCACGCGACCGTTCTCGGCATTGATGCCGAACTGCACGTTGGAGCCACCGGTATCCACACCGATCTTGCGTAGCACCGCGATCGAGGCATCACGCAGGCGCTGGTATTCCTTGTCGGTGAGCGTCTGCGCCGGTGCCACGGTGATCGAGTCACCGGTATGCACGCCCATCGGATCGAGGTTCTCGATCGAGCATACGATGATGCAGTTGTCCGCGGTGTCGCGGACCACTTCCATCTCGAATTCCTTCCAGCCGAGCACGGATTCCTCGACCAGTACTTCGCCCACCGGCGAGAGATCCAAGCCGCGCTTGACGATCTCCTCGAACTCCTCGCGGTTGTAAGCAATGCCGCCGCCCGAACCACCCAGCGTGAAGCTCGGCCGGATGATCGTCGGATAGCCGACCTTAGCCTGCGTCAGCAGCGCCTGCTCGAAGGTGCGAACAACCTCGGCCTTGGGACAATCCAGCCCGATCTCGGCCATGGCGACGCGGAACAGCTCGCGATCTTCTGCCATGCGGATCGCTTCGCGCGAAGCACCAATCAGCTCGACGTTGTACTTTTCCAGCACGCCGTTATCGGCAAGATCCAGCGCGCAGTTGAGACCCGTCTGGCCGCCCATCGTGGGCAGCACGGCGTCCGGGCGCTCCTTGGCGATGATGCGCTCCACCGTCTGCCAATTGATCGGCTCGATGTAGACCGCATCGGCCGTTTCCGGGTCGGTCATGATCGTGGCTGGGTTGGAGTTCACCAGGATCACCCGGTAACCCTCTTCCTTCAGCGCCTTGCAGGCCTGGGCACCGGAATAGTCGAACTCGCAGGCCTGACCGATGACGATCGGGCCGGCACCGATGATGAGAATGCTTTTTATGTCGGTACGCTTGGCCATCTCAGCGGGCCTCCTGCATGAGTGCTGCAAAACGATCGAACAGATACCCGATATCGAGCGGCCCTGGGCTCGCCTCAGGGTGTCCCTGGAAGCAGAACGCCGGGCGATCGGTCAGTGCGAAACCCTGCAGCGAGCCGTCGAACAGCGAGGTATGGGTGACCCGCACATTGGCCGGCAGTGTGGCGGGATCGACCGCAAAACCGTGGTTCTGCGAGGTGATCAGCACACGGCCGTTATCGTGATCCTTCACCGGATGGTTGGCGCCGTGGTGTCCGAACTTCATTTTCAGCGTGGAGGCGCCGACCGCCAGTCCCATGATCTGGTGGCCCAGGCAGATACCGAACAGCGGGATCTTTGCATCGAGAAACTCGCGCGTTGCGGTGATCGCGTAGTCGCAGGCGGCCGGATCTCCCGGGCCGTTGGAGAGAAACACGCCATCGGGTTTCATCGCCAGCACGTCGGCAGCTGAGGTCTGCGCCGGCACCACAGTGACTTCGCAGCCCTGCTCGGCCAGCAGGCGCAAGATATTGAGCTTGGTACCAAAGTCATAAGCGACGACTTTGAAGCGCTTCGCGGGTTGATTGAAAGCCGTGCTGTCGAGGTCATAGACACCCTCGTTCCACACGTACGGCTTGGCAACACTGACCACCTTGGCCAGATCCATGCCGTTCAAACCCGGAAACGCGCGCGCCTTGGCCAGCGCCACTTCGGCGTCGACCTGCTCGCCCGCCATGATGCAACCAGCCAGCGCGCCCTTGTCGCGAAGGATACGGGTCAGCCTGCGGGTATCGATACCCGCAATCGCCACTGTGCCGTGACGTTTAAGGTAATCCGGCAGGCTTTCGGTGCTGCGCCAGTTGCTGGCCCGGCGCGGCACGTCGCGAACGATCAGTCCGGCCGCGTGTATGGCACCGGATTCAGCGTCTTCGGCATTGACGCCGGTGTTGCCGATATGCGGATAGGTCAGCGTGACGATCTGGCGCGCATAGGAAGGATCGGTGAGGATCTCCTGATAGCCGGTCATCGCGGTATTGAAAACCACTTCGCCGACGGTATCGCCAGTCGCGCCCACGGCGTGACCATGAAACACGCTGCCGTCTTCGAGGGCGAGCAGAGCGGAAGTAAGCATAAGGTGTCCGCCTTTTGGATGCAGCAAGGTCCGCAAGCCGCGCCATGGCTGGCTTGTGGAACTCGTGAGAGAAAGTATCTGGGCGGGTTGAAATGATAAGACGCAGCGCGGTTTCTGTCCACCTTACGAAGCATGAACCACGCTTTTGGCCTGCGCTATTTCGACAATGGCCAGCGTTACACTACAAAATATTTTTCGGGAGCCTGCCAAACCATGAGCGCCACCGTTCTGCTCGATCCCGCGCGCCTCGATCGCCCGGATACCACGGTGACACAGCAGCCATTTCCGTTCCTGGTGGCGCACGGACAGCTGCCGGACGAGGCGCGCAATGAGCTGGATCGTGACTTCCCGCGTTACGCCAGCGCCGGATTCTTTCCCTACGATGCCAGCGATTGTGGCCCGTCCATCAATGCGCTGATTGAAAACATGACCTCGCCTGAATTCGCCAAAGCCGTTGGTGCACGGCTGGGCATCGACAATCTCGGTCAGTATCCAACCCTGGTGACGCTATGCCGCTTGCTCAACAAACGCCACGGCACCATCCATACCGACAGCAAGTCCAAAGTTGCCACTGCACTGATCTATCTCAATACGCAATGGCCTGACACCAGCGATGGCTGCTTGCGATTCCTGCACAAGATCGACGACATCGACAGCATCGTAGTGCCCGAACTGACGCCACTATATGGCGAATTCGCGGTATTCAAGCGCTGCGACAATTCCTTCCACGGCCACCTGCCCTTCGAAGGCGAGCGTCGCGTAGTCCAGGTCGCCTGGCTGACCAGCGAAGAAGAAAAACTGCGCAAGACCAAACGTGGCAAGTTCTCACGCGTGTTCAAGAAGCTCGTCGGCAAACTGGATACCCGGCACGGCGCTGGCCGCGACCGAAATGCCTCACACAAGGATTGAAGCCACATGGATACGGACATCCAGCACGCACCGCCCACTCCCCTGGCATTCCGCTGGGGCATGCTGTTGGGACTGGCGGTCTTCGTCGTCGACATCGTCGGCCTGATCCTGCTCACGTCCCTCAAGTCCCGGCTGGGTGGCATGTCGCCCGACGTCGACCAGGGCTGGATCACGTATGACTTCATGGATGACCACATAGTCGCCCTCTCGTTGGCTTGGACGGGCCTGTGCGTAGCCGCGCCCGCGACCTACCTGGCCAAACGCCGGTACTGGCGTGGTCTGCGTGGCATGCTGCTGGTGAGCGGCATCGCCCTGTTGCTGCTATTGGGCTTCGTACTCTATGCCAACGCCCTCGGCAGAGGCCTGGCCGCCGCCACCGGATAGTGCCAGGACTAAGCCGTCTGTATCAGCCCTGGCAAGCCAACCACCACCCGGCAAACACCGCAAATACGCCGTAGAGCAGGCCGACCGGCAATATCCAGCGCGCATCGACGCGCCCGCGCTGAAACAGCCACCACAGATAGCCGATCGCGATCATGGTGATCACGCCAGCCGCTTTCAGCGGCGCGTCAAACAGCCAAGGTGTGGCAAACAACGCCAGCGAACTGGGGATGGTCGCCTGAATCATCATCGCGCCGGAAATATTGGCGAGCGCAAGGCGCTCCTTGCCCTGACGCACCCAGATCAGTGCGTTAACGGTTTCCGGCAATTCGGTGGCGACAGGGCTGAGGACCAGCGCCACGAAATGGGCTGGCAGCGAGAAAAACGCACCAATGGCCTCCAGCTGGCCGACGAACAATCGCGATGCTGCCGCAATGACGGCCAGTGCGATAACCGTCTGCGCGACAACCCAGCGCATCGCCGGATCGACCTGCCGAGGACGAAACTTCAGCGGATCGAGTACTTCGTCTTCCGGCACGTGATCTTCGCTACGCATCTCGCGCCATACGTACAAGCCGTAGGCCGCCAGAAAAACGATACCCAGCCATGGTTTGATCGCAAACGCGACCAAGCCCAGCCCAACTTTCACGACAAAGATCGCAAGAAACCAGGATTGATCGCGCGCGAGACGTTGATGATCGACGCGAATCAGCCGATCGGCTCGCTTCAGCCGCCGCCGGTTCAACCACAGTGCACCGCCCACGACAGCGTACGCGATAGTGGCCAGTACCAGCGGACCGCCAAGCGCAGCACCGACGCCGATATCACGCGCCTCGGGCGTCTTGCCGAAGATGACCGCAACGAAAGTCACGGCACTCTCGGGCAACGCCGTGCCGAAAGCGGCAAGCACGGTACCGGTTGCGGTCGAACTCAGCTTGAGCTTGCGCCCGAACCATTCGACACCGTTGACGAAATACTCGCAGGCGAGATAAATCACCACCGCAGAGCCGAGGAATAACGCGAAGGTAAGCAGCATGGAATGCACAAGGGCCAGGCGAGCGGAAAACCGATGGCTCACCGACACCGCTCGCCCGGCCGGGTAAGCATGTCGATGGCCAAAGGTCTCGCCGGGCGTGGCCGTCACTGAAAGTGACGGTTTGCTGTCCGCACCATGGTTTCGAAATACCGAAACCAATTGTGTTGATGCGGACGCCTCTGGGTACGAGGCTGGCTACTCCCCAATGACAAGTCAGTGATCGTAACCAGGGTAGACGCGAATCACAAGGCGCAGCACGAAGCCCTCACCGTGGTGTGGCGATGACATCCTCGAGTCGCCACTGACCCGGTGCGCGCCCGCGCAGCCAGTGCGCAGCTTGCAATGCGCCGCGCGCGAAGATCGAGCGATCGGTGGCACGATGTGCCAGCTCCAGCCGCTCGCCCTGTCCGATCAGCATCGCCGTGTGCTCGCCGACGATATCGCCGCCGCGGACCACGGCAAAACCGATCGAGCCATCGACGCGCTCGCCCGTTCGGCCCTCGCGAGCGTAGACCGCTGATGATTCCAGCGTGACGTCGCGGGACACAGCTGCTGCATGGCCAAGAGCCAGGGCAGTGCCGGAGGGCGCATCCTGCTTGCGGCCATGATGAGCCTCGACAATCTCGATATCCCAATCAGGCAAGGTCGCCGCCGCTTCGCGCAAAAGATGAGTCAGCACCGCAACACCCAAGCTGAAATTGGCCGCGCGCAATAGCGCAATATTTTCTGCAGCCTTGAGCAGTCGAGCTTCCATCCCTGCATCGGTACCCGTAGTGCCGGTGACCAGCGGTGTGCCGTTGGCCAGACAAAAGTCCAGCACCGCCGAAAGTCCTGCAGGGCCGCTGAAGTCGATCACCACGTCGAGCGCCGGCGCGCTTAGCCAGTCATGAGAATAACGCAGCGAATTGATGCCACCGGAGGAAACCGGCAGGCCATTCTTCGACGAGGCGGGTGACACTACGGCATGAACCAACGCGAATCGCTTATCGCCCTCAAGCAGGCCCAGCAGCGAACTACCCATGCGGCCGGAAGCGCCATTGATGCCGAGGCGAAGCGATTGAGTCACTGGCTTACTCCCGTCGTATCCATTGATCGATCCATCCTAACGTGAGCGTCGTGGATCCGATGCACGACTGGCATTACCCATCGAACATTACCCATAGAAATTGACTGATCAGGCGGTGACCCGCGACCAGAATTCCTTGACGCCATCGATCCAGCCCTTGGCGCGCGGGGTATGTCGATCACCATCACTTTCCTCGAACGTGGCTTCCAGCGATTCGAAAAGCTCGCGCTGTGCCTTGGTCAAACGCACCGGTGTTTCCACTACGACACGGCAGATCAGATCGCCATGGCGCGTGCTGCGTACCGATTTGACGCCGCGTCCGCGCAAGCGGAACTGCGTGCCGGTCTGGGTCTCGGCTGGAATGCTGATTGGCACCTCGCCTTCCAGCGTGGGTACTGGCAGTTCGACGCCGAGCGCAGCCTGCGTAAAGCGGATCGGAAGTTCGCAGTAAAGGTCATTGCCCTCACGCTGGAAAATCGCGTGTTCACGCACATGCACTTCGACGTAAAGATCACCCGCAGGCGTGCCGCCGGGCCCTGCTTCGCCCTGCCCGCTGAGGCGGATGCGATCACCGTTGTCCACGCCGGCGGGAATCTGCACAGACAGCGTGCGGGATTCTTCGACCCGGCCTTCGCCATGACATTTTTTGCACGGCTTTTCGATGGTCTTGCCGGTGCCCGCGCAATGCGGGCAGGCCTGCTGCACCGAAAAGATACCGTTCTGCATGCGCACCTGGCCGTGACCACGACAGGTCTTGCACTGGCTGACCTTGCCGTCTTCCGAACCGCTGCCGTTGCAATGATGACAATTGACCTGGGTCGGCACTTCGATCTGTCGGCTGACCCCGAATACGGCTTCTTCCAGATCCAGCTCCATGATGTAGCGAAGGTCAGCACCGCGGCGCTGACGGCCACCACCGTTTCTGCCAAAGATGTCGCCGAAGATGTCACCAAAGATGTCACCGACATCGCCGAAGCCGGCGCCACCGCGACCACCCGCACCCTGCTCGAGTCCGGCATGGCCGTACTGGTCGTAAATCGCGCGCTTCTGTGCGTCGCACAAAACCTCGTAGGCCTCCTTGGCCTCCTTGAATTTGTCCTGCGCCGCCGGGTCATCCGGGTTGCGATCCGGATGGTATTTCATCGCCAGCCGGCGGAAGGATTTCTTCAGCTCGACTTCGGTGACGCTGCGCTCGACGCTCAGCACTTCGTAGTAATCACGCTTGCTCATTCATGCATCCACACTGCTTGTCGCTTATCTGGAGATCAAGCGGTGACGCTCAAAATCCCCGCTTATCATTCAACGTGCCGCCCCTTCAACACGAAGCCCGTGACAGGATGATCCCGGCACGGGCTGGTGAAGTCGACCCTGCCCTCGCCCCTTATCCAGGTGGACGGCTGTCGATTATTTCTTACTTTTTCTCATCTTTCACTTCGGTGAACTCAGCATCGACCACATCGTCCGGCTGCGCTGAACCGCCCGGCGCCGACTGCGAACCGGCATCGGCTGCGCCGCTGCCCTGTGCCGCGGCCTGTAGCGACTGTGCTGCCTGCTCCAGCTTCTCAACCTTGGACTCGATCGCGGCCTTGTCCTCACCATCCTTGACCTTTTCCAGATCGGACAACGCGCCTTCGATGCTGCTGAGCTGGTCAGCCGGGATCTTGCCGCCGTGCTCTTTCAACGCACTGCGGGTCGAATGCACCAGCTGGTCGGCCTTGTTGCGGGTAGCCACCAGCTCGTGGAATTTCTTGTCCTCTTCCTTGTTGGCTTCGGCGTCGGCAACCATCCGCTGAATCTCGTCCTCGGACAGGCCTGAGCCCGCCTTGATCTCGATCTTCTGTTCCTTGCCGGTCTTCTTGTCCTTGGCCGACACGTGCAGGATGCCGTTGGCGTCGATATCGAAGGTGACTTCGATCTGTGGCTGGCCACGCGGCGCAGCGTCGATACCGGACAGGTCGAACTTGCCCAACGACTTGTTGGCACTGGCGCGCTCACGCTCGCCCTGCAGTACGTGCACGGTCACGGCCGTCTGGTTGTCATCAGCGGTGGAGAAGGTCTGCCCGGCCTTGGTCGGCACCGTGGTGTTCTTCTCGATCAGCTTGGTCATCACGCCGCCCATCGTCTCGATACCGAGCGACAGCGGGGTCACGTCCAGCAACAATACGTCCTTGACGGTACCGCCCAGCACGCCGCCCTGGATCGCGGCGCCGACAGCGACGGCTTCATCCGGATTGACGTCCTTACGCGGGTCCTTGCCGAAGAACTCCTTCACCGATTCCTGCACTTTGGGCATGCGGGTCTGACCACCGACAAGGATCACCTCGTTGATGTCGGACACGCGCAAGCCGGCGTCATTCAACGCAGTGCGGCACGGATCGATAGTGCGCTTGACCAGTTCCTCGACGAGCGACTCCAGCTTGGCGCGGGTCAGCTTGATGTTGAGGTGCTTCGGACCCGAGGCATCGGCCGTCACGTAAGGCAGATTGACGTCGGTCTGATGGTTGGACGACAGCTCGATCTTGGCGCGCTCAGCAGCGTCCTTCAGGCGCTGCAGGGCTAGCGGATCCTTGCGCAGGTCGATGCCCTGCTCCTTGTTGAACTCGTCAACGAGATAATCGATGACGCGCATATCGAAGTCTTCGCCACCGAGGAACGTGTCGCCGTTGGTGGCCAACACCTCGAACTGCTTCTCACCGTCGACTTCGGCGATCTCGATGATCGAAACGTCGAACGTACCGCCACCCAGGTCATACACAGCGATCTTGCGGTCGCCGCCCTTCTTGTCCATGCCGTAAGCCAACGCGGCCGCGGTCGGCTCGTTGATGATGCGCTTGACGTCGAGGCCCGCGATCTTGCCGGCATCCTTGGTCGCCTGGCGCTGGCTGTCGTTGAAGTAGGCCGGCACCGTGATCACGGCCTCAGTGACCGTCTCGCCCAGATAGTCCTCGGCGGTTTTCTTCATCTTCATCAGCACTTTGGCTGCGATCTCCTGCGGCGCCATCTTCTTGCCGTCGGAGGTCTGCACCCACGCGTCGCCGTTATCGTGCGCCACGATGCCGTAAGGCACGATGTGCAGGTCTTTCTGCACTTCCGCGTCAGCGAACTTGCGGCCGATAAGGCGCTTCACCGCGTAGAAGGTGTTCTTGGGATTGGTGACGCTCTGGCGCTTGGCCGACGCGCCCACTAGTACTTCGCCGTCCTTGTTGAAGGCGACGATGGATGGCGTGGTGCGATCGCCTTCCGAATTCTCGATGACCTTGGCCGTGCCGCCTTCCATGACGGAGACGCACGAATTGGTGGTGCCCAAGTCGATACCAATGATCTTGCCCATGTCTACTACTCCACAATTTATCTAGCGGCCCCCGCGGCCGCGACTGGTTTCAAAGTGGGGGTGTGGCCCGGCGATTCAATGCCAGCAACGCCCCAGATGCGATTTTGTTCGATTTGCCAGCGCCTCATTCAGGCAAACGCCAGCAAGAAAAGCTCTAGTCCCTGGCCACGGCGACCAGCGCCGGACGCAACAGACGATCATTCAACACATAACCCTTCTGCAGCACGCTGACCACCGTGCCCGGCGCCTTGCCCGGTGCCTCGACCATGCTCACCGCGTGGTGGCGTTCCGGGTCAAGCGACTGACCAAGGGGATCGATCTGCGCCATGCCGTTGTTCTCGCCGACCTTCAACAATGCCTTCAAGGTAAGGCTGATACCTTCGCGCATCGAGGCGATGTCGCCACCTTCCACAGCCAGGCCACCCTCAAGACCGTCGTATACCGGCAGCAGCTCGTTGAGCAGTTTCTCGTTGGCGAAGCGGCGTGCCTGCTCCAGATCCCGATGCATGCGGCGACGCTGATTTTCCAGTTCGGCGCGCTCACGCAACACAGTCTCGCGCAGCTCGGCGTGGCTGGCTTCGAGCGCGCTCAGCTGGCTCTGCAGCGCTTCCAGCTCGGCATTTTCCGAACCAAAATCGCCGTTCTCGTCCTGCGCGTCGTTGGGTACGTGCGGATCGTTGTTATGCATTGAAACACTCCAAGACTTTTCCATGGCCGGCACCTTGATGGGTTGCCAACCGTCAACAATTCGCGGGAAACCCCGCCTCCCGCACGGGTTATAAGGTCGTAGCGGCTCGATTCAAGGCGTCGCTGAGCAATGCGGCCGTTGCCTGCACCACCGGAATCACACGTTCATACGCCATCCGGGTGGGCCCGATCACACCCACCGCACCCAGAACACGCCCCTGAGCGCCATAGCTTGCCGTGACTACGCTGCAACCATCAAGCGCCGTAAAGCCCGACTCTTCGCCGATGAAAAGCCGTACGCCCGGCGCACGGGCACACACTTCCATCAGCTGCAGCAACTCGTTTTTCTGCTGAAACGCATCGAACAGTTCGCGCAGGCGCTGCAGATTGGACAGCTCCGAATACGCCATCAGATTGGTCTGGCCGCTCACCAACACGTCGCTGCCTCCAGCTTGCGGCGCGAATGATGCAGTCGCCAGCTCCATCGTGCTCGACAGCAGGCGATTGAGCTCGCTGCCGGCCTCGCGCAGTTCGGCCAGCAGATGTGCGCGGATGTCGTCCACGCGAAAGCCGACGAACTGCGCGTTGAGATAATTGGCGGCTTCTTCCAGCTCGCGACTGTCCAGCGGCTGGGCCAGCTGCACGATGCGGTTCTGCACCTGATTGTCGGAGAACACCAGAATCACCAGCACGCGCGCGTCCGGCAGCGGCACGAAATCAATATGGCGCAAAGGAAAATCTGCCTGGCGCGGCACAGTCACCACACCGGCAAAATGCGTCATCGCCGAAAGCAGGGTCGACGCATTGCCGAGCAGGTCGAGCGTGTTGGTAGGGCCCGGCGGCAGCTCTCTCTGCAGACGCGCCATCTCGTCGTGTGGCAGCGGCTGCAATTCGATCAGGCTGTCGACGAAAAGGCGCAGCCCGCGCGGCGTCGGCACGCGACCAGCTGAGGTATGCGGCGAAGAGACCAGCCCGGCATCCTCGAGGTCGGCCATGATATTGCGGATCGTCGCCGGGCTTACATCCAGTCCGGACGAGCGCGACAACGTGCGCGACCCTACCGGCTCGCCGTCGACCAGATACTGGGCAATCAGCGTGCGCAACAGGCGTCGCGTGCGGGCGTCGAGATCGGGGCCGTGCGGATTAATCATGCGCTGTAGCAGTCCTTGAGACTGCACAGAAATAAGGTCTGCGCGCACAGCTTGCAAGTGAAATTCGTATTTAGTGCTGCCGGCCTACCGCTACAATCCATTGAAATCATCATCCCAACGCCCTGATTAACTGCCTCGACCATGCTTACCTCGCTTTACGTTCGTCATTTTGCGGTCGTTGAAGGCGCCGAGATCGCGTTCGGCCCCGGCCTGACCGTGGTCAGCGGCGAAACCGGCGCTGGCAAATCGCTGCTGGTCGATGCACTGATGCTGCTGGCCGGCGCCCGCGCCGACAGCGGCATGGTACGCGCCGGCAGCGATCGCGCTGACCTGACGGCGGAATTTGATCTCACCGAACTGCCCGACGCACGCGACTGGCTGCAGCGTGAAGAACTGGACGAAGAAGACCAGTGCCAGTTACGTCGCGTGATTCGCGCCGAAGGCAGTTCGAAGGCGTGGATCAACGGCCGCCCCGCCAACGCGCGCCAGCTCGGTGAACTGGCGTCGCTGCTGGTGGAGATTCATGGCCAGCACGAGCATCAAGCGCTTCTTTCGCGCTCGCATCAGATGGCCCTGCTCGACGCCTACGCCGGCCACGACACCCTGCTGGCGCGAGTGCGCGACAGCGCGCTGCAGTGGCGCGAACTGGGCGCACGCGTGCGTAAACTCAGCGGCGGTGACGATCGTGATCAGCGTATCGAGCTACTGAACCACGAGCTGGGCGAACTGGAAAAGTGGACGCTGCCCACTGCCGAACTGACCGAACTGGAGACCAGTCACAAGCGCCTCGCCAACGCGGGACGGTTGGCTGAAGGCGCCTCCGGGGTCATCGAACTGCTCGATGGCGAAGGTGAGTTTGCCCTGCGTCGCGCACTCGGTCGCGCCCATGCGGAGCTGGGCAAACTGGCTGTGATTGACGATCGGCTGACGCCATTGCTCGAACTGCTCGACAACGCCGAAATCCAGCTCGGCGAAGCCGCCGATGGACTTGGCCGTTACGCGCAGGATGTCGATCTCGATCCCGATCGCTATAACGAAGTAGACACGCATCTCGCACATCTACATGAATTATCGCGACGCCATCGATTACCGGTTGCCGAACTGCACGACAAGCTCGACGCGCTGCGTACGGAACTGGCCGAACTCGAAGGCGCCGGTGACGCCTTGGAAAAACTGGCGGCCCAGCGCGAACAACTGCAACGCGACTACACCATCGCCGCGGGCCAACTCAGCGAGGCACGATTCACTGCCGCTGCCAGGCTCGACATTGAAGTCAGCGCACTCATGAGTGAGCTGGGCATGACCGGTGGCCTGCTGCGCATCGAGCTGGAACCCGTCGCCGGTGACGAGCCCGATCCGCAGGGCAAGGAGCGCTGCGAGTTGCTGGTCAGCGCCAATCCAGGCCAACCGCCGCGGCCGCTGCGCAAGGTGGCTTCCGGCGGCGAACTGGCACGCATCAGTCTGGCTATTGAAGTTGCCACGCTGGGCAAGGACACCGTCGGCAGCATGGTGTTCGACGAGGTCGACACCGGCATTGGCGGTGCCGTTGCGGAAGTGGTTGGTCAAAAATTGCGCTCGCTGGGCTCGCAACGCCAAGTACTTTGCGTTACTCATCTGCCGCAGGTAGCCGCGCAAGGCCATGCACATCTTCGCGTCAGCAAACAAAGTGATGGCGATGCCACCCGTACGCAGATCGAGAAACTCGACGCGGCCGGTCGGCGCGATGAGCTGGCACGCATGCTTGGCGGCGTCGAGATCACCCGCGAAACGCGGGCGCATGCCAAGCAGATGCTGGAGCGGGCTCAGAGCAACTGAGCTGATTGCCGACAATGGTGCCGAGCAAACGCAGCCCGGAAGTTCAGGTATTGACCGGCAGCAGCCCGCGGTCGGTTGCCATGCGATACAGATCCAGCTCCGAACCAGCACCCAGTTTGCCCATCAAACTGGCGCGATGGATATAGACAGTTTTCTGACCGATGCCTAGTTCGGCAGCTACCTGCTTGGGTGTGAGACCACCAGCCAACAGCAGAAACACCTCGCGTTCGCGCGCCGTCAGTCGGCTGATCGGATCAAGCCCTGCACTCGATCTGCCAGCTCGACGCTCGCGTAAATCCGAACTCAGAAAGACTTCGCCGTGCATGACTGCGCGCAGACCCGCCACAAGCTCTTCCGGCGCCACACCTTTGGTCACATACCCACTGGCACCGCGGCGAAGCGCTTCCGAAACGTAGGGATCACCGTCATGCATGCTCAGCACGACAATGCGCGTTTCCACACAGACACTCAGCAGATGTTCGATCAGCGGCAAGCCGCTGCCATCGGGCAGCGACAGATCCAGCGCGACCAGATCGGGACGCCACTGACTCACCGCCTCCACGGCATCGTCACCGTTACGGCACTCGGCAACGACGTCGAGATCGGGCTCAAGCTCGATCAGTCGTTTGAAGCCCTCACGAACGATGGCGTGGTCATCGACCAAAACGATTTTGTGCATCCCGCTACTTTACACAGTGGATTACAACTTAGGCAGATGCCGCGAGAATCATCGACCAGCGCCGACATCGCCGCATACCGGCGAACTGCCGCATGTACCATCCGCACATGCGCCTGAAATCACTCCATCTGCCAGATTCCGGCCCACTGCTGGCCATCGGCTACGTATTGCTCTGGCTGTTGCTGTGGATGACGGTGCAGCCATACTGGATGCTTCCCTACGGCTTGCGGTTTGGCGCACTGCTGCTGACGCCGGTGCGCCACTGGGGCTGGTTGCTTGGCGCGGAGTTGGCCGCCACGGCTGGAATTGCCCTGGTGCAAGGCATGCCACTGGGCTGGAACGGCTTTTTTCTCGCCGAACTGCCTGAGCCATTGGTGATGGCTGTCGGCTTGTGGCTGCTGCGCCGACTGAATCTGCATGCGAGTTTGAACAGTCCGCAGGAAGTGACACGCTTGCTGCTGTCGGTGGTGTTGATCGTGATCGCCACCACCGCTGTCGACGCAGCACTGCTGGACTTGATCCACGAACCTGGCTCGCCCGAGCTGATCATCAGCATCCTCGGCGAAGAGTTGCTCAGCCACTATCTGGGCATTCTGTTGATCGTGCCGTTAATGATTCTGCTGCTGCGCACCCGCTTCGATCGCCGCGCTCTGGCCAGCCTGTCCATGGACGGCCTGCTGGTGATGTTCCCGTCGATGATGATTTTGCTGGTGCTGTCCGAACAGGCATCACCACAGCCGCAGTTTGCTCGCGTGCTGTCGCTGGCACCCGTACTTTTTTTCGCGTTTCGCCACGGCTGGCGCGGTGCCAGCATGGCCATGATCATTTCGAGTTTCGGCATGAACCTGGTCGAGCAGCATCTCGGACATGCACCCTCGACCGCCGCGGCCTATCTTTTCCTTGCGGTGGCGGGTACGGGCGCGATCATGCTTGGCTCGGCAACCGATGCGCTGCGCCGCAGCAGCACGCGGGTCGCAGAGCAGAATGTCTATCTGGGTGCTGTCAACCGCCGGCTTGACCAGCTCGCCCAGCAATTGCGCAGTGCCGCACGCGGCAATCTGCAGGCCGATGAAAACCAGCGCCGTCATCTGGCGGCCGAGTTGCACGACGAGCTGGGGCAGAACATCACCGCCATCCAGACGCACGTCAAGCTGGCGCAAACCCGGCTGCACGATGCGGGCATGCAGGACATCAGCACGTCGATCAATACCATCCTGGCCCATATGCGGCGTGCCCTGCATCGCCTGCTGGATGATCTGCGCCCTGCCGTGCTGGATGAGTTCGGACTTATTCGCGCGCTAGATGAGGGGCCGATCCGGGATCTATTGAACGCCGCCGGCATTACGTACTTCACCGAACTTCACGGCGACCCGCGTCTTCTTGATGACGACACGCGCACCGCGATTTACCGGCTCACCCAGGAAAGCGCGACCAATGCCGTGAAGCATGCGCAAGCCAGCGAGTTCAGAGTGCGTTTGCGCATCGGCGAGCGCCAAGGCATGGCGCTTGCGCTACTGGATCTGCGGGACAACGGTACCGGCCTGCCGCATCGAATACCGCGCGGTGGCCGCGGCCTGCAAGGCATGCGTGATCGGGTCACCTCACTGGGTGGCCAGTTCCGTCTGCGGGCAGACCATGCTGGCGTTCACCTGCGAATTTTGTTGCGCAGCAACAACAGCTTGCCTGATCCTCAGCGCTTGAACTAGGAATTTTTCTTATACCTGGAACGTAAAGACTTCGTTACGATCAGGCCATCGATGTGGGGGAGCCACCATTGCAAGATGGTGGATCAGAATCACCGTGGGGACGGTGGTTCTGAAAAACGGCAGGATGCTGTTTCGCCGCTATTCGGCGACGAGCCTCGGCAACAGCAAGTTAGTGCTTGAGCCGGTCGTGAGTCAGGGTAGCGGAGCAGCCGCGAGTGGACAGGAGTCCTCTTCGCGGCTTTTTTATGGCCGCTATTCAGGCACTTGCAATGATTCGGCAGCTTGTGACCCACGCCCGGGAATTGGTCCGCAATCAAGCCAGCAGACAGGTCAATCCCTGCTCAGCCCTTCTTGGGGCGATTTTTGGGGCGCACGTAGATCACCAGGCTGTGATCCTCGATTACGTAGCCGTGTCGATCGGCAATCTCGCGCTGCAGACGTTCAATCTCTTCGCTGACGAACTCAATGACGTTTCCGCTGTCGACATCAATCATGTGATCGTGATGCTTGCCGCGATCCAGTTCGTAAACAGCCTGGCCGCCTTCGAAATTGTGCTTGACGACGATACCGGCTGCTTCGAACTGGGTCAGCACGCGGTAGACCGTGGCTAGGCCAATGTCTTCCTGGTGAGCCAGTAGTTTTTTGTAGACGTCTTCCGCCGTGAGGTGCTGTACCCCTTCTTCATCAAAAATCTGCAGGATTCGCATCCGCGGATGCGTGACCTTGAGGCCGACCCGACGCAGTTCTTTGGTTTCCTGTTCCATAACCCACCCTTCGCACACAGCGCTACTGAGCCTGTAGTGTATCATCCGATACCTTTACGATCTGGACGCAACACGCATGCAAAAGCTGATCACCCTGCTGGTTTTCGCCGTGCTGGCGCTCTCCATCGCCGGCTGCCACATCGTCTATACCCCAGATGTGCAGCAAGGCAATCTGCTCGACAAGACCATGGTGGATCAACTGAAGCCAGGCATGACCAAGCGTCAGGTGCTCGTGTTGATGGGCACACCCTCGGTCAGCACGCCCTTCGACCAGAGTCGCTGGGATTACGTGTCTACTCAGGAGCACCGCGGCGGCCCGATCAAACTGCGAACCTTTACGCTGACCTTCAACAACGACACGCTGGTTCGGACTCAGGGCGATTTCTTCGCGCAAGACGCAGAGCAGCTCGTCAAGGACAGCAAGAAGTATCACGCCAGTTACCCGGTTAACGAAACCAAGGGTGACAAGAGCAAGACGCCCGATGAAGACAACAAGGACGGCGGCTTTGGTTCCGGCACTGACAACGGCACGACGCCTTCCCCGACCAGCGGCGGCAACGACGGCCATTGACCCACACCGTCACGGGTCTGCTTCAGCGGATGCGCCGTCGACGCGCCTCCATCGGATCAAGCATCAATGGCCGGTAGATCTCAATTCGATCACCGGCCTGCACCAGGTGATCCGACGAGACACGCTTCGAGAAGATGCCTAGCCGGTCAGGGTCAACCATACCACCTGGCAAAATTTCAGCGACGCCCGATGCACTGATAGCCTGCATCACCGTGCTACCTTCGACCACCTCGATACAGCGCAGCCACTGTTGCTCCGCACCGAGGTGGACAACTTCGACAGGTATCATGCGGTCAGCCATAAACCCGCTCGGCCTCACGGCAGAAGTCGTCCACCATGCGGTTGGCCAGTCCCTGGAAGCCGAGCTTCAAGGCTCCTCCCCCCAGCCGGCTGGCATAATCGAAATCCAGCGCGAAACTGATCTTGCAACCAGCGTCGCCCAAGGCCAGGAAGTCCCACACCCCATCAAGGCTGCGGAAAGGTCCATCCACCAGACTCATATGCAGACGCGCAGGTGGATTGACCGAATTCCGTGTAGTAAAGCTCTGGCGAAACCCCGCGAACTTGAGATCGAGCCTGGCCACCAGCACATCATCGGTACGCTCGAGTATCTCAGCACCTACACACCAAGGGAAACGCTTTGGGTATGCTTCGACGTCATTGACCAAGTCGAACATCTGCGCCGGCGAATAATTCACCAGGGCGCTACGACGGATTTCGATCATGGCAGCCTCTTCATATCACACTGGATTCGACCCGATATGCGGTCGATCCGGCATCAGGGCAACTAGGCCCGAGTTTAACGGACATGGCCAAAGCGAAGGACAAAGACACCAAGGGCGGCGGCACCATCGCGCTGAACAAGCGCGCGCGCTTCGAATATCACATCGATCAGCGATACGAAGCGGGTATCGCGTTGGAAGGATGGGAATTGAAGGCCTTGCGTGCCGGCCGGATCAACTTTGGCGAAAGCTACGCCACCGTCAAGAACGACGAGATCTTTCTGGTCGGCGCATCGATACCACCGCTGATCAGTGCATCCACCCACGTGGTCGCGGTGGATCGACGCACGCGAAAACTGCTTCTGCATCGCAAGGAAATTGACCAACTGATCGGCGCGGTCGAGCGCAAGGGCTATACGCTGGTGCCGACCGCGATGTACTGGAAGGGCAACAAGGTCAAGGTCGAGATCGGCCTGGCCCAGGGCAAGCAGGAACACGACAAGCGCAATACCGAAAAGCAGCGCGACTGGCAGATCGAAAAACAACGCACCATGCGCTCGCACAACCGCGCCGCTTGAATTGACAAGAAGCTGTATACGCAGCAAAAAGCCCTTGATGACCATCTAGGGCTTTTTGTTTACTGAGGTGGCCTCTATCGAACTATTCGCTGGAAGCCTTGCTTCATAAGGGTTTAGCTGTTTCCAAGTTTTGACAAACCCTAAAATATGCCAAGCAATCAGCTGCGCGGATTGACTTGCACGCGAGCCGGATCATGCTGCGGATGGAAACGCTATCTTCGCTGGTTGGGTAGCCAGGGCAATCTGTTTATTTCCTGGCCGACTCCGTAATAAAGTTGCCGACCGCGAAAATGGCAAGAACAACGAGAATCAGCGCGCTGACGATCAGCGAACAAGAAGTCGCAACTAATCTCACTACCCAGCGGATAACTACCTGATTGTCGATGGCTTCGGCTCCGGGTTGGTTGGTCAGCTCATTCAATTTGTTCGACCCGCGTGTTTGCTGTGATCTCTCCATGACGTTCGTGGGCACTAAAATTGAAATGACCAATGCAATTTTGAGTCAGGTCAGTTGCCTTGCCCCCTTCCCAGCTATTTGATCCGGCTAAAGTCGAGAGATTCGGCGAAACTAAGCCTAAGCAACGAGGCGGTTTCGCAATAAAGAAGGCCTCTAAGTGCATAAGCACTTAGAGGCCATTGTTGGTGG
>Ga0302223_10000279_pt1 | contig 38358 bp, 28 predicted proteins | sample II_Palsa_E2_3_FD_194565 | JGI IMG/M metagenome (GOLD analysis project Ga0302223, IMG submission 194565) | Peat permafrost microbial communities from Stordalen Mire near Abisko, Sweden - II_Palsa_E2_3 | ecosystem: Environmental > Terrestrial > Soil > Palsa > Peat permafrost | place: Sweden... | reverse complement strand
GTACGCGGCCTCGCAGGCGGCGTAGCCGAGCGCGTTGACCTCCGGGACGATGCCCGCGGCCGCCCTTGCAAAGCGGGCGCGCAGGGCGGAATCCGGGATGATGGCGAACGCGGTGCCCAGGCCGGGGATGTTGTAGGTCTTGCTCGGGGACATGAGCGTCACCGTGCGCGCCGCCGCGTCGGGCGCCGCGATGCACATGGGCTCGTGCGCGGCGCCCTGCCGCAGCAGGAGGTCGCAGTGGATCTCGTCGGAGACGAGGACCAGGTCGAAGCGCGTGCAGAAATCGGCGGCCCGCGCGAGCTCCTCGCGGCTCCAGATGCGCGCGAGCGGGTTGTGGGGGTGGCAGAAAAGGAGGATCTTCGTGCGGTCCGTTATCGAGCCCTCGAGCGCATCCCAGTCGATGTCCCACAGCGGCTCGTAGGCATTGAGCACAAGCGGGACGCTCTTGGCGACCCGGCCGCTGTTCTTCGGCGACGAGACAAAGGGCGGATACACCGGCGAGAGGCTCAGGACCTCGTCGCCCGCGTCCGAGAAGGCCAGGATCGAGACATTCAGGCCGCAAACCAGGCCGGGAAGCCACACGATCCAGGACGGGTCGATCTTCCAGCGGTGGCGCGTGGCGAGTTCCGCGACCACCGCGTCCACCGTCGACTGGAGCGGCCGCGAATAGCCGAAAATCCCGTGGGCCACGCGGCGCTGGAGCGCCTCGACGACTGCCGGCGCGGTCTCAAAATCCATGTCCGCGACCCACATGGGAATCACGTCCCGGCCGGCGTACCTCTGCCATTTCTGCGAATCGGTGCCGCGGCGGTCGGGAGGCGTGTCGAAGTTGAATGTCATCGGGCGGCGAGCGAACCACATCGCCCATTGGATTCCGAATGTATTCTGGGGGCCGCCCGCGGGGCGCGCGCCCGCTCAGGCGCCCTCGAACAGCGGCACGATCCGCATCCCGGGAACGGTGACCAGCCCCTTGTCGGTGATCCGGATCTCGGGGATGACGGACAGGGGGATGAGGTTGAAGCCCATGTAGGGGAGCGTGCAGCCCGCGGCCTTCCATGCGCGCTTGAGCCTTGTCGTCTCGGCCGCAACGACGCTCGCCCGCTTGTCCGAGATGAGCCCGGCGACCGGGAGGGCGACCCTGGCGGCCACCTTTCCGGCGCGCACGACGCACACCCCGCCGCGCATCCGCCTGATCTCGGAGAGCGCCCGGCGCATGTCGGACTCACTCCTGCCCGCCAGGATGACATTGTGGGCGTCGTGGCCGACGGAACTGCCGACGGCGCCGTCCCTGAGTCCGAAGTCCCTGAGAAGGCCGTGGGCCACCGAGCCCGACCGGCCGTGCCGCTCGACGACGGTGACAAAGCACAGCCTGTGTCGCGCGAGGAGCTCGGGCCATTTCTCGCCGGGACGGGGCCTGAGGGACAGCCGGTCGTGGAAGAGGATGATCTGGTGGAGGGCGGTCCGGATGACGTTCGCCTCCACCGGGCCCCCCGGTAGCTCGGGAACGAGGACGGGCCGTCTCGGGAGCTTCACCGTCTCGTAGGCCGCACGGGGATACCTGTAGCGCCGCGACAGCGCCCTCTCGAGGGCCGGCGTCACCCTGCCGTACTTGACCACGAGCTCCCCGCCAAGCCACGTGCACTGGGGCTCGAGCGCGTCGTTGAGGAGCACCATGTCGGCGCGCCTCGCCGGCGCCAGGCCGCCGATCTCGCCGTCCATCCCGAAGCGGGTCGCGGGATGAAGCGAGCCGAGGCTCCAGGCCGTAGCCGGCCGCAGCCCGGCCTTCACGGCGGATCGCGCGACCCAGTCCAAGCCGAAGAGGAAGAGGTCGTCGGCGTCCCGGTCGTCGGTGCAGATGCAGACCCGCTTCGGGCTGGCGCCGAGCTCGGTGACCGCCTTCACGGCGAGGGGAAGGGAGTTCCACGGGGTGGTCGGCGGGCCCCCGCGCAGGAACACCCAGAAGCCGCATTCGAGGAAGTCGTCCGCGATCTCCCGGTCGATCGCCTCGTGGGTGTCCGAGACGCCGGAGGCCGCGGCCGCCGCCACGAATTCGCGCCCGTAGATGTGCCCCGAGACGGGACGGCCGCGCCTGAGGGCCTGCGCCAGGATCGAGTGGCTCCTGCGGTCGCCCATCGCCACCTGCACGAAATCCATCTTTTCCCCGAGCGCGACCGCCTCGGGCCAGCGGTCGAAGATTCTGCCGATCTTTGCGGGAGTGAGGTCGCCCCCCGAGGTCTCGAACCTCGGGCCCGTCGCCGGGACGGTGCTCGGGACCGTGAGGAAGATCGAAAGCGGGGCCCGGCGCGCGTCCTCGAGCATCCACTCGATTCCCCTTGTGTCGCAGACGTTCCCGATCTCGTGGCTGTCGCAGAAGATCGTCGTCGTTCCATTGAGCAGCGCGGGCTCGGCATACGCGCAGGCGGTCATCATCGAGCTCTCGATATGGATATGGGGGTCCACCAGGCCCGGTGCGACGATCCCGCCGCCTGCGTCAAAGAAGCGTACCCGCGATCCCTTGGGCGGCCTGCAGGCGCCGGCGGGCTTGACCGCCGCGATCCGGCCGCACTTGACCCAGACCTCCCGCCCCCCATGGAAGCGCTCGGTGTAGGTCGAGAGGATGCGGGCCCCCGTGACGACGAGGTCCGGAAGCTCGCGGCCCATCGCGACCGCGGCAAGCTCGCGCGTGACCCCGTGGAGCGGGGGCACCGAAAAGCGTGTGAGGCCCATCCGGCAGTCTTATGCCACCGAGGTTCGCCGAGGCGAGCTGTTTGAGACGGCGCCAATCACGGCCGCCGGTCCTTTCCTGACGCACAGCCCCATCTGGCCGGAGAAACACGGAGGCCCATCCGCGACCCCTCCTCAGCCGGGGTTCCTGGAAAAAGGAACGAAGAAGACCTGCGTCGCGAAGACCCTCTGGTCACCGTGAAGCACCCCGTGCGCGGCGCGCGCGGCGCATCCCAGATAGGTATACTCCGGGTCGAGCAGGTTCGCTCGGTGGGCGGGCGAATTCAGCCAGCTGTCCACGATCAGGGCCGCGAGCTCCGCATAGGTGTAGTCCGGCCGCGGCGATCCGGCAGGGGGTTGCGCGGGCATCATGATCGCGTTCTCGGCGATATGCGGCCCGAATAGGCCGGCGCGGTTGACGCGCTCAACCACGGTGTGCTCGCCGGGGATGGGATTGCTGTGCTGGGCCCGGAACATGAGCGCCATGTAGGATGCCTGCTCGGCGGCCGCGGCATCGAGGGCCGGGTGGAGCGCGAGCGCGTGCAGGCCGTTCGACACGCGCACGCGGTTTGTTTCCTCGAAGATAGCCGCTCCGAGCAGCCCATAGTCAAAATTTGCCAGCGAGATCTGCCGTGCCATCGGGCCGGCGGCCACATCCGCCGCGGGCGGCGTCACGTGTGCGCAGCCCGCGATGAGCGCGGCGAGAAGCGCGAGCGGCGGGAATTCGTTGAATTTCACCTGGGCCAGCCAACCCCGGAAGGCCGCCGCGGCAGAGGAATTTGTCCTGGGTGCCCCAGGCCGTGTGCTAATGCTGCGCAACAGGGTGTCCCACATTGGGAAGATACTGCACACCGGGCCCGGGTGGGGCAAATTTAAGCCGTTGGCCCGGGGTTCCTTGTGATCCGGCCATGTCCGGCATCAGGCATGCAGTAGGGGGGTTACAATGCGATTCATACATTACACTCCCAACACCCGCAGCGTCGCGCCAGCCACCGCAGCTGGCGGCCGGTTCGCGCGAGCGGACATTGAAAACCAGCTCGACTGGCTGTTTGGTGCGGCGCTCACCGGCCTGGCCGGCACGCCCTGCGCAGGACAGTTCCCGGTCGATCTCTACGAGGACAAGGACAACACGTACGTCCGGGCCGAGCTTCCCGGCGTGAACCGCGATGCGATCAGCGTCGAGATCGTCGACGGGTCCCTCTCCATCCAGGCCTCCCGCAAGGCCAAATCCGGCGAGGGCGAAAACGCCGTGTCGCTCAACCGCCTGGTCAGCATCCCTGACGAGGTCCAGGCCGACAAGGTCTTCGCCGCCTACGAGAACGGCATCCTGACGGTCACGCTTCCCAGGAAAGAGGAAGCCAAGCCGAAAAAGATAAGCGTGTCGGTCAACTGAGGCCTCCGGGTCCCCACAAAAGGAAAAAATACCATGTCACTACTCAACACACTCATCCCATCACTCAGCCGCGCCGGCACGAACGGCGACGGCGTCGCCTGCGCGTCGCGCAGGCCGCATTTCGAGGTCGAGGAGACCGAGGGGGCCTATGGCCTGACGGTTTTCCTGCCCGGCGTCCCCAAGGACGGGCTCGAGATCACCGACGAGGGCGGCGAGCTCCGGATCACCGGCAAGCGCGCGCCAAAGCTGCCGGAGGGCGTCACCGCCCTCCATCGCGAGTCGTCGGACGCCGCGTTCGAGCTCGTGCTCACGCATGACAACACGGTCGACGCCGGGAAGATCGGCGCGGAGTTGAAGGACGGCATCCTTCACCTGTCGCTCGCGAAGGCCGAGTCGGCCAAGCCGCGGAAGATCTCGGTCAACTGACCTTTCACCCCGGGACCGACGGGGTCGGCCAGGGTTCGCAGAGGCCCGGATGCCCGATTGGGGCTGCGGGCCTTTTGCGTTTGCGGAGGGGACCGAGCTGCCGAGGATTGGCCCCGCCCCGAAAGCTCCGGAGCCGCGCGCCCACCTACCGAAATGAATCCAGATCCAGAGGAGAACCGGACGGGCCCCGTGCTGCTCTACGACGGGACATGCGGTCTCTGCAACCACGCCGTCCGTCTCCTGCTGAGGATGGATCGGCGGGGCGTCCTTCGCTTTGCCCCGCTCCAGGGGGCGCCGGCGCAGGCATGGCTGCGTGCGCACGGTCTTCCCACCGACAATTTCGACAGCATGGTTCTTGTCCGCGACTGGAACGGTGAAAAAGGGGTCGGCGGCGGCTACTCCCTCAGGACGGACGCGCTCGTCGCCGCCCTTGAGGCCTGCGGCGGCGCCGGGCACGCGCTTGCGTGGATCCGGTTTATCCCGAGGGCGCTGCGAGACGGCTGCTACCGGCTCGTCGCGAGGCTCAGGTTCCGGCTCTTCGGCGAGTGGAAGCCGCGACCGCTTCCCAGGCCCGAATGGGCAAGCCGGTTCATTCCCGACTACCCGCCCTGAACAGGAGCGACGCGCCGATCGACACGGCCAGGAGCGTCGCGATGACGGCGAGCGAGGCCGTGGTGGGGACCGGGAACCAGGGCTCGACGAGCATCTTGGCTCCGACGAACGAAAGCACGGCCGCGATTCCCGCATTCAGGAAGCGCAGTGCGCGCATGGCCCCGCTGACGACGAAGAAAAGCGAGCGCAGGCCGAGGATGGCGAACAGGTTGGACGCCACGGCGATGGCGGCGTCGTGGGTCACCGCCACCACGGCGGGCAGCGAATCGAGAGCAAACACAAGGTCGGCGGCCTCGAGGGCGACGAGCGCCGCCAGGGCCGCCGGGACGCGCCGCGTCAGGAACCGGATCGCGGGATTGCCGGAAGGGTCGAATCGATGCCGGCCCCTGCTTGCGGCGAGCCGGATCCCGGTCGCAAGGACAAGCGCCCCGAAAATGGGAATGATCCATCTGAAGCGCCCGATCGCCCCGATCCCCGCCACGAGAAACGCCGAGCGAAGCACGATGGCGCCGGCAATGCCCCAGAAGAGCAGGCGCCGGCGGCGGCCCGGCTCCACGCCGAACTGCTCGAACACGAGCGCGAACACGAAGACATTGTCCACGCTCAGGCTGAGCTCGATCAGATAGCCCGCGAGGTACTGCTGCGCAGGCTCGGCGCCGCGCCGCAGCCAGACGAGGCACCCGAATCCGAGGCCAAGCACCAGGCAGGCAAGGGCGACGACGGCGTCCCGCGCCCGGAAGGACCCGTCCGCGGGTTCGGCTTCAAGTCGTGTCGGTGATGGCATCGGGCGCGGCGCTTGGGGTCCGTCCCGACGTTGCGGGCGGCCCGGGTGTTGGCAATGCCCGGGCGGCTTCCTAGTCCAGCGTCTGGCGATACCGCTTCACGCCGACGGCCATCGCCACGGCGACGAAAAGCGCTATCGGCCACACCTCGGGGAGGATCTCGCCGATGCCATTTCCCTTGAGCAGTATGCCGCGCACGATCCTGAGGAAGTGGGTGAGGGGCAGGCATGTGCCGATCCACTGGGCCCATTCCGGCATCCCGCGGAAGGGGAACATGAAGCCCGAGAGGAGGATCGACGGCAGGAAGAAGAAGAACGCCATCTGCATGGCCTGGAGCTGGTTCCTGGCGAGGGTGGAGAACGTTATCCCCATGGCCAGGTTCGCGGCGATGAAGAGCAGCGATATGCCGTACAGCAGGGCGAGGCTCCCGACCATGGGGACATCGAACAGGAACCGGGCAGCCATCAGGATCAGGGTGACCTGCACATAGCCGACGACGATGTACGGGAGGATCTTTCCCACCATCACCTCGAAGGGCCTGACGGGCGTCGCCAGGAGGTTCTCCATCGTTCCCCGCTCGCGCTCGCGCGTGATCGCGAGCGCCGTGATGATCACCATCGTCATCGTCAGCACCACTCCCATGAGACCGGGCACCACGTTGTACTGGGTGATGTTCTCGGGGTTGTAGTGCGCGTGGACCTCGAAATCAATGGGGCCCGGCGTCCCGCGGAGCCGGGAGAGGGGGCCCGTCAGGTCGCGGTCGATCGCGGTGTCCGCGATGGCGCGGACCGCGGCGATCGCGGGCCCGGTCGCCGCCGGGTCTGTCGCGTCGGCCTCGACAAGCACGGTCGGCCGCTCCCCCCGCAGGATCTTCCGGGTGAAGTCCTCGGGGATGTTCACGACGAACTGGACGTTCCCCAGCCGCAGCAGCCGCTCTACCTCGGCCTCCGAGTCGGTGACCCTCACGAGCCTGAAATAGTCGCTGTTGCGCATCTCCGCCACGAGCGTCCGCGCGAACGGTCCCTCGTCGGCCAGGCGGAGCGCGGTGGGGAGGTGCTTGGGGTCCGAATTGATCGCGTACCCGAAGAGCGTCAGCTGCAGGATGGGTATCCCGACCATCATCAGGAACGTGATGCGGTCCCGGCGCATCTGGACGAATTCCTTCAGCACGACGGCCCACAGGCGGTGGAGCGTGAAGCGGCCCATGTGCGGCTCCTCAGTCAAAATTGTCCTTTGCCTGGTCCATGAGGCCGATGAAGACGTCCTCGAGGCCGGGGGTTATCCGCCTCCATTCGTGGGCCGGGCTGCGAAGCCCGGCGATGGTCGCCTCGAGGCTCGCAAAATCGCGACCGGTGACGTGGAGGGTGTTGCCGAAGGGCACGACCTGCCCGACGCCGGGCCGCCCCCGGAGCGCCCCCGCCAGCCTGACAAGCTCGGGGCCCGTGACCGACCACGTCGCGAGGTTGGCGGACGCCACGACCTCGGCGACCGTGCCGCGGACCAGGATGTTGCCATAGGCCAGGCAGGCGATCCGGTGGCACCGCTCGGCCTCGTCCATGTAGTGCGTCGTGACCAGGACGGTGATCCCCTCGTCCGCGAGCTGGTGGATCTCATCCCAGAATCCCCGCCGGGCCTTGGGGTCCACGCCGGCGGTCGGCTCGTCGAGGAGGAGCAGGCGGGGGCTGTGGATGAGGCAGGCCGCAAGGGCGAGCCGCTGCTTCCACCCCCCGGACAGCTCGCCCGCCAGCTGCTGGCTGCGGTTCCCGAGGCCGAGCCGCTCGAGGCTGCGCCGGACGGCGCCGGCGCGGTCGGGGACCCCGTATATCCGCGCGATGAAGTCGAGGTTCTCGCGGATGCTCAGGTCCTCGTAGTAGCTGAACCTCTGGGTCATGTAGCCGACCTCGCGCTTGATGACGGACTGTCCGGTGAGGAAGTCGTGGCCCAGGCATGTCCCGGACCCCGCGTCCGGGGTGAGCAGGCCGCACAGCATACGTATGAAGGTGGTCTTCCCGCTCCCGTTGGGGCCGAGGAAGCCGTAGATCTCGCCGCGGCCGACCTGGAGGTCGATCCCGTTCACGGCGGTCAGGGCGCCGAAGCGCTTGGTGACGCCCGAGACGTCGATCGCGAGTTCGCCCGCGGCGCTCATCGGCCCGACGGGCGCACGTCGACGGGCTGGCCGGGATGCAGGTCCGCCGCGGCGCCTGGCCCGAAGACGGCCTCGATCATGTAGACAAGCTTCGCGCGGTTGTCCCTGTTGTAGAGGACGGGCGGCGTGTATTCGGGTTGTGGAGACAGGTAGCTCACCCTCGCCTCGAGGGGGGCGGCGAGCCCCGGGACGCCGACGGACACGCGGTCGCCCGCCTTGAGCAGCGCGAAGTCGGGCTCCGAGACGAAGAACCGCGCCTTGATGTTCGAGGGGGGGAGAAGCGCGACGACCGGGCTTCCCGCCGCGACAAACTCGCCCTCGCGGTAGAGCGTGTCGTAGACGAGCGCGGCGCACGGGGCCGCCTGCGCCTTCTGGTCGACGCTCCACCGCGCATGCGCCTCGGCATCGGCCGCAGCGTGCACGAGCGCCTCGGCGCCGGCGACGGCGTCGGTCCTTCCCCCCAGGCGCGCCGTGTCGAGGCGGGCCGCGTCCTCGTCGACCGCGCGGCCGTCCGCCTCGTGGGTCAGGCGCGCGTGGTCGAAATCGTTCGCCGCGATCGCGCCCTCCTTGAAGAGCCTCTCCTGGCGCTCGAGGTCGAGCCTGGAAAGCTCCGCGGACGCGCGCGCCTGGCCGAGCCTGGCCTCGAGGGCGGCGATCTCCTCCGGCCGCGAGCCCTTCCTCATGTCCTCGAGCTGCGCCTTGGCGGCCAGGAGCTCCTGGGAGGCCTCGCGCTGCGCGTCGGTCTCGGCGGCGCGCTCGAGCTCGAAGAGCGGGGCGCCGCCGGCGACCCTGGAGCCTTTTTCCACGGCGAGCTTCTCGAGCCGGCCGGCGATGGGGGAGGCGACGTAGACGTAGTCTCCCTCGATGTATCCCTGCCAGGCCTTCGGCCCCGGCTTCGAGCACCCTCGGCCCCAGCGCCATCCATGCGAGGCGGGAACGGGCGTGACTCACGGGATTTTCGGGGCCTGTCGGGGCCCGGGGAGCGCCTGAATTTGCGCCTTCGTAATAATTTGGTCAATAATCACTTGGGAACTACGTATGCGAGCCGCTTTTTCTAGAAATCGAAATCAACTTCCATAATGCTTATCGTCGCTTTGAAACGCAGCCCAGCAGAAACGTACGGGAGGCCCCAACCGACGCCGATCACGATCGTAGCCGGAGCCTTTCGCCGTGCCCTGGTCCGCGTCCTCGAAATTGGGCGCCGCGATCGCGATGCGCTCGAGCGCGCCATCGAGTATCCCGGGGACCTCGACTGCCTCCTCGCCCAGCACGATGTCCGCCATGCGAAACACGTGGACGGCTCCCGACGCGTCTTCAGGGCGCCCGACCTGGTCTACAGTCCGCCCGTCCACGGTGGCCGGACCAGGGACGCCGCTGCAAGCGGCCCCAGGATGGGACATCACTCCCGGTGACTCCGAGCGAAATGTCCACCCGACGCCTGCTCCTCCGATCCGGGGCGAGCGGGCCACGCATGGGGAACCGGACGATCGCGAAGCTGCTGGCGATTGCCGCGGTGTCGCTCTCGGCGGTTGCGGCCCGAGCCCAGGTCGACACCTGGACGAGCACCTCCTCCGGCGCCTGGGGCACGGGGGTCAACTGGAGCGCAGGCGTGCCCTCCAGCGCAAACACGGCGACCTTCAACGGCTCGGCCGGTCTCATGAACGGCATCACGCTCCTGCCGTCCTCGATGGCGGGCTCGCTCTCGTTCGTCAGCACGGGGGGCGCAAACGCCTACACGTTCGACACGGCGGCAACGGCGAACAACAACACGCTGACGATCACCTCGGGGATCACGAATTCCGACGCGGCCAACGTCACATTCTACAACACCACGACGCTGGGAGGCTCCCAGACGTGGGCCAACAGCGGGGCGACCATGACGTTCGACGGCAAGGTGAACCTCGGCTCCGGCTCCTCCGGCTTTGCGCTGACCATCGACGGGACCAACGCAGTCAACATCGCCGGCATCATGGCGAATGGGGGATCAGCGGCGGGCAGCCTCATCTACTCGGGCACGGGCACCCTCACGCTTACCGGGGCGAACACCTATACCGGGGGCACCACCGTGAGCTCGGGCACGCTGAACATCCAGAACAACACCGCACTCGGCACGGCGGCGGCGAGCGTGGCCTCCGGCGCGACGCTCCAGCTGCAGGGCGGCCTCACCAAGGTGGCGAACGCCATCACCCTGAACGGCGTGGGAAGCACGAACGCCTTTGGCAACAGCATCGGCGCAATGGACAACCTTTCCGGAGCGAACACGGTCACCGGCGCGGTCACGCTCGGCTCGGCCTCCCAGATCAACTCGGATGCCGGCACCCTCTCCATCACGACCGGCGGGATCACCGGGGCCGGCCAGAACCTCATGGTGGGTGGGGCGGGAAACACGACGGTCTCCGGAGTCATCTCCACCGGAAGCGGCACCCTCACAAAGACGGGCGCGGGAACCCTGACCCTTTCCGGGGCCAACACGTTCACGGGGGCCGCCTCGGTCAACGCCGGCATTCTCAACCTTCAGAGCTCGGGCTCGCTGGGCACGGCGTCCAATACCTCGACCACCACGGTCGCCAGCGGCGCGGTGCTCCAGATGCAGGGCAACATCAGCACGACCAACACCGGCACCCTGGTCCTCAACGGGGCGGGGACGGGGGCGGGCTCGGGGGCGCTCCAGAGCGTCAGCGGAAACAACACCTGGAACGGCAACACGTCGCTCGGCTCGAACTCCACGATCTACTCCTCCACCGCGGGCAACATGCTCGTCATCGGGAATTCCTCATACACGAGCACGTTTGCGATGGGCGGCAACACCCTCACCATCGACGGGCCCGGCAACGTCCAGTTTGACGCCAACGTCGGCGTAGCGGGAGACACCGGTGGGGTGATCAAGAACGGAACCGGCACCCTCACCTTCTACGCGTACGACACATACTATTCGGGGGCCACCACCGTAAACGCCGGCACCCTGGACCTGTATGTCGGACCCTACGCGGCCGGATACTACGGCATCGACGGGGCGCTGAACATCGGGGTCGGGCCGTCCACCCCGGCCTCGGCGGGCACCGTCATCGTCAACATCTTCTCGGACAGCGTCGCCAACCAGATCTCGCCGACGTCGGCGGTCACGATCAACTCCGATGGTATCCTCAACGTGGGATCCTCCACCGGCCTCGGGACGCTCACCCTCAACGGCGGGCAGGTCGCCATATCAAGCGGCGAAACCGTGACCGCCAGCGGGAACCTCACGACGAACGCGAACAGCGCCCATGAGACCTCCCTGATCTCCGGCGGCACGTTTGACCTCGTCACGGGCAACATCAGCGTGGCCCGGGATTCATCGCTCGCCAGCGACCTGACCATATCGAGCGCGATTTCCGGCGCCAACGGCCTTACCAAGACCGGAAACGGCATACTGACCCTTTCCGGCGCCAGCACCTACACGGGCTCCACGAACATAGACGGGGGCGCCGTGAGCATCGGCGCGGACGACAACCTGGGCGCCGCGCCCGGATCGGCCACCGCTGGCAAGCTGACGTTCAGTGGCGGGACGCTGGACACCACGGCCACCTTCACGCTCAACAGCAACCGGGGGATGACGCTCAACGCGGGGGGCGCCACATTCAGCCCGTCCTCGGGCACGACCCTGACCTACGGCGGCATCATCGCCGGCGCGGGAACCCTGACCGAGGCCGGCGCCGGCGCGCTCACCCTGTCGGGCGCGAACACCTTCACGGGGGCCACCAACCTAAACGGGGGCACCCTGAACATCGGGGCCGACGCCAACCTGGGCGCCGCGCCGGGTTCGGCAACGGCCAGCCAGCTTGCCTTCAACGGCGGCACGCTCGGCACCACGGCCAGCTTCACGCTCAACGGCAACCGCGGGATCACGCTCAACTCGGCTGGCGGCACGTTCGCCCCGTCCTCGGGCACGACGCTGGCCTACGGCGGCGTCATCGCGGGCACGGGGACGTTGACCCAGGCAGGCGCGGGGACGCTGACCCTCTCGGGCACGAACACCTACACCGGGGCCACCAACCTCAACGGGGGCTCCCTCAGCATCGGGGCTGACGCCAACCTGGGCGCCGCGCCGGGCTCGGTCACGGCGAGCCAGCTTGCCTTCAACGGCGGCACGCTCGCGACAACCGGCACCTTCGCGCTCAACAGCAACCGGGGGATCACGCTCAACTCGGGTGGCGGCACGTTCGCCCCGTCCTCGGGCACGACGCTGACCTACGGCGGCGTCGTGGCCGGCACGGGGGCCGTGACGGTCAACGGGAGCGGCACCCTGAGCCTTACGGGCACGAACACCTACAGCGGGGCGACCAACCTCAACGGCGGCACGCTGAGCATCGGTTCGGACTCGAACCTGGGGACTGCCCCGGGCTCCGCCACGGCCGGCCAGCTTGCGTTCAACGGCGGCACGCTCGCCACAACCTCCAGCCTGGCGCTCAATTCCAACCGCGGAATGACGGTGAACTCAGGGGGGGGCACCCTCAATGCGGCCTCGGCCACGACGCTGACGTTCGGCGGCCTCATCGCGGGCACGGGAAGCCTGAACCTGGCCGGCTCGGGGGTGATCAACCTGACCAACAACGCCCTGAGCTTCGGCGGCGCCGCATCGGTCACCTCGGGCGAGCTCGAATTCAGCGGCACGCTGCCGAGCATCGGCACGCTCACCCTGAATTCCGGCAGCACGCTTCTCCTCAGCGGATCCGACCTTTCCGTGAACAACCTCGTGGTCACCGGCAATGCGGTCATCGATTTCGGCAGCAGCGCCTCGATCCTGAACACGACCGATTTCACGCTGGCTGCGGGCGCCACGCTCACGATCAAGGACTGGAACAACGAGGTCGACTACTTCTACGCGCAGAACTGGACCGGGGTCACCCTGGGCACGCGCGGGACAGGGGCTGAGGGCCAGGTCACGTTCACCGGCTATCCCTCCGGCGGCACGGGCTGGCTCAGCTATGACAAGGAGATCTCGCCCGCGCCGGAGCCGGCGACGTACGGCGCCATTTTTGCTGGAATTTCGCTGCTTGGGATAGCGATCCGCCGCAGAAGGGATTCCGCGGCCTAGGGAGGGATCGGGCAGGGGGTTGCCCGATCCCTCTTTTGGGCCCCGCGTCAGTAGTTCTGCCTATTGCCACTGCCTTCAGGGACTTGCATCATTACAGAGAAACAAACCGACATGACCGTCCCGTCAACAGCGACCTCATGCAGGCTCAATCGACCCGCGGCGCCGCGCCGTCGGGCGGGTCATGACGCGGGCGCCGGTCTGAATTCGGTGCTCCGGACATCCCTTGGCGTGCTGGCGGCAATCGCATGCTGCGTCTCGGCCAACGTCGCCCGCGCCCAGGTCGACACCTGGACGAGCACCTCCTCCGGCGCCTGGGGCACGGGGGTCAACTGGAGCGCGGGCGTGCCCTCCAGCGCAAACACGGCGACCTTCAACGGCTCGGCCGGCCTCATGAACGGCATCACGCTCCTGCCGTCCTCGATGGCTGGCTCGCTCTCGTTCGTCAGCACGGGAGGCGCAAACGCCTACACGTTCGACACGGCGGCAACGGCGAACAACAACACGCTGACGATCACCTCGGGGATCACGAACTCGGACACCGCGGAGGTCACCTTCTACAACACCACGACCCTGGCGGGCGCCCAGACGTGGACCAACAACGGCGGGGCGCTGGCCTTCAGCGGCAATGTGAACCTCGGCTCGGGCACGTCCGCCTATGCGCTCACCGTGAACGGCGCCGACGCGGTGACCATCGCCGGCGTCATCGCCAACGGGGCGGCAAGCCCGGCCTCGGGCAGCCTCACCTATTCGGGAACGGGCCTCCTGACGCTTACCGGGACCAACACCTACTCCGGGGGCACCACCATCAACTCGGGCACCGTGAACATCCAGAACAACAGCGCGCTTGGCGGGGGCGCGGTAAGCGTGGCTCCCGGTAGGTCTGCAACTGCGACGCTCCAGCTGCAGGGGGGGCTCACGGGCGTCGCCAACGCCATCACCCTCAACGGCGACGGGAGCACCAACGTGATGGGCAGCAGCCAGGGCGCGCTGGACAACCTTTCCGGCAACAACACGGTGACCGGGGCCATCACGCTCGGCTCGGCCGCCCAGATCAATTCGGATTCCGGCACGCTCTCGATCACGACGGGCGGGATCACCGGCACGAACCAGAACCTGACGGTGGGCGGCAGCGGGAACACGAGCATATCCGGGGTCATCGCCACCGGCAGCGGCACCCTTACGAAGACCGGCTCGGGGACCCTGACCCTTTCCGGAGCCAACACATTCACCGGGGCGACGTCCATCAACGGCGGCTCCCTGAGCATCAGCGCCGACAACAACCTGGGCACGGCGCCGGGAGGGGTCGTGACCGGGGACCTGATCTTTGGCGGCGGCACCCTGGATGCCACGTCCAGCTTCACGCTCAACGCCAACCGCGGAATCCTCCTCGACGCCGCGGGGGGCACCATCGACACGGCCTCGGGCTCGACGCTGACCTACGGCGGCGGCATCGCCGGCTCGGGCGGCCTGACGGTGACCGACTCCGGCACGCTCCTGCTCACGGGCGGCGGCTCCTACACCGGCGCGACCACGATCAACAGCGGGGCCAACCTGCAGCTGGGCAACGGGACGGCCAACGCAAACCTGACGGGCACGAGCGGCATCGCCGACAACGGCTCGCTGATCCTCGACGAGAACTCGGCGGTCACCCTCAGCAAGGCCATCAGCGGCACGGGGACGGTCACCCAGAACGGGTCGGCCAACACCACGCTCTCGGGGACGAACACCTATTCGGGGGCCACCACCGTCAACAGCGGCACCCTCACGGCCGGGTCGGCGGCCGCCTTTGGCGGGACGGGAGAGAGCGCCGTGACCGTCAACAACAGCGGCGTCCTCGCCCTGAACGGCTTCAGCAACACCGTCGGCTCCATCGCGAGCGGCAGCGCGACAAGCTCCATCACCCTCGGCTCCGGGACGCTCACGACGGGCGGGAACAACGCGTCCACCACGTTCGCGGGCGTCATCTCCGGCACCGGCGGCCTGACCCTGACGGGCAACAGCGTGCTTGTCCTGGACAACGCCAATACCTACTCCGGCCTGACCACGATCAACAGCGGGGCGAACCTTCAGCTCGGCGCGGCGACCAACGGAACCATCGCATCCACAAGCGGCATCGTCGACAACGGCGCGCTGAACTTCACTGAGGCTAGCGCCGTCACCATCGGTGCCTCCATCAGCGGCACGGGCACCGTCGGCCTGCACAATGCGGGCAACGTGACGCTTTCCGGCACAAACACCTATTCCGGTGCCACCCTGATCTACAACAGCGTCGACCTTATCGCGGGCTCCACAAGCGCCTTCGGCGGCGCGACGGGCCTGAGCGCCGTCACCATCAACCAAAGCGGCGTCCTTTCCCTGAACGGCTTCAGCAACACCGTGGGCTCCATCGCGAGCGCCAGCGCGACCAGCTCCATCGCCCTCGGCTCCGGGACGCTCACGACGGGCGGGAACAACGCGTCCACCACCTTCGCGGGCATCATCTCGAGCACCGGCCCCGTCAGCGGAAGCAGCCTGGTGGTGGCCGGCACCGGGACGCTCACCCTGACCAACGCCAACACCTACACCGGCACCACCACGATCAACAGCGGGGCGAGCCTGGAGCTGGGCAACGGGACGACCAACGGCACCGTCGCCTCCGTTGGCATCACGGACAACGGCAGCCTGATCCTCGACGAGAACACCGGCGTCACGGTCGGCGCGCCGATCAGCGGCACCGGCGGCGTCACCGCCAGCGGAGCGGTCCAGGACACCCTTTCGGGAACGAACACCTATTCCGGCGCGACCGTGATCAACGGCACGAGCGGCCTGCTCGCGGGCTCGACGAGCGCCTTCGGCGGGACGGGGGAAAGCGCCGTGACGATCAACAACAGCGGCGTCCTTTCCCTGAACGGTTTCAACAACACGGTGGGCTCCATCGCGAGCGCGAGCGCGACCACCGGCATCGCCCTCGGTTCCTCCACGCTCACCACCGGTGGCAACAACAGTTCCACCACGTTCGCGGGCGACATCTCCGGCACCGGCGGCATCCTCACCAAGGTCGGCACGGGCACGATGACGCTCACCGGGGCCAACTCCTACACGGGTGCGACCAACATCAACGGGGGGGCCCTGAGCATCGGGCAGGACTCCGAGCTGGGCACGGCGCCGGGCTCCGCCACGGCGAACATGCTCACCTTCAACGGCGGCACGCTCGACACGACCAAAAGCTTCGCGCTTGGCAGCAACCGCGGGATCACCCTCAACGCGGGCGGCGGCACGTTCGTGCCCACCGCGGCGACCACCGTGACCTACGGCGGGATCATCGCCGGCACGGGGGCCCTGACCCTGGCCGGCCCCGGCAACATGAGTCTCACGGGGGCCAACACCTACACCGGGGCGACCAACCTCAACGGCGGGTCGCTGACCATCGGGGCGGACAACGCCCTGGGCACGGCCCCCGCGTCGCCGACGGCCAACATGCTCAACTTCAACGGCGGGGGCCTCTCCACCACCGCCTCCTTCGCCCTCAACGCGAACCGCGGCATGACCGTGAATTCCGGCGGGGGCACCCTCAGCGTGGGCTCGGGCACGACCCTCACCTACGGCGGCCTCATCGCCGGCACAGGCGCGCTTTCCGCGATCGGGGGAGGCACCCTTAACCTGACCAACAACAACCTGAGCTTCGGCGGCAGCACGACCGTCTCGAACACCGAGCTTGAGTTCAGCGGCACGCTGCCCTCGATCGGCACGCTCACCCTGGGATCCGGCAGCACCCTGCTCCTCAGCGCGTCCGACCTCGCGGTCACCAACCTCGTGATCACCGGGAACGCGGTCATCGACTTCGGCACCGGCGGCGCCTCGATCCTGAACACGACCAACCTGACGATCGGCGCGGGCGACACCCTGACGATCGTCGACTGGACCAACGAGGTCGACTACTTCTACACGCAGAACTGGACCGGCGTCACCATCGGGACCCGGGGGACGGGCGCGGAGGGCCAGGTCACGTTCACCGGCAATCCCTCGAGCAGCACCGGATGGCTCAGCTATGACAAGGAGATCTCGCCCGCCCCCGAGCCGGCGACCTACGGCGCGATCCTTGCGGGGATCTCCCTTCTCGGGATCGTGGCCTACCGCAGGAAGCGGGCTTCGGCGTAGGCGGGGAACGCCCGGCCGCACCCGGGGAGGGCCCGATGGGACGTCACTTGACCGATCCCGGTGCGTCATTCTAATGGGTCCGGGGACATTCCATGGGCACCCGTCATCCATTCCTCACCTTCCGCATGCTCCTTTCGGCCTCGGCGGCCCTAGGGTGCGCCGCGCTTGTGCGCGCGGACCTTGCGCCGTCGTCGCCCTTCCTCCCCGCGAATTCAACCGCCGCCGGGGGCGCGCAGGCCGGCCCGGCCGGCCCCGTCGAGCTCCGCGGGATCATGTCGACGGCGCAGGGCGTCGCCTACTGCATCTACGACACCGCCAAGAAAACCAGCGCCTGGGTTGGGCTCAACGAGGCCGGAAACGACTTCGTCGTGAAGTCGGCTGACCCCGCCAACGACAGCGTCCTGGTCGATTTCCAGGGCCGGAGCCTGCGGCTCGTCCTGCGCACGGCCAAGGTCGCCACGGCCGGCGCCTCCGGCGGGCCCGGCGGGCCGCCCAGCATGCCGGGCGCGATGTCCTCCCCCGTCGTCCTGAACCCGAACCCGGCGGACGAGCAGAAGCGCCTGGACGCGGTCGCCCAGGAGGTGCGCCGGCGCCGGATGGAGCGCGAGAAGGCCGTCCAGGCCACTCAGGGAGGGGGCCCGGTGCCGGGCAACATGCCCCCGCCCTCGCCCAATCACTAGCGGCCGGGCAGGCCGTCCGCAGATATTTCGTGCACCCGCCGCGGGGGCAACTAGCGTGGGTCCCAAATGGGAGCTCCGCTGAACAGCGCCGGCGCAGGACCGTCCAATTCGCTGCTGGTCCGGCGGCTGTTTGGACTGGCGTGGCGGTACCGGCTGCGTTGCGTGCAGGTGCTCGGCATCCAGCTCGTCCTCCTGACCATGGGCCTCTTCGGCCTGAGCTTCACGGGCATCGGGATCGACTACATCCTCCAGGTGGTCGGGCACGCCAGGTCGGACCCGACGCCGCTCAGGCCGGTCCACTTCCTGCACGTCAGCCTCCCCGCGGGCATGCCCCCCATGCACGTGCTCGAGGTCCTCGGGGCGATGATCCTCTTCCTCTCAGCCTGCAGGGCCGTCCTCAACTACGTGTACGCCCTGCAGGTCAACATCCTCGTCCAGCAGAAGCTGGTCGTCGACCTGCGCGCGGAGATCTACGACAAGCTCCAGAGGCTGAGCTTCCGCTTCTTCGACGCCAACACGACGGGCTCGATCATCACGCGGGTGACGGGCGACGTTCAGTCGGTGCGCATGTTCGTCGACCAGGTCCTGATCCAGAGCGTCATCATGGTGATCTCGCTCACCGTCTACGCGATCTACATGGCGAGCCTGAGCCCCGGGCTCACGCTGGCGTGCCTCGCGACGACCCCGGTCCTCTGGATACTGTCGGCGGCCTTCTCCAGGAAGATCCAGCCCGAGTACGCCGAGAACCGGTCGCTCGTCGAGAAGATGGTCCAGTACCTGGCCGAGAGCATCCAGGGCGCGGCGGTCGTGAAGGGCTTCGGGCGCGAGCGGGAGAACCGCGAGAAGTTCGACGCCCTCAACTCGGCGGTCCTCACCCAGCAGTACAGCATATTCTGGTGGGTGAGCCTCTTCTCGCCGACGGCGGGCTTCCTGACGCGGATCAACACGACGGTGCTCCTCGGCTACGGCGGCTGGCTCGTGGCGCAGGGACGGCTGCCCCTCGGCGCCGGACTGGTGGTGTTCGCCGGGCTCCTGGACCAGTTCGCCGGCCAGGTGAACAACGTCGCCACGATCGTGAACTCGGTCCAGCAGTCGCTCATCGGGGCCCGCCGGGTGTTCGAGATCGTCGACGCCCCGATCGACGTGCGCTCGGCGCCGGACGCCGTGCGCCGCCCGCGGCTGGAGGGCGCGGTCCGATTCGAGGGCGTGTCGTTCGAGTACGGCCGCCTGGACCCCGTCGTCAGGGACATCGACCTCGAGGTCAAGCCGGGCGAATGCGTCGCGATCCTGGGGGCGACCGGATCGGGGAAAAGCGTCCTGATGAGCCTGATCCCGCGGTTCTACGACGTGTCGAGGGGAAGGATATTGATCGACGGCATCGACGTGCGCCGGCTGCACCTGGACGACCTGCGCCGCAACATCGGGACGGTTTTCCAGGAGAGCTTCCTGTTCTCCAACACGGTCGCCGCCAACATCGCGTTCGGCCACCCCGACGCGACGCAGGCCCAGGTCGAGCGGGCGGCGCGCATCGCCGCGGCCCATGATTTCATCATGGGCCTCCCCAAGGGCTACGAGACGGTGCTCGGCGAGAGCGGCAACACCCTCTCCGGGGGCCAGAGGCAGCGGCTGGCGATCGCGCGGGCCGTGCTCCTCGAGCCCGCGATACTTCTCCTCGACGACCCGACGGCGGCGATCGACAGCGAGACGGAGCACGAGATCTTCGAGGCGCTCGACCGCGCGATCGCCGGCAGGACGACCTTCATCGTCGCCCACCGCCTGAGCACGCTCCGGCGCGCGGACCTCATCATCGTGCTGGAGAACGGGCGCATCGTGCAGCGCGGGACCCACGCGGAGCTGATCCAGGTGCCCGGGCCCTACCTGCACGTGGCCAACCTGCAGCTCGTCGACAGCCGGGAGCTCCAGCAGGCCTCGGGGGGGGCGGCGCCATGAGCGCCGACAAGGACCGCGGGCGCAGCCTGATCCTCGTCCACCGCGTGCGCGACGAGGACGACGACGAGGAGCAGTTCAAGCCGCTCGACTGGGGCCTCATCCGCAGGATCCTCACGTACGCGCGCCCGGTGAGGCGCAGGCTGGCCATCATGGTGGCGCTGACGATCATCCGCTCGGCGCAGCTGCCGGCGCTCGTCTGGATAACCGCGATGACGATCCGGGGCCCGATCGCGCACGGCGACCTCCACGGCATCCTCCTTGGCACCCTCGGGTTCGCGGCGCTGGCGGTCGTCACGGACGCGATGTTCCATTTCCGGCAGCGCTACGCCCTCGAGATCGGCGAGACCGTCGTCAACGGCATGCGCGCCGAGATCTTCGAGAAGACCCAGCGCCAGCCGATGAGCTTCTTCCACAGGATGAAGCTGGGCCGGATCCTGAGCCGCGTCACGAGCGACGTGGAGGCGGTGCGGATCGGCATCCAGGACGTCGGCTTCGTGAGCGCGATCCAGTTCGGGCAGATGGTGTTCACGGCGGTCGTGCTGACGTGCTACGACTGGAAGATGTTCCTGGTGGTCGTCTGCATGGCGCCCGTCCTGTGGCTGGTGAACAACCATTTCAGGATGAAGTTCAGCCGGCTCACCCGGGCGTCGCAGGAGAGCTTCAGCAGGGTCACGGCGACGCTCGCCGAGTCGGTGAACGGGATCCGCGTGACCCAGGGGTTCGTTCGGCAGGACACGAACGCGGGCCTTTTCAGGAGCCTCCTGTCGGACCACTCGAGGTACAACATCGCGCTCGCCAGGACCTCCGCGGTGCTGGCGCCGATCCTCGAGCTGAACAGCCAGTTCTTCGTGGCGACCCTCCTCATCGTCGGGGGCTGGCGGATCTTCCACGGAAACATGCAGGCGGACAACCTGATCATGTTCTTCCTCCTCTCCAACATCTTCTTCTCGCCGATCACGATCATCGGCAACCAGTACAACCAGGGGCTGCTCGCCATGGCCGGGGCCGAGCGGATATTCCGCCTGGTCGACACGCCGCCCGACTGGGAGGACTCCGCGGACGCGACCGCCCTCGACGACCCGCGCGGGGGCGGCCGGGCGCGGGCCGGCGCCCGGGTCGAGTTCCGCGGGGTCTCCTTCGGATACGACCCGTCGAGGCTGGTCCTGCACGACCTCAACTTCACGGCCGAGCCCGGCCAGACCGTGGCGCTCGTCGGGCACACCGGGAGCGGAAAGAGCTCCATCATCAACCTCGTGTCCAAGTTCTACCTGCCGACGGGCGGCGAGATCCTCGTCGACGGGCGCGAGATCCGCTCCATCACGGGGACGTCGCTCCACAGGCAGATGGGGATGGTGCAGCAGCAGAACTTCCTGTTCAGCGGCTCCGTGCTGGAGAACATCTGCCTCAGCAAGCCGGGGGCGACGCGGGAGGAGGTGCGGGACGCCGCCAGGAGGCTTGGCTGCCTCGACATCCTCGAGGAGCTTCAGGACGGGATGGAGACCCAGGTGGGGGAGCGCGGCGCAGGGCTGTCGGTCGGGCAGAGGCAGCTCGTGTGCTTCATGCGCGCGCTCCTCGCCGACCCGCGCATCGTCATCCTCGACGAGGCGACGAGCTCGATCGACGCGCTCACGGAATCGAGGCTGCAGCGCGCCCTCTCGATGCTGCTGCGCGAGCGGACGAGCTTCGTCGTGGCGCACCGGCTGAGCACGATCCGCGGCGCGAACCTGGTGCTCGTGCTCGACCAGGGGCGCATCATCGAGCGCGGGACACATCCCGAGCTGCTGGCAAGGGGCGGCCACTACGCGTCGCTCTACCGGCAGTTTGTGCAGGTCGACGACAGGCGGTGAGTCCGAATCAGGCCGGCCAGAAGATTTTTCTCGGAAAAGAGGCTGTTTTCCCTCTAGAAAGTCATTGCTTTCAGAGTAAAAAACACTAAAACAAAATCAATATGGCCAAAAAACCTGCTCGTAAACCAAACGCGGCGTTCATGAAACCGGTTCAGCCGGACGCCCACCTATCCTCAGTCGTGGGATCCAAGCCGCTTCCCCGCACGGAACTTACCAAGAAGCTGTGGGACTACATCAAGAAGAACGGACTCCAGGACAAGAAGGACAGGAAGATGATCAACGCCGACAGCGCCCTCAAGACGGTGTTCGGTGGAAAAGCCAAGGTCAGCATGTTCGAGATGACCAAGCTCGTCTCGGGACACGTTTCCTGAGGTCAGGGACACTTTTTAGGACTTGCCGCCGCGGGTGATCCCCGCGGCGGCTTTTTTGCGGGCGCGGGGGCTACACGCCGAGCGCGGCCTCGATCTGCCGGCACGAGCTCTTGATGATCTCCAGGCGCGCGTGGCGCTTGTTGTTCGCCGCGACGAGGTGCCAGGGGGCGTGGCGCGAGCTGGTGAGGGAAAGCATGTCGCCGACGGCGATCTCGTAGGACTGCCACTTGCGCCGGTTGCGCCAGTCCTCGGCGTCGATCTTGTGGCGCTTGTAGGACGTGGCCTCGCGGTCGCGGAAGCGGCGCAGCTGCTCGTCCTTGCCGATGTGGAGCCAGAACTTGAGGACGATCACCCCGTGCTCGACGAGCTCGCGCTCGAACTCGTTCAGCTCGCGGTAGGCGCGCCGCCACTCCGCCTCGGTCGCGAATCCCTCCAGGCGCTCGACGAGCACGCGGCCGTACCATGAGCGGTCGTAGATGGTCACCATTCCCGCCCGGGGCACGTGCCGCCAGAACCGCCAGAGGTAGTGGTGGGCCTTCTCCTCGTCGGTGGGCTTCGAGACCGGGATCACCCGGAAGTCGCGCGCGTCGATCGCGTCGGTGAGCCTGCGGATCGCGCCGCCCTTGCCGGAGGCGTCCCACCCCTCGAACACCCACACGACGGAGCGACGCTCCTGGCTTGCCGCGCGGACGACGCGGTTGAGCCGGCCAAGCCACTTGTCCCTCTTCTTCTCGTACGAGGCCTGCGAGAGCTTGTTGTCGAGGGGCAGCGAGAGGAGGCGGCGCAGCCCCGCGGGCCGAAGGGGGACGATCCCGCGCCCGCGGCGCCGACGGGCGGAGGCGAGCCGGCTGCGGGCGCGCATGTGGATGCGGAAGCGCGAGAGGAGGATGTCGGCGACTGCCAGGTTGCGCGAGCGGGGGTCCTCGGAATCGACCACGTACCAGGGCGCCCCGGGCTGGTGGGTCGCGCTCCGCATCCGTTCCGAAAGCCGGGCCAGCCTGTCGTAGTCCCGCTGGCTCTTCCAATCGTCGGGCGTCACCCGCCAGGCCGTTCGCGTGTCCGACTCGAGCTCCCGGAGGCGGCCCCTCTGGGCCGACTTGGACAGGTTGAGCCAGACCTTGATGATCAGGGCCCCGCCGGCCGCGAGCTGGCCCTCGAACCACGCGAATCTCCGGAGCATGGCGTCAAACTGGCCGAGCTCGCGCGCGCTGCGGGGGTCCTCGTGGAGGGCGTCGGCGTGCCAGCCGCCGGCGTAGATCGCCATGCGGCCGTCCGGGGGAAGGGTGCGCCAATAGCGCCACATGGCGGGCCGCTCCCTCTCCTCGTCCGTGGGCTCGTGGAACGCGAAGGTCTCGAACCCGCGCGGGTCGAGCCACCCGTTCAGGATGTTGATGACCTCGCCCTTCCCGGAGGCCTCGACGCCGCCGATGACGAGGATCACCGGGAACTTGGACGACTTGAGCTCGACCTGCATCCGCACGAGCGCCGCGCGGACGTCCGGAAGACGGGCCTCATAGGCTTTCTTGGAAAGGCGCCGGTCATCTCCCGATTTCGACATTTTGCAGGGGTTGGGTTCGAGAGGAGCCGCTGGCACGGTTGATGTCGAGCCGTCTCGGGGACCGGGAATGTTACATTAGGAGTTTTTTGACAGGTTCACCCTTGGCGGCCAATCGCCCGGCGGGCAGGCTTGGTCGCCAACGTACTTCCGGAGGCACCATGAGCCCCCCTCACCCATCACAGCATAGGCAGGCCGTCCTGGTGCTGGTGCTCACGACGGTGTTCTGGGGGCTGAGCTTCCCGGTCATCAAGTCGATCATGTCCCTCAATCGGGCGCTGCTGCCCGACGCCGGGCCGTGGTTTGTGGCCGCCGCGGCGCTCGCGCCGAGGTTCACGCTGGCGGCGGTCCTCATGCTGGCCTTCCGGGCGGGAAGGGGCCTGCGCCCGACGCGCGGGGAGCTCAGGCAGGGCATCGGGATCGGCCTCTTCGCCGCGGGCGGCACGTTTTTCCAGACCGACGGCCTCCAGTACACGGCCGCCTCCACGTCGGCCTTCCTGACGCAGTTCTACGCGATCCTCATACCCGTGTGGCTTGCTTTCAGGAGCCGGCGAAGTCCCGGGGCGGTCATCTGGGCGGGATGCGCGCTCGTCCTCCTGGGCGTCGGCGTCCTCGGGCACTTCGACTGGCGCACCTTCCGGTTCGGCAGGGGGGAGTGGGAGACGCTCCTGAGCTCGATCTTCTTCATGGGCCAGATCCTCTGGATCGAGCGAAAGGAATTCGCCGGCAGCCGCCCCTCGTCGACGACGCTCGTCATGTTCACGGTCGAGTCGGTCCTTTTCCTCGCGCTGGCGGCGGGGACCGCGCCGCGGGCCATGGCCCTCGTGGTGCCTTGGGAATCGCCGGCCTGGGTGTGCCTCACGGCGACCTTGGCAGTCGTCTGCACGATCGGGGCCTTCTGGCTCATGAACACGTGGCAGCCGCGGATACAGGCGACCGAGGCGGGGTTGATCTACTGCATCGAGCCGGTGATCGCGTCGGTCTTCGCGCTTTTCCTGCCGGCGCTGCTCTCGGCCTGGGTCTCGATCGACTACCGGAACGAGCAGGCCACGCAGTCGCTGCTTGTGGGCGGCGGACTGATCATGTTCGCAAACATACTGGTTCAGGCAAACGGGAATGCTGCCCGTGGATCGAAAGGCAATCTAAAGACTGCTCAATTAATAATAAAGAAGGTTTAATATTGCATTCATCATCACATGGCAGTTTAAAGGCTGAATCACCGACGATATCAAAGCGATCATACTCGAAGGCCTTGAGAAGAAGATCCAGGCGCTGAATGCGGCGCGTTCGGCCGCGAGCGCCCCGTCCCGCGGCTGGTTGCGGGCCGTTCGCGAGGCGATGGGCCTCACCCAGCGGCAGGTGGCCGCAAGGGCAGCGGTGAAGCGCCAGTCCTATGCGCAGTTCGAGGCCTCCGAGGAGCGGGGCTCGATCAGCGTCGCGTCCCTGCGCCGCGCGGCCGAGGCGATGGACTGCGAACTTGTGTACTATGTCGTGCCCCGCGGTTCGGTGGCCCGGACCTATGCCGAGCTAGCCGTGATCCATGACCCCATGTCCAGGCATCTCAAGGCGACCGACCAGTCGATGGCGCTCAAGGGCCCGGCTGCGCGAGACGATGCCCGTTGAGGCCTCCAACGCTGCGGACGGGAACGCCGCGATCACGCCGGGGGAGCAGGCCCGGCTCCTCCCAAGCCTTTCCACGCGCGCCCAGCTCGACGAAGTCGAGCGATTGAAGACGAACGCCGCGCGGGTCTGGGCCATGCGCGCGGCGGTGCTGCAGCGGGGCGACCTCCTCTGCGAAGCGTTCATCCTCGAGCTTCACCGTCGGATGTTTGGAGGGATCTGGCGCGGGGCCGGCCGGTACCGGGAGGCCGAGCGCAATCCCGGCTGGGAGGCGAACCGGATCGCGGAGGGCGTCAGGATGTTCCTTGACGACGCGGAAGGCTGGATCCGGTTTTCGACGTACCCGGTGCATGAGGCCGCGGTCCGGCTGCACCACCGCCTCGTGTCCATTCGCCCGTGGGCGAACGGGAACGGGCGCCATGCCCGGCTCCTTGCCGACATCGTCGTGGCGACCCACGGCGAGGAGGCTTTGACCTGGGGCTCCCGGTCGCCGTCGGCCGGGCGCGGGTCGGCGCGCTCTCTCTATATAGAGGCGATAGGGTCCGCGGACGCCGGCGAAATCGCCCCGCTCCTTGGATTTGCGCGCGGCTGACGGGCGGGCCGCCGCCGCCGGGTGGCGCGGGATTTCCCCGGGCGGAATCGCCTCAGGATCCGGCGAGGGCGCCGAGCTTCAGCACGGTGTTCCAGTTGCGGCCCGTCCCGCGCGTGCCAAGCATCCTGTCGATGACGGCGGCCGTCAGGCGCGAGTCGCCGATGCCGGCGGGGTAGGTGATGTAGGCGTGCCTGCCCCCGGCGCGCACGACCTCGGGCCCGACGATGGCGGCCTGAAGCGCCCGGACGCTCCCCGCGTCCGGCGCCTCCTTGAGAAACATGACGACGAGGTGGCTGGGATCGCTTGCGGCCTCGGCGCGGAAGGGGTTGCGGGCGACGACCGACCTCCACTCCTCCGCCGTGCGGACGAAGAAGGTCGTCTGGAGGCCGAGGCGCTCGCCGGCCTCGGCCTCCAGCATCGCCTCCAGCTTGGCCGGACTGGCATCGCTGCGAAAGACCACGTTGCCGCTCTGGAGCAGGGACCGGGGGTCGCCGAGGCCGAGCCTGGAGAGGAAGGCGCGCAGGTCGGACATCGCGACCTTCCTGTTGCCGCCGACATTGACACCCCGCAGCAGCGCTATGTTCGTTGCCATCCGGGAGGATACCCGATGCGGGGATTTGCCGGCCAGATTCATTTTCCCCGCCGGGGATGACGCCGGATCCCGCGCCGCCTCTCAGAAGGAATAGGACACGCTCCCGAATGTACCGCGGCGCATTCCGTATTGCGCGGCGTTGACACCGACGCCGGTGCCGCTGCGAAGCTCATACACGTTGTCCGTGAGGTTCAGGATGTCGATGCGGACCTTCCACGAGTGGCCCGCCCCGGCGTTGAAGCTCTGTTCCCCGCCGATGCTGATCGTGTAGTACGAGGGGACGGTTCCGCCGTTGGGAATGTTTGTGCCGCCGGGCGCGGTCGAGTCCGTCCTCAGCCCGGACCCGTAGAGCGCGTCAACATAGGCCCGCGCGTCGCCCCGCTTATCCTTCCAGTGGTAGGACGCGCCGACGGACCCGGTCAGCGCCTGGTCGTGGTCGAGGAAGATCCAGTGGTTCCTGGCATAGGCCAGGTCGCCCGGGTCGAACAGGAACTCCGCCGAGTCCCAGTCCTCGCCCTTCGCCACCGAGTGGGCGAGGTTGAGGTAGGTGGCGAAGCCCCCGTTCTCGTAGGAGCCGGTGAACTCCAGGCCGTACACCTCGCCCCGGGCGTAGTTGAACGCGGAGAGGATGAGCGTCTGCCCGAACAGTCCGTCATCCAGCTGGTTCTTAGCCCGCTTGTAGTAGCCGTCCAGTCCCGCCTGCAGGCCCGGGGCGAGCTTCTGGCTGATCCCGGCGTCGAGGTAGTTCGAGCGCTCGGCCTTCACCGGGTCGTCCTGGGTCACCGCGGAACGGTTGGAGGTCCCGTCGAATTCCGAGACCGTGCTGCCTGGAACATTCTCGACGGGCGGGGGGGTGAAATACCGCGCGTAGCCTGCGTGCAGCGTGGTCGACCCGGATGCCTTGTAGATGACGTTGACGCGGGGGCTGAGTTGGCTCTCGTCGTCGAAGGACGAGTCGAAAAGGTCGAGGCGCGCCCCGAAATTGAGGGTCAGTCCGCGCACGATCTTCCATTCATCCTGCAGGTACCCTCCCGCGAACAGGCCGTGGAGCTCCTCGTCGCCGGCGACCGGGAAGGGGGGGCCCGTCGGGTCCCCCCCGGTGTCCACGGGAAACACGGTCGTGGTCGAGTCGGCGGCGACGGACTCGTCCAGGAACGAGAATCCGCCGCGCACCGTCTGGGTCGTGGCGAGGCTGTAGCTGGCGTCGCCCTGCAGGCCGACCGAGCGGAGCGTCCGCTCAACGTCGCTGGCGACGCCGTTGAAATACAGGTCCCCCACCGGGTCCGGCGTGAAATGCACGCTGCTGTCCCGGCCGAACGCGGAAAGCTGGTAGTTGAGCTCGCCCGAGGACTTCTGGTAGGCGACCACGCCGTAGTAGTTCTGCTCGTTCTGCCTCTCGTCCAGGCCCGACGAGCTGAATTGTCCCGGGAGCCACGGGTCCCCGTCCGGCGAGGTCCCGGCGGGCAGGCCCGGCGTGTCGGGCACCTCGAACTCGCTGTAGGACGCGCTGGCCATGACGCTGATCCGGCTCGAGCTGTCCAGGACGTACGAGAGGTAGGTGAACGCCTTGTACTGGTCCGAGTTGTCGTGGACCGGCGTCACGCCGGGGGTCGGGTTCTCGATCCCGATGCTGTTGTGGTCGTAGCTGCCGTCCGTGAAGTAGGTCAGGCTGCCCCGGGAGCCGCCGAGCTCAAAGCTAGGGCGGACCGTGTCGTAGCTCCCGGCATAGAGCGATGTCTCGCCGCCCTGGTCGAACGAGCCCCCCCTCGTCTGGATGTCCACGATGCCCGCGGTTCGGAAGCCGTACTGCGCGGGCAGCGAGCCGGTGATCAGCTGCATGGTGCTCACGAAGCGCGGGTCGAGCTCCAGGCCAAATCCGGTGATTCCCTCGGGCAGCAGGACGTCGTTGATGCGGTACTGGAGGTTCCCGTGCTCGCCGCGGACGTGGAGGTCCCCGTTGGCCGCCGAGTCCTCGGCCACCCCGGGGGCGCGCAGGAGAACCTGGTTGAACGGCGCGTCCGCCCCCTGCGGCAGGTTGAGGATTTGCTGCTGGTCCATGATGAACGAGGTGGCGCCGAGGCTGGGGACGATGGTCTCCCGGCTCTCGTCGAGCTGGCCCGTCACGACCATCGGGTCGAGCTGGGTGACGCCCGTGCCGGCGGCGGCCGCCGCCGGCACGGGGGGCGCCGCGGTCTGGGCCCGCAGCGGGGCGAGGCCGCCGCCGAGGGCGGCGATGAGAAGGAGGAGACGTAAAATCATGGAGAATGAAACTGCCGACGGGACTGCCGGGTGATGCCGCTCGATGGACGCGGTGCGGGGCCGCGATGGTCCGCGGCCCTGTGGGCACCGCGCGCGAGCGGCGCGTGACCGACGCGCGGAATGAAGCTGCACCCGCGAGGTGCGCGCCGCATTCGCCGACGTGATGACTCAGGCCTGCGGCGGCGCCTGGGAGGGCAGCCGCAGGTAGCGGGGCGCCGCCGGGAACACCCGGTCGGCGAGGCTGAAATCGGGCAGGCGCAGCGTCCGCCCGGCCAGGGCGAGGACAAGGAGGGCGACGGGAAGGACGAGGCCCTGGGCGAAGAGGGTAACGACGCACCCGTCCTCGTCGTCGCCGGCCCGGCCGCCATCGGATGCGCCCGGGGCGTGGTGCGCGGCGCCGGCGGCAGGCGGGGCGTGGCCGTGCAGTCGCTCGTGCAGTTCCGGGCTCGCGGCGAGAATGGTCAGCGCCAGCACCAGGGAGATCGCCAGCGACGCGACGGCACGCGTCAGCAGTGCGGGGTGTCTCTGTTTCCGGCGTGGCATCCGGGACTTAACGTTGCCAGTTTTTCGCCGCCGTCAACGGGGGTTTTTGCCCGCGGGCGGGATCGGGCGCCGGCACGGGCGGCCCCGGGTCAAGCTTCGCCCGGGCCGCTTCTCCTTGGCTCCTTGCGCGGCGGTCCCGCTTTTGCTAAATGGGAGCGCGCCGATGCACACCATGCGATCCACCGCCACGACATGAGGGGGGAGCCATGAGCGTCTTCAAGCCGCGCAGCCTCGGGGTGCTGCGGGGATACACCCGCGAGAGGCTGGTGGGCGACCTGATGGGCGGGGTCACCGTCGGCCTCATTGCGCTGCCCCTCTCCCTTGCCCTTGGCGTCGCGAGCATCCCTGCCGGGACCCCCATGCCGTTCCCACCACCGGCCGTCGGGCTTTTCACGGCGATCATAGCCGGATTCATCGTGTCGGCCCTCGGCGGCAGCCGGGTCCAGATCGCGGGCCCCACGGCCGCCTTCATGCCGATCGTGCTCCTGATCGTGGAGCGGTACGGCTACGATGGGCTTCTCCTCGCGACGATCATGGCCGGCGGGATGCTCATCGCCATGGGGTTCGCGCGCATGGGAACCGTGATCAAGTTCATCCCCTATCCCGTGACGAGCGGGTTCACGACCGGCATCGCGATCTCGATCATGGTGAGCCAGGCGCCGGATTTTCTTGGGATCGGGGCCGCGGAGCCCGCGCCGCGGGCGTTCCTGGAGAAGATCCCGTGGCTGCTCCGGCACATCCCCGACATGAACCCCACCGCCGCGGCCATCGCGGCCGCGAGCGCGCTTCTGATCTATTTCTGGCCGCGGTTCGGATGGAAGCGCCTTCCGGGAATCGTCGTCGCCACCGTCGCCGCGAGCGCCGCCGTCGCGCTCCTCGGATGGACGCACTCGCACGGCGTCGCCACGGTGGGGACCCGTTTCGGGCCCGAGGCGATCCCGTCCCGGCTGCCGCCCTTCACGATGCCGCTGGTGTCGATCGAGCGGATCCGGGGACTCCTGGCCCCCGCCGTCACCATCGCGCTCCTCGGGTCGATCGAGTCGCTCCTGTCCGCCGTCGTCTCGGACGGGCTGATCAACGATAGGCATGACGCGAACACCGAGCTCATCGCGCAGGGCATCGCGAACATCGTGTGCCCGTTCTTCTGCGGCCTGCCGGCGACCGGGGCGATCGCCCGGACGTCCGCGAACGTGCGCAGCGGCGGCACCACGCCGGTGGCGGGGATGGTGCACGCGGCGACGCTCCTGGTGATCGTCCTCGCCTTCTCCCGCTACGGGCAGTTTGTCCCGATGGCGGCGATCGCGGCGGTCCTCGTCATGGTCGCGCTGCGCATGGGCGAATGGCACGAGCTCGCGCGCATGCGCCAGATGCCGGGAAGCGACGCGCTGGTCCTCGTCGCGACGATGACGCTGACCGTGGTGTTCGACCTGGTCATCGCGGTTGAGGTCGGCATGGTGCTCGCCGCGATCCTCTTCATAAGGCGCATTTCCGAGACGACGGAAGTCGCACGCGTCACGGCGAGCGACGAGCTGGAGACGCAGGAGCAGGTGGCGCACGGCAAGGACATCCCGGAGGGCGTCGTCGTCTACAGGATCTTCGGGCCGCTGCTGTTCGGCGCCGCCGAGAAGATGGAGGACGCGCTCGAGAGGTTTGGGGAGCTTCCCCGCGTGCTCATCCTCCGGATGCAGCTCGTCCCGGCGATGGACCTCACGGCGCTCAACGCCCTCGAGAGCATCTGCGAGAGGATCCAGGCCGCCGGCGGCGTGCTTGTCCTGAGCGGCCCGCACCGCCAGCCCCTCCAGATGATGGCGAAGGCCGGCTTCATCGACAGGATCGGGCGCGCCAACATCCGCGCGCATTTCGACGACGCCCTGGCGCGGGCGCGCGAGGTGCTCGCGGGGTAGGGGCTACTCGTCCCGAAGGGCGACGATCGGGTCGATGCGTGTCGCGCGCCGCGCCGGCAGCCAGCAGGCGAGCAGGGTGGCGGCCAGAAGGAGGAGGGCCATGCCGCCGACGAGGAGCGGGTCCTGTCCCGGGAGATTCGACATGGCCATGCTGAGCACCCGGGTGAGGGCGAAGGCCAGGCCGAGCCCGATGGCGGTGCCGGTGACGGCGAGCCTCATGTCATTGAGCAGGGGACGGGTCGCCGCGATGCCGTGGACGGGCTATTCCGACCGGAGAGCGATGATGGGGTCCACCCTGGTCGCCCGCCGCGCGGGAAGCCAGCAGGCGAACAGAGCGACCGCGACCAGCAGTGCGGCCACCGCCGCGACGGACGCGGGGTCGCCCCCCGGTATTGCGGGAATGATCGCGATGAGGAGGCGGACGAGCCCCCAGGAGCAGACGAGCCCGATGGCCGTGCCGATGCACGCGAGGCGGACGCCCTGTCCGAGCACCAGCCAGAGGACGTCGTGCGCCTGCGCCCCCAGGGCCATGCGGATGCCGATCTCCGAGGTGCGCTGGGCCACCAGGTTGGCGATCACGCCGTAGATGCCGACGGCGGCGAGCCCCAGGCCGATCAGCGCGAAGACACCGAGGATCTGGCCGGTCAGCGACAGGCCCTCCGTCATCTGCTTCATCGACTCGGGCGCGGAGACGATGGCGTAGACCGGCTGGTCGGGGTCGATCTGCTGCACCGCGGCGCGCAGTGCGGATCCCACGGTGGCCTCGGGGACGGTGCTGCGGACGGCCACGTTGAACCAGTGGACAAACTGGGAGGGAGTCTGGACCAGGGGGCGGTAGACCTGGAAGGGCGTGTCGGGCCTGCGGACGATCTCGATCGTGGAGTGGACATCGTTCACGACCCCGACGATCTCCAGCCAGTCGGGATGCGCCGGGTCGGGGTCCCCGATCCGCTTGCCCAGGGGGTCCCCGCCGGGCCACAGCCGTGAGGCCATCGTCTCATTGATGATCGCGACGTTGCGCGAATCGGCGCGGTCCGCGTCGGTGAATTCCCGCCCGCGGATCAGGCGCATGCCCAGGGTGTCGAAATGGCCCGGGCTCACCGAGTTGTAATAGACGAGGGGCTCCTTGCCCCGGGCGGCCGCCGGCCGGCCCTCGACCGCGATGCCGGAGCTCCGCCAGAACCCCGAGACGGGGAGGTACGCGGAGACCGTGGACTGCCGGACGCCCGGCAGCCCGGCCAGCTTCGCGCCCAGCTTGTCAAAGAACGCGCGGCACTGGGCATCGGTCGTGTAGCTCGGGTTGAACGGGAGCGAGATCGACGCGATCACGAGCCCGTCCGGCCGCCACCCCTGGTCGGCACGGACCGCGCGCTGCATGCCCCGGACAAAATAGCCCGCGCCGGTGAGCAGGATCAGTGCGAGGGCCAGCTCGGAAACGATCAGGGCCTGGCGGAAAAGGTGCCGGGAGCGGTCGCCGCTGGAACCCCGCGCGCCCTGCTTCAGCGCCGCGTTGACGTCGGTGCGCGAGGCGATCCAGGCGGGGATCGTCCCCACGGCAATGCCGGTCGCCAGCGAGGCCAGGAGGGTGAAGGACAGGACATTCCCGTTGATCGGCAGGTCCAGCCCCTGGACGCCGGTGATGTAGACTTCGCCGCCGATGAGCTTGGCGCCCCAGGATGCGACCCAAATGCCGAGCACCCCTCCCACCGCCGAGAGCAGGACGCTTTCGACGAGGAGCTGGCGGATCAGCTGCATCCGGGACGCCCCGAGGGCGATCCGTACGGCGTGTTCGCGGATCCGCGCCGTCATTCGCACCAGCTGAAGGTTCGCGAGGTTCGCGCAGGCGATCAGGAGCACGAACCCCGCCAGCCCCATGCAAAGCCACGAGATGCGACGGCTGAGATCGCCGGTCGTCACGGCGCTCCACGGCGAGAGACGAAGGCCGATGCCGGCGTTATTCTGGGGATAATCACGGGCGAGCCGGCCGGCGATCGCGTCGGCCTCGGACTGGGCCTGGCCGAGGGTCACGCCCGGCTTCAAGCGGCCAAGCACCTGAAGCCAGTTGTTGTTGCGTATCTGCCGGGATGGCCCGTCGAGCGCGGACGGCCGCCACAGGTCGACGTGCCCCCAGTACGTCACGTTGTCGAACTCCGGCGGCATGACACCGACGATCGTGACCGGCTGGCCGTCCATGCGCACGATGCGGCCGATGACACCCGGATCGGCCGCATAGTGGGCGCGCCAGAACCCATTGCTCAGGACGGCCACCTGGCCCACGCCCGCCTCGTCGTCCCTGGGCCCGAACACCCGCCCGAGGGCCGGAGGGATGCCGAAGATCGTGAAGAAGTCGCCGGAGGCCGACATCCCCGAAAGGCGCTCCGCGGGCTGCCCGGTCTCGGCCAGGTTGAAATTGGTCCAGGAGAATGCGGCCAGCTGCTCAAAGGACGTGTTCTGCCTCTGGTAGTCATAGAAATTTGCAGGGGAATGCGGCCATTCCTGCGATTGCGGCGAGGTGCGAAATACGGCCACCATCCTGCTGGGCTCGCGCGCATGCGATGCCTGGAGGACCAGCGCGTTAAGGACGCTGAACATCGTCGTGTTGACGCCGATGCCGAGCGCGAGCGTCAGCAGGGCGACCACGGTGAAGCCGGGGTTCTTTACGAGCTGGCGGAACGCGTACCTGAGGTCGGAAAGCACGGGGATGGCGCGGCCGTCATTCCTTGGATTCCACGCTCTCCTCCACCACGCGGCCGTCGAAGAGGTGGACCGTCCGGTCGGCGTGCCGGGCGAAGCGCGTGTCGTGGGTCACCATGAGGATGGTGGAGCCGGTGCGGTGGAGGCTCTGCAGGAGCTCCATCACGGCGTCGCCGTTCTTCGAATCCAGGTTGCCGGTGGGCTCGTCCGCCAGGAGCACGGCGGGCTGGCCTGCGAGGGCGCGCGCAACGGCGACGCGCTGCTGCTGGCCGCCGGAGAGCTGGGAGGGAACGTGCTTCGCCCGGTGCCCCATGCCGACCTTCTCGAGGGCCTCCTCGACGCGCTGCTTCCGGTCGGAGGAGGGCATTCCGCGGTAGGTGAGGGGAAGCTCGACGTTCTCGTACACGGTCAGGTCGCCGATGAGGTTGAACGATTGGAAGATGAACCCGATCTCGCGGTTGCGGATGCGGGCGCGCTCGGCCGGAGTGAGCCCCTGGACCGGGCGTTCGTTCAGCACATACGTGCCGTCCGTGGGCGTGTCGAGAAGGCCCAGTATGGAGAGCAGCGTGGACTTGCCGCACCCGGACGGGCCCGCGATCGCGACGTACTCGCCCTTCTCGATCTGAAGGTGGATGCCGGAAAGCGCGTGGGTTTCGACCTCGTCGGTGAGGAAAACCTTGGTGACGTTGTCGAGTTTCAGTAGGGGCTGTGGCATGGCTTGGGGGTCCTTGTTATGATGCTGGGTTGAGAGTCGGGAAGGTGGAACCGGTTCAGTCCTGCCGGAGGGCGGCCAGCGGCTCGACCCTCGTCGCCCGGAGGGCCGGCAGGAGGCAGGCTCCCAGGGCCACGAGGCCAAGGGCGACGGATGCTGACGCGAGCATGGCCGGGTCGGTGGAGGGCGTGGCGTAAAGGAGGGTCTGCACCAGCCTGCTGAGGGCGAGGTAGCCCGCAAGCCCCGCGGCGATGCCGAGGCTGACAAGCAGGAGGCCCGCCTTGAGCACGAGGGCCGCGATGTCGGACCGCGAGGCCCCGAGCGCCATGCGAACCCCGAATTCGGAGGTGCGCTGTGCGACGGAGTAGGCCAGGACGCCGTAGACACCCAGCATGGCGAGGATCGCCGCGAGGCCGCCGAACACGGAAAGGAGGATGACGGGCGCGCGGCGCGGCTGCGCCGCGTCGTCCATCCTCTGGGCCATCGTCCTCACGTCGAAGACCGGCTGATTCGGGTCGACCGCGCGGACAGCCTCCCGCACCGAGGCGGCCAGGGCCGCGGGATCGCCCTGCGCCCGCGCGACGAACATCAGCATCGGCTGGGGAAGCTGGGACAGGGGGAAATAGATCGCCTCCTTGTCGGAGCTTTCCTCGAGCGTGCGGAACTTCACCTTCGCGACCACGCCTACGACGACGGCGAGCTTGCCCCCGTTGCCGCGCTGGATGCGTTTGCCGATCGGATCCTGGCCCTTCCAGTAGCGGTCGACGAGCACGCGATCGACGACGACCACGGGCTGGGTCGCCGCCGTGTCGGTGTCGCCAAACCAGCGCCCCTGCAGCAGCGTGAGTCTCAGGGCGCGCAGGTAGCCGGGATCGGCCGAGCGGATCATGGCATGGGGCTCCGGGGCGCCGGGCGGAAGGACGATGTCCGGGCTCGAGTAGCTGCCCGAACTGTCGAGTCCGGAAAACGGCAGGCTGTCCGTGGCCCCGGCGCTGAGTATTCCGGGCGTGGAGCCAAGTCGGGCGACAACGGCGTCATGGAACGCCACGATCCTTTCCGGGCTGTCATACCTTGCCGGCGGGAGCGCCACCTGCGCCGTGATCATGCCCGCCGGGACAAAGCCGGGATCGACGCGCTGCAGCCGGTCGAAGCTCTTGATGAGGAGGCCGGCGGTCGCGACCAGCATGACGGCGAGCGCGATCTCGGCGACGACGAGCGCTGCGCGCAGCCGCTGGGTGCGACGGCCCGCGGAACCCCGCCCTCCCGCCTCCTTGAGGGAAGCCGACGGATTGTCCCGGGACGCGGACCAGGCGGGCATGGCTCCGAAGACCATTCCCGCGGCGGCGGCGCAGGCCAGGGTGAAGCCGAAGACCGAGGGGTCCAGCCTGACGCCGAATCCACGGGGCAGCGTCGAAAGCCCCACGCCCTGGAGGGCGTCGATGCTCCATATCGCAACGAAAAGGCCGAGAAGTCCGCCCGCCAGGAAGAGCACGAGGCTCTCGGTCAGGAGCATGCGCACCACGCGCAGGCGGCTGGCGCCGAGCGCCGTGCGGATCGCAAGCTCCTTCTCCCGCCCCACGGCCCGCGCAAGGAGCAGCCCGGCGACATTCGCGCATCCGATCAGGAGCGCGGCGGCCACGCCCGCCTGGATGAGCCAGAGCATGCCGCGGACATTCTGCACGTTCTGCTCAAGGAAGCCCGCGATGCGGCCGTCAAACCCGCTCGTCTTCCAGAAGTCGCGGCTCCCGGGAAGGCGCTCGGCATTTCTAGCCTGGACCAGGTCGAGCTCGAGCTGGACGCCCTCCATCGAGGCGCCGGGCTTCAGCCGCACGATCATCTGGGAGTACTCGGTCCCGCGCTCATTGTCGCCGCGCTGGGCGGGCGTGAAAGCGAACGGCACCCAGGCCTGGGTCCTGGGGCTGGGAAAATAAAAATCCTCCGCCATCACGCCGACGACGGTGACGGGCCGGTCGTTGAGCCGGACGGCCCTGCCGACGATGGACGGGTCGGAGGCGAACCGGTTTTTCCACAGGGCGTGGCTGAGGACGACCGTGGCCGGGGCGTCCGGCTTTGCGTCGTCCTCGTTGAAGACGCGCCCGAGGGCGGCGGCCGACTGGAGGGTCGAAAAGAGCGACGGGGTGGCCCTCATGCCTGTGATCATCTCCGGCTCCGCGTCGCCGGTCAGGTTGAGGCTCACCCTCGTGTACAGGGCGCTGTCGGCTACGCCGGTGATCCCGCGGCGGTCGAGATAGTCGGGGATCGAGTCGCCGGCATTGGGAAGCCCCATCTTGGGATACGTGTTGTAGACATAGGCCAGCCTGTCGGAGCCGGGCCACGGATAGGGTTTCAGGAGGATGGCGTGGATGACGCTGAAAATGGCGCTGTTTGCGCCTATGCAGAGCGCCAGCGTCAGGACCGCGATCACGGCAAACCCGGGGGCCTTGGCGAGCTGGCGGAGGGCGAAGCGGATGTCGTTCACGTTCAGTTCAGCTTTATCCGGTCGTGCGCGTCCCACTGGGACATGTCGGAGAGGATGACGCGGTCGCCGGGCTCGAGGCCCTTCACGATCTCGATCGTGTTGACGGAGCTGCGGCCGAGCTGCACCTGCGCGCGGTTCGCGTAGACGCCGTTCGCGTCCAGGCGGAAGATTCCCGCGGTCGAGTGCTCCTGGCCGAACGCGGGGCGGCTGACGAAGACCACGTTGTTGAGGTGCTCGAGCTCGATGACCCCGTCCACCGAGAGATCGGGCCTCGCGCCGAGGGGCAGGTCGCCCGTGAACGCGACATCGACCTTGACCGTGCCGTTCTGGACGGAGGGGTCGACGCGCGAGACCTTGCCGCTGACCACGCCGTTGCGCGTGTCGACCTCGGCCGGCTGGCCGATCTGCACGTCCTTTGCCTGGGTCTCGGCGATCTCGATCTCCGCCTTGAGCCGGGAGGGGTCGGCCACGCGGGCAAGGTTTGCGCCCGGCTGAATCTGGGCGCCGACCTCCACCGGAACGATCTGCAGGATCCCGCGCATGCCCGCGCGCACATTGAGCGCGTCGGCCTCGGCGAGCTTGAGCTTGGCCTGGGCCCGCAGCCGGTCGACTTCCGCCTGCTTGACGGCGAGCTGCGGGATGACCGAGTCCTGGGCGAAGGCATACCGCTTCTGCGCGATCGAGTTGAGCGTATCGGCCTGCTCGGCCGTCACCTTCGAGAGCCGCAGATCGAGCTCCGAGACAAGGCCGTCCTTGAAAAGCTGGTCATTGACCTCCGCGTGGAGCCGCGCCTCCTCGAAATTGGCCTTGGTGGTCGCCGCGTCGGACTCGGATGCCAGGACGCTCTGCTGGATCGTTACCTTGAGGTTGGAGAATTCAGCCTCGCCGGCGGTGAGCTGCGACTGCGTGTCGACCGCCGCCTGGGTCACGTCGGGATTGCTGAGGACCAGGATGACGCTGTCCGGCTCGACGTTGGCCCCCGGCAGCAGGACGATGCGCTCGACCCGTCCCTGCGTGCGCGCGGCGATCCACCTGATGTCGACGGGGACGAGGGTGCCCGGCCCATGCACCTGGCGCACCATCGGGCCCCGCTTGACGGTGTCGACCCACACGAGGCTCCGGTCGACCGAGGGCACGGCCGGCTTGAGCCGCGCGAGCAGGACCGTGATTCCGACCAGGGCGATCCCCACCGCCGATCCAATATAGATCCGCTTCCTGAGCTTCGCCTTGGCTTGGGACGGGCGCTGGATGTCCATGATTCGATCC
>Ga0302223_10000269_pt1 | contig 39073 bp, 32 predicted proteins | sample II_Palsa_E2_3_FD_194565 | JGI IMG/M metagenome (GOLD analysis project Ga0302223, IMG submission 194565) | Peat permafrost microbial communities from Stordalen Mire near Abisko, Sweden - II_Palsa_E2_3 | ecosystem: Environmental > Terrestrial > Soil > Palsa > Peat permafrost | place: Sweden... | reverse complement strand
GGTAGGTGCCGTGTAGAACAGGGTGACTTGGTGCTTGTCCACCACCTGCCAGAAGCGACTGAAATCCGGATAGTTCGGCACACCGTCGAACATTACCGTGGTGGCGCCATTCGCCAGCGGGCCGTAGACCACATAGCTGTGGCCAGTAACCCAGCCCACGTCGGCGGTGCACCAGTAGACATCGTCCGCACGCAAGTCGAACACCTGCTCGTGGGTGTAGCTGGTGTAGACCAGATAGCCGCCCGAGGTATGCAGTACGCCCTTTGGTTTGCCGGTGGAACCGGAGGTATAGAGGATGAACAACGGGTGTTCGGCCTCCATCGGCTCGGCCGGACAATCAGCCGTCTGGCCGTCCATCAGGTTGTGGTAGTAGCGGTCGCGTGGCGACTGCATCGGTACGGCGGCGCCGGTACGACGCACCACGACGACCGTTTCCACGCTATTCGTTCCTGGACGCTCCAGCGCGGCATCCACGTTCGCCTTCAGCGCGATGCGCTTGCCGCCACGCACACCCTCGTCGGCGGTCACAATCAACTTGGCGGCGGAATCGGCGATGCGGCCGGCCAGCGAATCGGGCGAAAAGCCGCCGAAGACCACCGAGTGCACGGCACCGATACGCGCGCAAGCAAGCATTGCCACGGCCGCTTCGGGAATCATCGGCAGATAAATCGCCACACGATCGCCCTTGACCACGCCGAGGTTCTTCAGCGTGTTCGCAAACTTGCACACTTCCGCATGCAGTTCGCGGTACGTAATACGACGCGAGTCGTTCGGATCATCGCCTTCAAAGATGATGGCAACCTTGTCGCCGCGTTCGGCCAGATGTCGATCGAGACAATTAGCGCTGACGTTGAGCTTGCCGTCGTCGTACCAGCGGATGTGCAGGTCTTTCGGGTCGAACGAGACGTCTTTGATCTTGGTCGGCGGCTTGATCCAGTCCAGGCGTTGCGCAATGCGGCTCCAGAAACCCTCGGGATCGTCGACCGACTCCGCATACAAGCGCCGGTAGTCGTCGTGGCGAACGCGCGCAGAGGCAGCAAACGTGGGGTTGACTGGATAGAGCTTGGACATGGCTGGCCTCCTGCTGGCACGGCATGGAAGGATCGCCAGAACGGCGATGGTAACCGCAGCAGGCAAGATGCCCGGCGATGATCGAACCTTCAGTGTAGCCCGATCATGACAATCGTAGCGACGATTCTTGGCAAGCCGCAAAGACGGCTAAACGCGCCGCGATACCGGCGGCTATCCTTGGATGGGGTACTGTCGCGTCCACCGGCGCAGGTGCCGGTGGACACGATCGACGATCAGGCGCGTCTGATCAACCCGATAAGCACCAGCAACACGATGGCGCCGATCATCGCGTAGACGATGCTTGTAACGATCGGGCTACCCAGGCTGAAGCCGACGCCGAGCATCGGCAGCAACCAGCCTGCCAGAAACGCACCTACGATGCCGACGACGATGTTGCCGATCAGGCCGAAGCCGAAGCCGCGCACGATCAAGCCGGCAAGCCAGCCGGCGATGGCACCAATAAGCAGAAAAATGATCAAGCCAGTTGCAGTCATGACGAACTCCCGGTCAGACGAGGCGATAGACAGTGGGGCGCTTCCCCGAAACGGCGCCCCCGCTAGAGTCAGCGTTCCGATGTGGAGCGGTTGTGATGGTCCATTCCCTCCCGCAGGCGCCGGAGCTCATATTCGGACAGGCTGTCGTTGCGGGCGTTGCTCGCGATCTTCGCCTGGGCGAACGCAAGCGTGGTGGCCAACGTACCGATGAGGGTGACAAACAGCCACCAGGCCATGGCGCCTGCGCCGTGCCGGGTGAAGCACAGCAACAGTGCGAACAGGGTCAGGATGAGTAGCAGCCAGCGCATGGTAGGCCTCAAACGTGTGGATGCAGGCCACACCCGTGGTGGCCGGATGGGCGCATCATAGCCCCGCTTCGAAAGCTCTTGCAGCCGTCACCACCGGCAGTAAACGGATGTCGCACCGGCTGAGACATGGAAACGGCAAAATGGGTCCATGGATGATTTGCCCTCTTCCGACAGCACCCCTGTCAGCCGCAAGATCAAGGGGCGCGGCGCCGCGTCCAATCCCGAAGGTCGCTTTGAGAGCATCCGGCACCACGCCGAAGATGACGGCTGGTCGCGTGAGCTGCTCGACGAGGATCGCCCGCGCCCGCGCACCGAGGTCACCGAGGAACGCGCGCGCAGCGTGATCAGCCGCAACGATTCGCCGGATATCCATTTCAGACAGGCGATCAACCCTTACCGCGGTTGCGAGCACGGCTGTATCTATTGTTTTGCGCGACCTTCGCACAGCTATCTCAACCTGTCGCCGGGTCTCGATTTCGAAACCAAACTGCGGGCGAAAAGTAACTTCGCCGATGTCCTGCGCGGGGAGCTGGCCAAGCCTGGCTATGTGATCAGCCCGATCAACATCGGCAGCAACACCGACCCCTATCAGCCGATCGAGAAACGCTGGCGGCTGACCCGGGCCGCGCTGGAACTGCTCGCCGAATGCCACCATCCCTGCACCATCGTCACCAAGAACGCGTTGGTCGAGCGCGATCTGGACATCCTGGTTCCCATGGCGCGCGAGCGACTGGTGCAGGTGTTCGTGTCGATCAACTCGCTGGACAACCAGCTCGCCGCGAAACTCGAGCCACGTGCCAGCGCGCCGCATCGGCGACTCAAGCTCGTCCACACGCTGGCCGAGGCCGGTGTGCCGGTGGGTGTGCTGGTGGCGCCCATCATCCCGGCCTTGAACGATCGCGACATGGAGGCGGTGCTGGCGCAAGCTGCCGATGCTGGCGCGTGCTGCGCCGGATACACGACCTTGCGACTGCCCCATGAGTTGAAGCACTTGTTTCGCGAATGGCTGACGCTGCATGCGCCGCAGCGTGCCGAACATGTCATGAGCCTGCTGCAGCAGATGAACGGCGGACGCGACTACGACAGCGACTTCGCCACCCGCATGCAGGGGCAGGGCGTGTTTGCCGACCTGCTGCGCCGTCGTTTCGAGGTGGCTTCACGCAAGCACGGATTTGCGCGCTCGCGTGAGCTGCTACTCGACACTACGCGTTTCGTGCCGCCAAGAAAGCCGTCACCGCAAGGCGATCTGTTTTAGGGTCGGGAACACAAAATCGCCGGCGTCAGGCGCCGGCGTTCTGTGTATTGCAAGGCCGTCTGCGACGCGAACTATTCCGACGCGGGCAGATACTTCCCGAACCAGCTCAGCGCACGCTGCAGCACGTCACGTTGATGCGCTGGGTCGACGAAGTGATGTCCCTCGTTCGGATACACCACCAGTGAGGTGGGGACGTTTTGCGCGCGCAGTGCATGCCAGAACTCGAACGACTGCGGCGCGGGGCATTCGGCATCGCGGTCGCCCACCACGATCAAAGTCGGTGTCTTCACCTGCTTGATGAAGTTGATCGCCGAACTCTTCGCATAAATCGTCGGGTCGTCGTAAACGCTGGCACCGAAGAACGGCGGCATCCACTGGTCGATCAGATTCTGGCCGTAGTAGCTCTGCCAGTTCGCGATACCCGCGCCAGCGACCGCCGCATGAAAGCGCTGGGTCTGGGTGACGGCGAACATCGTCATGAAGCCGCCGTAGCTCCAGCCGGTGAGCCCGAGCCGTTTGTCGTCGACCGGTACTTTTTTCTCCACGGCATCAACGCCTGCAAGCACGTCACGCAGGTCACCGTAGCCGAAATCACGCCGGTTCGCCTGCACATATTTTTCGCCCTGTCCGTAGCTGCCACGCGGATTCGGCATGAACACGAAATAGCCCAGCGCAGAGAATGGCGCGCTACCGTAGCCCACGCTCGGCCAGCGTGGAATCACCGCGCTCGATGGACCGCCATGCACGCTGACGATCATCGGATACTTCTTTCCGCTGTGGCTTTGCGCATCGTAGTCGGCCGGATACAGCAGCCAGCCCTGCACGTGGAAACCATCGTTGTTCCACTCCACCGATTCGGCCTTGCCCCATGCGGGCTTGAGCCCGGCGTTGAACTGGGTGACGGCAGGCGGAGCAACGGTGGCAAGCGCGCCCGCATACACCTCGGGCGCGGCCGTATACGAGCTTTGAACGAAGGCCACGTGTTGATGATCGTGCGACAACGCCAGCGCCATGTTCGCACTCCCGTCGCCGATACCGGCCGGTATGCTGAACAGCGTTCGCTCGAGCGAAGCCGCATTCGCGCCGACATGATATTCGGCAACCTGGCTTTGTCCGTTCGCTACCTGGCTCACCAACAGCTTCTGCGCATTGGTCCAGCTCAGCCATGCTGGCGTGACATGAATACCGGGAGTGAGATCAACGGCCGTACTTCCGCCATGGGTCGACACCGCGTAGATGTCTCCGCCAGTGGAACCCTGATCGCTCATCAAGCCTCCAATGAAGGCGATCCGCGTAGCGTCCGGCGACCAGCGCGGCAACGCCATCTGTAGGCCGTGCAGCGATCCATTGCTGCGGGCCGGGTCCACCAGTACGGTCGCGCTGGCGTCGACCTGTGCAGGTTGCACGTAAAGTTTGGCGACCCACCAGTTGTTATCACCCGGCGCAGGTGCGGCGGTGTAGGCGATCTGCGAGCCGTCTGGCGACCAGTCGAATTCGTAGGCATAAATGCTGGACGGGGTGAGCTCGCGCAATGCGCGACTGTTGATGTCCACGCTGGCGACACGCTGTACCTCCATGCCGGAGACGCCCACTTCACCAGCCGCGGGTTTTGCGGCGTACAACGGGCTTGCATGACGGGTGGCATCAGGCACGTACAAAAAACCCAGCGATTTCCCGTCCGTAGTCCACTGCAGCGCGCGCGCGAAGCCCTTGAGCTGCACCAGCACGGTGGGCGCTGCGTTGCCCGTGGTATCGGCGAGGTAGATGGTGTTCTGCATTACTTTCGTGCTGGTCGGATCGTTGCCGCAGTCGGACACGAACGCCAGATGATGCGAATCGGGTGCCCAGGCGACACCGGACTCAGCACATGCGCCGGGCCTGGCTGCGGCGCTCACGCTATGTGCGTGGCTTCCATCGGCAGCAGCCACTTCAATGGTCGGCTTGCCCTCATGCTGGATCACCCAGGCCAGTTGCGTGCCGTCGGGCGACATCGCCACGGCCTCGACGGAACGTACCTTGCCCAGCTGCCCCAGCAGCTGCCCGATCCGCGGATCGACGTCAGCCGACGCGGCAAATGCATTGGGTAGCCACATCGCCGCCAGCAGCAAGGAGGCGGACAAAGGTGAACGTTTCAACATGGGGCGGCTCCGGCGTACAGGTGAACGCGCACGCTAGCAGCTTGATTCGCCGTCCACCAAGTGTAGGACGGCATCCCATGATGGGTAGTCAAGGTGCGGTCGATGACGTAGGTGTCATGGAAGCCGGACTAGCCCTTACGCCCGCAGCCCGGGGAACCTCCAACAACCCTCGTCATTCCTGCGCAGGCAGCAACCCAGTGGTTTTGGCTTCGATCGGGGTGCTGAGTCCCTGCTCTCGCAGGTGATGACGAGCGGAAAGAGCGGGGACTAGCCGGGACGTCCGCAGACCGAGGGAACCTCCAACAACCCTCGTCATTCCTGCGCAGGCAGGAATCCAGCGACGTTGAGTCTTCGAGAGCATGAGGCAACGGGGTCCCTGCCTGCGCAGGGATGACGACTGGAGCTTCGCGGGGAAGGAGCGCGGCTTTCGAAGCTTTGCTCAAGGGACAGGAGCGGGCGCTACCTGGCGTGCTGCCGTGAGCGCGGCAAGCTTGGCGCGGATGGCTGGTATCGCGGCGAGGGCAGCCCTTTCGCCTTCGAGAATGGCCTGGTTCTTCTGCTCGAAATCGGCCGAACCGATACCGATGAGGTTCGGCCGTATCACCACATCGGCCCGCGCCAGCTCCTGAGCTCCCAGTTGCTGACCCATGATGGCGATCGACTGACCGACGATGTTCACCATGCCCTGCGGGTTGTCGCCGCTGGGCTTGGTCGAGATGTCCACCGCGATCACGAAGTCCGCGCCAAGCTGACGCGCCGCATCGACTGGCACCGGGCTGACCACGCCGCCGTCGACATAATGCTTGCCGCTGATTTCGGCAGGTTCGAAGACGCCCGGAATGCTGCTGGAGGCACGCACCGCCTGACCGGTATTGCCACGAATGAACACCGTGCGCTGACCGCTCTCCAATTGCGTCGCCACCGCTGCGAAAGGCAACTTCAGTTTTTCGATCGGCCGTTGACCGACCAGTTGATTGACGTAGTCCTGCAATTTGCGACCCTGCACCAGACCACCGGAAAACAGCCGTACATCACGGATATTCGAAGCGTCCAAAGCAAAGGCCTGTTCCTGCAGCTGGAACGGATCCATGCCGCTCGCATACAGCGCACCGACGACGCTGCCGGCACTGGTGCCTGCCACCACATCCGGCTGGATGCCGCTAGCCTCCAGCATCTTGATCACCCCGATATGGGCAAAACCTTTCGCTGCACCGCCGCCCAAAGCAAGGCCAATCTTCAGTTTCACCGGCGTCGGAATAACGGGCGGCGTAACTGGCGGTGGCGTGGGCTTGCTGCCGCCAAAGCACGCGCTGAGTGCGAGCGTGGCGAGTAGTGGCAAGAGCTGGCGGCGGAATGACATCGGTCGTATCGCCCGGATCGTGGTCGTTGGGTAGCGAGTCTATGCGTGAGGCGTGGCGATACTGGGGCGCGCGACGGGCAGTGCTCTTGCTGCTTTTATTTCGCTCCTCCCCCGCAAGCAGGGGAGGGAGCTGCAGAAAGGGATTATCAGCCCAGCGCGCCGTCGGCTTGCACGTGATAGTGAGTCGCGAGCTCGACTTCTTTTCTGGAACCGAGGAACACCGGCACGCGCTGATGGAGTCTGGACGGCTGGATGTCCATGATGCGCTCGCGGCCTGTGGTGGCCGCGCCGCCGGCCTGTTCAATGATGAAGGCCATCGGATTGGCTTCGTACATCAGCCGCAGCTTGCCGCCCTGCTGCAGGATCTTCGCGTCCAGCGGGTAATAGAACACGCCGCCGCGGGTCACGATGCGGTGCACGTCGGCGACCATCGAGGCGACCCAGCGCATGTTGAAATCCTTGCCGCGCGGACCGGTCGTGCCGGCCAGCAACTCACCGATGTAGCGCTGCATCGGCACCTGCCAATGACGCTGGTTCGACATGTTGATGGCGAACTCGGTCGCTTCTTCGGGTATCCGGATGCCGCGACGGCTCAGCATGAAGCTGCCGACCTCACGCTCCAGCGTGAACTCGTGCGTGCCATGGCCGAACGTGAGTACCAGTACGGTCGCCGGGCCGTAGACCACGTAACCGGCGGCAAGCTGCTCGGTGCCCGGCTGTAGAAAGTGCTCGGCCTTCGGCTCGGTAACATCGTCCGGGCAGCGCAGCACCGAAAAGATCGTGCCGACGGAGATGTTCACGTCGATATTCGAGCTGCCGTCCAACGGATCGAACAACAACAGGTGGTTACCCTTCGGATAGCCGTCTGGAATCTGTTGCGGATCTTCCATCTCCTCCGACGCGCAGGCCGCCAGATGCCCGCCCCAGGCGTTCGCTTCCAGCAGGATTTCATTGGAGATCACATCCAGCTTCTTCTGCGCTTCACCCTGGATATTCATGCTCAGCGCATCGTCGCTGCCGGCCATACCCAAGACGTCGCCTAGTGCACCTTTGTTGGTGGCTACAGCGATGCGCTTACAGGCCCGCGCGACCACTTCGATCAACAGCGAAAGCTCCGCGTTGATGTGGCCGGCACGGCGCTCCTCGATCAGGAACTGGATCAGCGAGATGGGCTTCATGAAGGGTCCAGGATAGTGAATGGCGTATTGTCCCGGCTCCGGCTGAACCGCGCCAGCCATACGTAGACGAAAGGCCTGGCGCCGCCCCCGAATCCCCTCGAGTACGCCCGCTACTGACAGCACGTTGGCAGCAGGGGATGCGCATGCTGCACCTCCATAGCGGAGGGATACGATATGCGCGATACGGTTTACTTCCTGGTTTTTGACGGCTTCGCCGACTGGCAGGCGGCGCTTGCGCTGTGCGAGATCCGTCGTCCCGGCGACTGGCGGGTGTGCACAGTGGGCTTCTCGTTGGCGCCGGTCATCTCGATGGGCGGTCTCGCGGTGAAACCGGATCTGTTGCTGAGCCAGATCGACTGCGTCCAGGCCGCGCTCCTGATCGTGCCTGGCGGCCACTTGTGGCTGCGCGGCGATGGTGATCCGGCGTTGGTGGCGATCAAGCGCGTGCATGCAACGGGCGCGACGGTGGCCGGCATCGACAGCGGCGTGCTGGCGCTGGCTCGAGCCGGCGTGCTCGATGATTGCCGCCATACCGGCAACTGGCCCGGGCAGATCGACAGTCAGGTGCCTGGTTACAGGGGAGTGGAGTCATACGAGCCGGCTGAGTTGGCGATGAGCGACGGCGGCACGATCACCGCCAGTCATCTGGGTAGCGTGGAGTTCGCCCGCGAGGTGATCCACGCGCTGAATCTGTATGGGCCCAGTGACCGCGAACACTGGTTCCGTCTCTACAAACACGCCATCCCGCCACCCAGTTTTGTCGGCGAGTGCGCCGTGGTCGAATCGGCCTGAGGAGAGCGACATGAATCATTTGATCCATCGCGCTCTGCAAGCCTATCGACCCCTATATCAACGCGGCCAATTGCTGGATGGCCAGTACCGGCAGGCGCTTGTTCCTCTGGACGGAGATGGCGTCGATAGCGCGGAGACCACCCACCTCAATCGTCCGCGCCGCCGCATTCTGATCGCTGCCGTGGCTGCTGCCGCGGTCGGTTTCATGGCGCGTTTTGATGTCGCCAGCGCCCAGCCCACTGCAGGAATCCCCGTGACCAAGCCCGCACCGCATGAACCCTCGCATGATTTCGATTTCTTTTTTGGCCGCTGGAAAGTTCACAACCGCCGCCTCAAGGAGCGTCTCGCCGGCAACACCGAATGGGAGGAGTTCGATGCCGACCAGGAGTGCCGGCCGATCCTCGGCGGCATGGGAAACCAGGACGAGTTTGTCACCGACGCATTCGGTGACACCCACTTCATCGGGATGACGATGCGCCTGTTCGATCCGAAGACGCGCGCCTGGAGCATCTACTGGGTGGATAATCGACAGGTGGCACTGCAGCCACCGGTGCTGGGTCGCTTCGAACACGGCGTGGGAACGTTCTACGGACGCGACGAGTTCAAGGGTAAGCCGATCCTCGTGCGCTTCGTATGGACGGTCGACGCCGAACATCCGCGCTGGGAGCAGGCGTTCTCCACCGACGACGGTCGTAGTTGGGAAGTCAACTGGGTGATGACCATGGAGCGGCTGTCCACATGAGTACGATGTGTGCCACAGCACAGGGTACGGCGACTTTTTGCCCGATCGTGGAGCTGCGCCAGTACACGCTGTATTCCGCGACACGCAACATCCTGATCGAGTTGTTCGAGCGTGAGTTCATCGAGACGCAGGAAGCCTTGGGCATGACGCTCATCGGCCAGTTCCGCGATCTGGACGATCCGGATCGTTTCGTCTGGTTGCGCGGCTTCGCCAGCATGCCATCGCGTGCGCAGGCGCTGGCCGCGTTCTATGGTGGCCCGGTGTGGCAGACGCATCGCGATGCAGCCAACGCAACGATGATCGACTCCGACGACGTGCTGTTGCTGCGCCCGTTCCACGTCACGCAGGATTTCCTCTCCGACCCGCTTGATCGACCGCCGGCCGGATTCCACGAGCGTAACGAGGAACTGGTGGTGTTCACCCTGTGGTACTGCGCAGCCCCGGCCATCGACGGTTTCGCGGACTTCTTCGCACAGCGGCTTGCACCATTGCTGAGCGAAAGCGCGGCGCCTGTGGCAGCCATTTTCGGCACCGAATACAGCGCCAACAATTTCCCCGCGTTGCCGGTTCGCGAAGGTGAGCATGTGCTGGTCGATGTGACGCGCTTTGCCGATCACACCGCTTACGCGTTGCACGTTGCAGCCTTGACCCGCTCGGCATCGTGGCAGGCGGCGCACGCCGATGCCATGAGGAGTTACCTCGTGCGACCACCGCAAGCATTGCGATTGGCGCCGACCGCACGTTCATTGCTGCGCGGTTCGCATCAACGCAGGCAGATGCCAACGGTTCCCTCAAATCTTTCCCCGGCCATCAATGGAGACGCTTCATGACCAAGACCTATTCCGGCAGTTGCCATTGCGCTGCGGTGCGTTTCGAAGCGGACATCGATCTGGACGCTGGCAGCGGCAAGTGCAACTGCTCGATCTGCAGCAAGACCCGCTCCTGGGGCACGATCGTGAAGCCTGACGCGTTCCGCTTGCTGGCAGGCGATGGCGAACTTGCCGACTATCAGTTCGGTACCCACAGCATGCATCACCTGTTTTGCCGCCACTGTGGCGTACGGCCCTTCGGGCGCGGCCATCTCGATGTATTGGGCGGCGATTTCTACAGCGTGAACCTGGCTTGTCTTGATGGCATCGAGCCTTCGGTTCTGGCCGAGATTCCGGTGCACTTCTCCGACGGTCGCCACGACAACTGGCAGTCAGCGCCTGCCGAGACGCGCTATCTCTGATGCTGCATAACCCACAAGGAAAGATCCATGACCCAAGCCAAAGTGACGTTTTTTCACGCACCGCAGAGTCGCTCAGGTGGCGCCCGCGCCTTGCTCGAAGAACTCGGCGCGGATTACGAACTGCACGCGCTCAACTTCAAGAAGGGCGAGCAGCGTCAGCCGGCGTACCTGGCGGTCAACCCGATGGGCAAGGTGCCGGCGATCCGTCACGGCGATGCGTTGATCACCGAGCAGCCAGCGGTATTCATGTATCTGGCCGACCTTTATCCCGAAGCGAAGCTGGCGCCGCCGATTGGCGATCCGCTGCGCGGCCCGTACCTGCGTTGGCTGGTGTTCTACGGCTCTTGCTTTGAGCCGGCCTTGATCGACCGATCGATGAAACGAGAAGCAGCGATCCCGTCCACATGCCCGTACGGCGATTTCGACACGATGTTGAAAACCTTGACTGATCAGCTGGAAAAAGGACCCTACCTGCTCGGCGAAACATTCACGGCGGCGGACGTGCTGTGGGGTACCGCGCTCAACTGGACCACCATGTTCAAGCTGGTGCCGGAGCTGCCGGTGATCCGCGCGTACATCGATCGCGTGCTCGCGCGGCCGGCTATGCAGCGAGCGGCAGCACTGGATGCCGAGCTTACGGCAGCTCAGGCCGAATGATCGGCGTGGCGGCGGAATTCAGTGAAAACCATCGACCATCGTGGCTGCCTATTCGGCTACCGCCAGCGCGGCATCGTTGAAGGTAGGTCGGCTGAGGACCTCGCAGCAAGGGCGAGGCATGACGAACGGCGCTGGTCGTCACGCCCCGTCTCGGCGATGATGCCGAGATGCGCCGCGCCGATCGCCTGTTCCTTATCATCCACGCCCTGCGCGGACGCCGTACCGCGTTGCAGGCGCGCCAGCTCGCCGAGACGCTGGGCGTCTCCCTTCGCACGGTCTATCGCGACGTGGCCGACCTGCAGCTGTCAGGTGTTCCGATCGAGGGCGAAGCCGGGGTCGGCTACGTGCTGCGCAAAGGTTCGGACATCCCGCCGCTGATGTTCAGTGCCGACGAACTCGAAGCCCTGGTGGTCGGTACGCGTTTTGTGCGTGCGTTTGCCGGGGCGAAGCTGGCCGAAGGCGCGCAGACCGCGCTGATGAAGATTGAGGCGGTACTGCCGCCGGAGCTGCGCGAGCGATCGGCACGAACACGTATCTACGCGCCGATCTGGCGCGACGAATACAAGCTCGCGTTCGCTGCCAGGATCGATCGCCTGCACGCGGCGATCGAGGCTCGCCAGGTTTTGCAGTTGGCGTACCGCGACGAGGGCGGCAACATCAGTACGCGTGAGGTCGAGCCGCTGTGCCTGGCTTTCTGGGGTGGCAAGTGGACGCTCGGCACCTGGTGCCGGTTGCGCGAGAATTTCCGCAACTTTCGCCCCGACCGGATCGACGAAGTCGCTGAAACCGGTGAACTTTTTACTGAACTGGATGGCCGCAATCTGGACGCCTATCTGCGGGCGATGCGCGGTTACTACGCGGGCATGGAATAGATCCGGCGGCTCGGCGTCATGCAAAGTACTGCCCGCCGCCGCTCCGGCTCGGGTACGCTCGACCCCATTGAATCCGAATCAGGTCGTGCCATGTCGTCAGGTGTTCCCCATCCGCTAATGTCGATCGCTCCGACCGAGCTGCGGCCAACCCAGTTGACCGTGGGCAAGGCCGAAGTCGCGGCCAAGCGTGCAGAGTGGGAAAAGCTCGGCAAGAAGAAGCGCAAGGAGCTGCTGTCGGCGCATTGTTTTCCCGGCGTGCTGGGGCCAAAGCAGCAAATCTATATCGTCGACCATCACCACCTCGGGCTGGCCTTGCTGGAGGAGAAAGTGAAAACCGTACCGGTGATCATCCAGAGCGACTTCTCCTGGCTGGAGCCGTCGGTGTTCTGGCGCACGATGGAATTCAATCGCTGGGCGCATCCGTATGACCAGCATGGCCAGCGCACCGACTACGATGCGATGCCCACCAAACTCACCGGGATGGTCGACGATCCCTATCGCTCGCTCGCTGCACGGGTACGCGTCGCCGGCGGTTGTGCGAAGGACGCGATTCCGTACGCAGAATTCCTGTGGGCGGATTTCTATCGCCGGCACCTCAAGCTACCAGGCGGCAAGATCAGTGCGAAGGTCATGCAGCAGGCGTTGCTGTTTGCGCACAGCCATGACACGGCTTACCTGCCGGGTTGGAGCGGGACGATCGAATGAGCGCGCAGCCGGCATCCGCGGTCGCGCCGGGTTCCACGCTCGGTGTCGATGTGCTGGCCGGTGTGTCGATTGCCGGCCTGTTGCTGCCCGAGGCGGTGGCGTATTCGGGGATTGCCGGGTTACCGCCGCAAGCCGGTGTGATGGCGCTGTTTGCTGGCTTGGTCTGCTACGGGCTGTTTGGCCGCAGTCGCTATGCGATCGTGTCGGCAACCTCATCTTCGGCCGCGGTTCTGGCCGCCGGTACACTCGCGCTGGCCGGCCCGGAAGGCGCCGCGCGTGCGGCCATAGCGGCGACGTTGGTGCTGCTCACGGGCGGGTGTTTTCTGCTCGCCGGTGCAGCGCGTCTCGGCGGGCTGTCCAATCTGATCGCTCGGCCGGTACTGCGCGGTTTCACGTTCGGCCTCGCGTGTGTCATCGCGTTGAAGCAGTTGCCGAATCTGCTCGGACTGCCCTCTCTGCAGGGCGACTTTGTACCGCTGTTGCTGATGCATCTGTTGAGATCTGCCGGTGACGTCAAGCCGGCCACGATGATCACCGGCGTCGTCGCATTGCTGCTGCTCTTCCTCAGTGAGCGTGCGCGCCGTCTACCCGGCAGCCTGTTGGTGATTGTGCTGGGCGTGATGGCATCCGGTTGGCTGGCGCAGCGTGGCGTCACGTTGACCGGCGTCATCCACCTCACGCCGGCGTGGGTGCTGCCGACCTGGCCGACCAGTGGGCAGTGGTTGCCCAGCATCGAGCTCGCGGCGGCCCTGCTGCTGGTGTTGTATGCAGAGTCGTACGGCGCGATCCGTGCGTTCGCGCTGAAGCATGGCGATCCGGTGAGTGCGAACCGTGATTTGCTGGTGCTCGGCCTGGCCAACGTGGTCTCCGGCCTGCTGCACGGCATGCCGCTCGGCGCGGGCTATTCCGGTACCTCCGCGAACGAAGCAGCTGGTGCGCGTTCGCGGTTGGCCGGCTTGGTCGCCGCGAGCAGCGTGCTGCTGATGGTGCTGTTGCTGCTGCGCTGGATCGAACGCATTCCCGAACCCGTGCTGGCCGCGATCGTGATCCATGCCGTAAGCAAGTCGTGGCGACTAGCGGTGTTCAAGCCGTATCTGCTGTGGAAGCGCGACCGCCTAGTGGCGTTGGCCGCGGTGCTGGCGGTGCTGGCGATCGGCATTCTCAACGGCCTGCTGGTGGCCATCGCCTTCAGCCTGGCGATGCTGTTGCGCCAGCTCGCCCGACCGCGCATCAGCGTACTTGGTCAGCTTGGCAGCAGCCATGATTTCGTGGACATCGCGGAGCATCCACGGGCGCATGAGCGCGCCGGGATGCTGATTCTGCGACCGGAGGAGCCGCTGTTCTTCGCCAACGTGGAATCGATCCTGGCGCTGGCGCGGCAGCGGGTCGAAGAACGTGGTGGAACCCAGGTAGTGGTGCTCAGTCTGGAGGAGTCGTCCGACCTGGATAGCACCGCGCTGGAGTCCCTGGCGGATTTCGCGACTTGGCTGTCGGCTCGTGGCATTACTCTGCGTGTGGCACGATTGAAGGATGCTGTTCGCGCACTGCTGCAACTGGTGGCGTTGCCCGAACTGCCATCGTCGGCATTGAATTTCTGGAGTGTGGAGGACGCCGCCATGGCCCCCACCGGCACACCATCGGCAAGAGGATCCGCGTAGTGAACAAAACAATGAAAAGCGCATGGCTGGGATTGGCGATGCTGATGCTGGCCACGCCAATGTGGGCGGCGCAAGACGCGGATGCACGTTTCAAGCAGATCTACACCACCGAATGGGCCTGGCGCACCGGTCAGGCCGGTGTCAGTGCATCGGGCGAATCGCAGCCGAACAATGGTCGGCTCGACGACGTCGACGCGGCCAGCCAACAGCAGCGACTGGATTACTGGCAACACGTGGCGAAGCAACTTGATGGCATCGACGTCGCGCAATTGTCTCCGGCGAACCGCATCAACTACGCCGTCTATCGAGACCAGATCGCGAATTTCGTTGCCGACCAGCGCTTCAAGAACTGGCAGATGCCGTTCAACAGCGACTCCGCGTTCTGGTCCGACATTGGCGATGACCTCGGTGACCGACCACGCACGGCGGACGATTATCGAAAGTATCTCGATCACCTCGAACAGATCCCGTCCTATATCGATCAGCAGATCGCGAACATGCGCGCCGGCCTGCAACGCGGTTTCAGTGTCCCGCGCGCCGTGCTCGCGGGACGCGATGTGTCGATTGCCGCCGTCGCCGAGCAGAAGGATCCGACCCAGAGCAGCTTCTACGAACCGTTCAAGCAGCTGCCGGCATCGATCCCGGCAGATCAGGCGCAAGCAATGCAGGGGCAGGCCTTGCAGCGCATTCGCGATGACGTGATTCCCGCCTATGCGAAGTTGCTGACGTTCTTTCGCAACGAATACGTGCCACAGGCGCGTACCACCCTGGCCGCCGAATCGCTGCCGGATGGCAAGGCGTTCTATCACCAGCAGATCCACGAATACACTACGCTGGACATGAGTCCCGATGCGATCCATCAGATCGGCCTGGACCAGGTGAAGAAGATCCACGCGCAGATGCTCGACACGATGAAGCAGACCGGCTTCAAGGGCAGCTTCGCTGATTTCCTGCAGTTCCTGCGCACCGATCCCCAGTTCTACGCGAAGACGCCCGACGAGTTGTTGATGCGCAGTGCGTGGGTGGCCAAGCAGGTGGATGGCCAGCTGTCGAAGATGTTTGGCCATCTGCCGCGTGAGCGTTTCACCATCGTGCCGGTGCCAGCCGACATCGCGCCCTATTACACGTCGGGTCGCGGCGGTCCGGACGTCTATCTGGTCAACACCTATGACCTGCCGTCGCGGCCCCTATACAACATGCCAGCGCTGACCTTGCACGAATCCTATCCCGGTCACGCGTTGCAGCTGGAGCTGGCCGAAGAGGATCACGGTCAGCCCGCGTTTCGTCGTAACGGCTACATCTCGGCCTATGGCGAGGGCTGGGGACTGTATTCCGAATATCTCGGCAACGAGATGGGGATCTACCAGACGCCCTATCAGCACTTCGGCTTTCTGACCTACCAGATGTGGCGCGCATGCCGACTGGTGGTTGACACCGGCATTCACCACCTGGGCTGGACGCGTCAGCAGGCGATCGATTATCTGACCGTGAATACCGCGCTGTCGGCGCGCGAGATCGCCAATGAAGTGGACCGTTACATCAGCTGGCCGGGTCAGGCGCTGTCCTACGAACTGGGTTATCTGAAAATTCTTGAGCTACGCGCCAAGGCGGAAAAAGCGTTGGGTCCGAAGTTCGATGTCCGCCACTTCCACGACACCGTCCTGTCCACCGGCTCGGTGCCGTTGCCTGTGCTGGAGCAACGCATCGACCGCTTCATTGCCGACGGTGGGCCAGAGCCCGAGTTCGGCTGCGACTGCGCGAAGGACGGCGCGAAGGACAGCAACGCGCCATAGCCAGGCCTTGCTCCTCCCCTGCATGCAGGGGGTTGGGAAGGGGCTTTGATATTCGCTTCGGGTTAAGAGTGACCCCAACCCGCCCCTGCAAGCAGGGGAGGGAGCACATCAAAGCACAGCAGGCGTCGATCTTTCTCCTACTGTCTTTGCGAGCCCAGGAGCCATTCGGGCCATGACTGCAAAAATGGAGTATTATCAGATATAACTTCACCAGGAGAGTTTCGCATGTCGGCCAGTCCGCTGCCCGAAACCGCTCCCGCCGATGCATTGGGCGGCCCCGCGCTGCGCGCGTTCTTCCAGCTCGTCGAGCAGTGGAAGCTGCGCATTACCGATCAACGCAGGCTGCTCGGCGATCCGCCGGAATCGACGTTCTACAAATGGAAGCGCCAGCAGGACGGTATGCCTGGTCGCGACACCATCGAACGGATCAGCTATCTGCTTGGGATCTGGAAGTCGCTGCAAATCCTGTTTCCTGACCCACAGCAAGCCGACGCGTGGCTGCACAGGCCGAACCAGGCGCCGCTGTTCGGTGGCCATTCCGCGCTGGAGCGGATGCTCTCGGGTAATGTCGCCGACCTTTATGTGGTTCGCCAGTATCTGGATGCACAGCGCGGTTGAGCCACGCGTCGAAACTGTCGCAGTCGACGACACAGGCAGTGGCGATGATGTTCGACGAGCGCTACGGCGGCGGTTGAAGTCGCGACGGATTTCGCGCAGGGATTGAGTTCACTGGAGGCCCGATGCCGACCGATCTGCCGCCACTCAAACGTATCCGATGGAACCAGATCTACCGCATCGTGCCGAGCCGGTTCCCGCCGGTCGGCGTGTTCGATCGCATCGCCGATCCGCGTGACCTTGATGCCGTCTTCGCGATCGAGGCGTTGACCAATCCGCGTCTGCGCGAAGAGGCCGGCGCATTGAAGCTGGTGCCTAAGGAGCATCGCATCAGCGGTCCCGGTTCAACCCCGGTAATGGCGGCGTTCACCCATCTCAATCCCGAAGGCAGTCGGTTCTCCGACGGCAGCTGGGGGGTGTTCTACGCTGCGCACAACGTAGCCACCGCAGTGGAAGAAACCGTTTTTCACCGCGAACAATTCCTTGCGGCCACGTCTGAGCCGCCATGCGAGATTCAGATGCGTTGCTATCGCAGCAGCGTCGACAGCAAGCTGCATGATCTTCGGGGCGGCTGGCCAGCCGCACATGATCCGCACAGCTACGTGGCAAGCATCGCGCTGGCTCGGGAACTGCGTGCCGCGGATTCCGGCGGCATTGCGTACGACAGCGTGCGGCATCCCGGCGGCGAATGTCTTGCCGCGTTCTATCCCGACGTGGTCGCGCCCTGCGTGCAAGCGCAGCACCTGATCTATCGCTGGGATGGCACACGCATCTCGCAGGTGCTGGAAGTGAGCGAACTCAGGCGGCCGAAACCGGACAAGACATAGCGCAGGTCTTGCCGATCTTGTGGCCCAGAAAGGCCCGCGCCAGTTATTCGAAGCACGGCACGTCCTTGCTTGCTACTCTGTCGGGGATCGTGATGCGTGATCGGAAATGCGCCGAGTGAAGTGTTCGATCAAAGGGAGTGAATTGCCGAATGGATGCCTGATCGAAAAGCCACCCGCCGCGGAAACTCCGACGTGCGAGGAGATGCGATGAACACCGTACGCGCTGGAACGTCCACGCCCAGACCGTTGGAGGTGTTGGGCATTGATGAGATGGAGGAACGCGCTTACACCGTGCTCTTGTCTCATCGTTTGGCAACCACGGACGATATTGCCGCCCTGCTTTCGCTTTCACCCCGCAAGGCTCAGCGACTGCTCGACAGCATCGAGTCCAAAGGGTTGGCGTCCCATTCACCCGAGCGCCCGCGTAGATACATCGCCGCCTCACCGGAGCTCGCCATCGAAGCGCTGGCCAGTCAACGCCAGGCGGATATCGAGCGCGCGCGATCAGCCATACCGGTGTTGAAGAAACAGATCTCGAACTCGGCGGAGGCCAAGGAAAGCGAGCAGCTTGTCGAGCTCATCACCAGCCGCGCCGCGCTCGGTCAGATCGTGGTGCAGATGCTGCGAACCGTGCAGAGTGAAATCGTCGGCTTCCAGCGCGCGCCCACCTTGCAGATCCAGGGCTTTCCGTACGAGATGCCGCCGGATCTGCGCATCAGGACGATTTCCGATGCAGGGTATCTCGCGTTGCCGGGTGCGCTGAATTCATTGCGACTCGATATCGAGAAAGGCGAAGAGGCGCGTGTTTCACCTACGTTGCCCGTCAAGATGATGATTGTCGATCGACGTGTTGGTCTCGTTCCCTTGAACGTGGAAGACCAGGGCGGACCCGTCATGTTGGTGCGCTCTTCCTCATTGCTCGACTCGCTGTATGCATTATTTGAACTTACCTGGGAGCGATCGACGCCGATCGTTTTTACACCATCCGGTGAATTGAAAGCCGGCCACCCCGACTCTAGATTGTCCGAAGGTGCCGAACAGGTGATTCCCTTGCTGGCCGCGGGACTCAACGACAAAGCGATCGCCTACGAAGCAGGCATGTCGACCACGACACTTAATCGACGCATCGGGGAACTCATGAAGAGTTTCGGCACGCGTACGCGATTCCAGCTGGGTTGGCGTGCAGCCATGGACGCGTTTCCACCGCCATCTGCCGGCAACATTCTAAGCCAAAAAAAGCCAAGAAGTGAGTGAAACACTCGCGTTGCAGGGTTTCAGGTTGCCTCAACGACGGTACCGCCGAATGAATGATTGGTTGATTTCTCCCATGGGAGAGATCAACCAGTGTTTTCTATTGATACGTGTGTAACGCAAGCCGATACTCGGTAGCCATAGGGAAGGCGACTGATTGATGTCGACTGCATGAAGAGTCGATGACAGGTCAGCGCCGCAGCAACGCGCTGCAGGGTGGACACATTTCGTCATTGCGTACAACGCAATCGCAAAGAGATAGATCAAGCCAAGTAGAGCAAGCTGCTGCGACCATGGTTGGTCGCGGTTCTCACTGCTACAGGATGTACGTCCAGTTGATGTCCGCCAATGCTGGACGCTCGATTGCAAGAGCAGTGACCGCTGAACGTTGTCAGTGTTTTTGATCAACGGAACAGTGGTCACTCTCTACAGCGATCTTGGCAGCTTCGCGAGCCATCGCTGTTCCAGAATCCTGTTGCCATCGTCGCTTACCTATAAATCCTGTCGCCCGCTTTAATAGCAGCGCTCGACGAAAGTTCGTTTTCCTCAAACACACATGACTCCCGACGCCCGCAGCGACGGGGCTTGGCCGTGCGCGCTTATTGCTGCATGGGGCACGGATGCCAACGTTCGGCGATTCAACAAAACCATCCTCGCCCTTGGGCATCACTAACCCTGTGTGGATCAAATGAAACTCACGACACTTCGTAGCTCACCCGTTCCTGCGCTGGCCATGACCATCTCGCTCGCGCTCGCTGCCGCTGCCGTCATGTCCGCACGAGCCAGCGATGTCCTCCCCGCTAGTGCGGGCGTCGCGGTGGCCAGCACCACCACCCTGCATCCCGGCGATGCTTTCACCGGCGTGCTCGCGCACACGCAGCCCATGCATATCGTGGTCGCATTGAAAGTGCGCAACAGCGATGAACTTGATGCACTTGTCGCCGCACATCAGACGCTGACACCGGCACGGTACTCGTCGGAGCATGCGCCAACGCAGGTGCAAGCCCAGGCGGTTGCGACTTACCTGAGCCAGACGGGTTTCACCAATGTAGTGATCTCACCCAATCATCTACTGGTGTCGGCAGACGGCACGGCCGCCACGGCGCAGGCAGCCTTCCAGACTTCGTTCGCACGAGTGCAGACGAAGGACGGCCGCCAGGCTTTCGCCAACAATAGCGATGCTCATATGCCCGCCACGTTGCAGGACAGTGTGCTATCGGTAATCGGTCTGCAGAATGCCTATATGGCACATACCTTCGCGCAGCGTGCACAGGCGAAGACGCTCGCGGCCCCAGCTGCCATCGCTCCGCACGATCCGACAGACTTTTCATCGATCTATGGTGGCACCGGCATACAGACGGCCGCCGGAGTCACCGTCGGTATCATCACCGAAGGCGATATGACCCAATCGGTCGCCGACCTGAATACTTTCACTGCCGCCAACAATCTGCCAACTGTCAACACACAGGTGATCTACACCGGCGCGGATAGTGGCGACAACAGCGGCAACGATGAATGGAGTATCGATACCCAGGACATCATCGGCGCCAGCGGTGGTCAGGTGGGTCAGCTCATCCTCTATGCCACGCCGAGCCTGACGGATGCCAATTTGCTGGCCGATTTCAATACTGCAATGACGGCGAACGTCGCCAAGGTCATCAACGTCTCAATCGGCGGTTGCGAAAGCGACACGCGTAGTGACGGTACAGCAGCGGCGTCGGATCAGATCTTCGAGCTTGCCGTTGCGCAAGGTCAGACCTTTTCGATCGCTTCCGGTGACAAGGGCTCTGACGAATGTTCAAACGGCGGCACTACACCTAGCTGGCCGGCTGACTCACCGTATGTGGTCGCCGTGGGGGGCACCACACTGGATGCGTCGACGACTACGTGGAGCAGCGAAACGGTGTGGGTCGATGGCGGTGGCAGCGCGAGTTTGTTCGAGCCGAAACCGACATGGCAGAACGCCCTGGTTCCCGGCACCAAGCGTGGTGTGCCCGATATTGCGATGAACGCCGACCCGAACTCAGGCGCTAACGTCTACGTCAACGGTGGCATTGAGCAGTGGGGTGGCACTAGCCTGGCTTCGCCGATCTTCGTCGGTCTATGGGCCCGCATGATCGCGATCAAGGGTACTTCCATCGGTTTCGCTGCACCGTTGCTGTATCAGTTGCCGACAACCAGCTTCCATGACATCACCGTGGGCAACAACGGTGGGGAAGTAGCCAAAGTGGGTTACGACTTTGCGAGCGGTCGCGGCAGCGTCATTCTCAGCGCTGTGGCTAACCAGCTTGGCGTGCCTAGCCCGCTGGTGGCTAACTTCAGTGAGACTGCCACCGGGCTGGTGGCCAAATTCACCGACAGCTCCACCGATAGTGCCGGCACGATCACTTCACATGTGTGGAACTTCGGCGATGGCGGTACGCCTACCACCGCGACCAATGCTAGTCATCTTTACCCCAAAGCGGGCGCCTACTCCGTCTCCGAGACGGTTAGTGATACCGCCGGCAACGTGGTCGCTAAGACCACGTCGGTGACGATCAAGTAACAACTACGGTCCGTAGCGCAAGAAACGGGACAACTACTTTTCATCCTTGGCGCAGCACGCATGGGCGAGTTCGGGTTCTACCCGAACATCGCTTTGCGCGCGAAGCATCTAAAGACAAACGACATGGCGATCCCGTAAGCCGGGCCGCGCCATCACCGATGACACGACTTGGGGTTTCATTTCATGAAGGGTTTGGACATGAACGCACACACGAACGGCCGTCTAAACAAGACGAGTCTTACCCAGACCATCCCGGTCGCGCCCGTAACTCGTGCGATCCGCGCGGCTTTGGCTATCTCGGCCACCTTGCTGGCGTTAGGGGGCACCGGTACGGCGATCGCGCAGAGTGCCTGTACGTTTACGACGGCAACCACCGTGACATGCGAGGGTATCTTTACCAACACTCTCCCTGACCCCTCGTTCTTTACGCCAGTCACAGACCTCACCCTTGTGCTGGGCGACAGCGCGAATAGTGTGCCGACCAGCGTGACACCCTCGGCTGGCCTGATGGGCATTGACGCCAACTGGGGCGGCAAAGTGGGCGTGACCAGTTACGCGGACATCACCACGCAGGACGCCGATGGCATCTTTGCTTATAGCGCGAGCACGGCAACGGTGAACAATCAAGGCAGCATCACGACCACCTCCGTGGCGGCTGCGGCCAAGGCGATGGATGTCAATGCTTACGGCGACGTGAACCTGGTCAACAACGGCTCGGTTATCGCCTCCAGCACGGGCGTCTACGATGTGACTGCTGTCAGCGCTTACTCGACCAATGGCAATGTATCGGTTGACAATCAGGCGCTCGGCACGATCATCGCTACGGCACAGGATGGCAACGCCATTGCGCTCAATACGTATGCCTCCGACGGGGCCAACGTTACCAACGAAGGAGCTATTACCGCCAGCTCAGCCTACGGAATTAGCGGAGGCATTGTTGCTCAAGCCGTTAGCGGAAACGCCAACGTTGTGAACAGCGGCAGCGTAGTGGCGACGTCCGCGGACTTGCAGGCTGTGGGCATACTGGCTAGCTCTAATTACGGTTACGCCTCGATCAGCAACTCCGGTTTGGTCACGGCCACTGGAGGACAGGGCGAGACGATTGGCATTGAAGCGCTGGGTCAGACTGGAAGTAGCGTATATAACTCCGGGTCAGTCACAGTCACCACGAGTTCCGGTACCGCGATCGGGATCCTGGCACAAACGGTCAACGGCAACGCCATCGCCACCAATAGCAGCAGCATTACGATCGCTTCCGGCTATGACGCTGCAGGCCTATCGGCGATCTCGGCAAACGGCGACGCATCAGCAACCAACTCTGGCTCCATGCAGGTCATCGGTCATGGTGGTCTGACTTCGGGCATCGAAACATATGCGGCTGTTGGCAATGCGAATGCCAGCAACTTTGGCTATGTGGTGTCGGGTTCCTACGGCGGCAGCGCGGTGGGTGTGTCGGCCGCCAGCGGCGGTGGCAATGCTACGGTCAGTAACGCGAGCGGTGGCTATGTGCGCGTGGTAACGACCGAGGGTGCCACAAGCTACGCCACCGGTATTTCCGCCAAGAGCTACAACGGTGACGCTACTGCCAGCAATGGCGGCACCGTGGTCGCGGAGTCGAGTTTTGGCGAGGCCATTGGTGTCAACGTCAGTGCCTCTGGTGGCAACGCCACGGCAACCAATACGGGAACGATTGAAGCATCCAACTCGCTGTTCAATAAAGTCCGTGGTATCCAGGCGATCTCCTCGACTGGTGAGGCCACGGTAACCAACTCGGGTGAGATCCTGGCCACATCAAACGAGATTCTTGGCTATCCGTTCTCGATCACCACGGTCGACGGCATCGGGGCGCAGGGCTATACCGGAAGTACCATTACCAACTCCGGCTATGTCAAGGCGGTTGGCCCATGGTTTGTCAATGGCATCGAGGGAATTTCCCTCTACGGTAACGCCACTGTGACCAATACCTCCACCGGCAAAATCGTTGCCATCGGTCTGCAGCCTACGGGTATCTCGACCAGCGTCGGCTATCTCCAGGGCCAAGCCGTAGTCGACAATGCCGGTGACATCGTCATCCTTCAGGAAGGCGACTGTCACTGCAGCGCCACGGGTTTAACGCAATACGGTACTGGTATCTACGCTTTTTCCAACTTCGCCTCGGGTGTGCAGGTCACCAACTCGGGCAGCATTTCAGTCAACACGCAGCACGGTGCGTGGGGCATCAACGCCATCACCTTCAACGATGTCGCGTCGGTCACCAACACTGGCAAGATTGACATAGCCACCACCGGTTACGGCGAGCAAAACTTCGGCATCTCCGCGACCAGTGCTTATGGCACCACTTCAGTCGTGAACTCCGGCGACATCACCATCACGACAGGCTCGATTCCCAACGTTTACCACCCACAAAACAACGTCATCGGCATCTTTGCCGAAACGGGGAGACACCACGATGTGGGCTTCGGTGCCGGTTACTACGGTGCCGGCGATACAAGCGTTACCAACACCGGCAACATCAACATCGTCAACGCCATCGCAGGTTTTGGTATCCACGCGGTGGCCGAGTATGGATCGGCGCTGGTCACTAACTCTGGCCATATCACCCTGAACGACTCTCTCGTGGGCTGGGGCATCTTCGCCAACACGTACTCGGTCAGCGGCACGGCAGGCGTCGGTGATGTGGTCGACAACGCTGGCACCATTTCGGTAAAGGGCCCCGAGGACGCACGGGGCATCGAGGCGCTATCCAGCGGAACCACCGCTGGGGCCACCATTACGAATACGGGTGATATTGCGCTAAGCGCGACCGGTGATGATGCCTACGGTGTGTTTGTCAGGAATTACGCCTACGGTACCAACACCAGCAAATTGACCGTCAACAACAGCGGCACCATCAGTGCCAGCAACGTTGCCGGAAGCGCCTACGTCACCGGAACCTTCCGTGGTGCGCAGGCGGACGGCATTCGTATCTTTGATTATGCCAACGACGCTATCGTTTACAACACCGGTTCCATCACGGCCAGCGAGAGCGGATCGTTCTCTGCAGGCTCGGCCATTGGCGTACTCGTGCATAACGGTTATGGCGGCAACTTTGGTACCACCAGCATCACCAATGCAGGTTCGATCGTGGCGTCGGTACTGTCCACCAACTCCACCTCCAGTTTCCACGCGTATTACGCTCACGGCGCCTTTGCCGGTGGCGTGGTCGCTGCGGCCACCTATGGTGACGTGACTGTTACCAACACCGGTTCCATTACGGCCACAGCCACCGGTGCTTACAACACAGGTACCGGTTTGACGACAGCCGACGGTATTTCGGTCATCAGCAAGGTCGGCAACTCCGCTTCAAACAGCTTCAACCTGGGCAACATCAAGCTGACCAACGACGGCGCAAAAGCTTCGATCGCGGCCTTTGCCGAGTCCACGGAAGGCACCGGAGCGGCGGTAGCCAATGGCATCGCTGCACTCGTATCGTTCGGTAGCCAGGGTGGCTCCCTCGTGAGCCAGGGCTTTGGTATCACAGTGAACAACGCCGCCCTCCTGTCGGCGACAGCGCTGGTCGACACAACGGCTCAGGGCTCGGCGAGTGCCTACGGTATTTCCGCCATCAACGGCTCGCCCGCAGGCTTTGTCAGCGTGACCAACAGCGGCACGATCACGACTGCCGCGACGACCCCCGGGGCTGCCACCGCGACGGGTATTTTCGTCAGTGGCTATAGCGTTGCAGTAGCCCTTAACAAGGGCAGCGCCATCACCGCCGCGGCCACGGGTGCCAGCGGCACGGCGACGGGTCTGTCCCTGATCAATACCGGTACCGGTCCCTTGATCACGAACAACGATGGTGTGCTGACGGCGACCTTCATCGGTGCCGGCCAAGCGACCGGCGCGATGATCACGTCGGCCGGCGACATCACCTTGAGCAACACCGATCTGATCCAGGCGAACAACGCGACGTCCGCGGTGGGTGTGGCGTTCAACAGCCCGACCAACGTGACGTTGACCAACAGCGGCACGATCACGGCCAACTCGGCCGCGGCCGGCAGCGTCGCGGTGCTGAGCACCGGCGCGTCGAACGCCACCATCAAGAACGTCAGCGCTGGCATCATCAACGGCGCGATCCAGACGGGCGCCGGCGACGACGAGTTGGACAACGCCGGCACCTGGAACGCCGTCGGCGCCTCGGACTTCGGCGCCGGCGACGATACCGTCAGCAATACCGGTACGATTCACCTCAATAACACCACGATCAGCCTGGGCAGCGACCCGGCCGGCAACCAGTTCAGCAATAGCGGCGTGATCACCGTGCTGGGCAACAACACGATCACCATGGACACCGGCACGCCGGCCAGTCCCAACCCGTTCACCAACACCGGCACGATCAACTTCCAGAACGGTTTGGCGAACAACACGCTGACGATCGCCGGCAACTTTGCCGGTAACGGCCAGCTCGATATGGATGTGGACGGTGTGCATGGCACTGCCGATGCGCTGAAGATCACCGGCAACGTGGCGGCCGGCAGCGTGAGCACGGTCAACGTGAATCTGCTGAGTGATCCGACCACCGCCTCCAGCGTGATTCCGCTGGTGCAGGTGGGTGGCAGCGCCGCGGCCGGCGCGTTTGTGCTGGGCACGTTCACTCAGCCCAAGAGCTTCCTGGGCCTTAGCGAGGCGCTGGTGGGCACGCCGAACACGACGTCGCTGGGCCTGACGGTGGCGGCGACCACACCGCCGCCGGTAACCACACCACCACCCGTAACTACCCCACCACCCGTAACGACACCGCCACCCACAGGCGTTGGTGTGGGTGTGACGGTCACTGGGCTGAGTCAATTGGGCACGCTGGCCGCCTCGGCCGCACCCGGGGTGCAGAGCCTGATGAATAGCCAGATCGGTACGCTGGAAGATCGCATGGGCGCGGTCAGCCAGACGATCAAGGGTGGCTTGAGTCTGTGGACCCGCGCGTTTGCCGACAGCGGCACGGTGGATCCGGATCATTCGGCTGGCAATTTCGGTCAGAACGGCAACTTCGGTTTCGACCAGAGCAACACCGGTGAAGAAGTGGGTCTGGACTTTGCGATCTCCGATGAGTTCAAGGCCGGTGCGTTGTTCGCCAAATCGCGGGCGAATCAGTCGCTGGACGGCAACCAGGCCGACTCGAGCCAGATCAGCGGCAACACCGCCGGTGTCTACGCTACCTGGATCGACGCGAGCGGCTTGTACGTGGATGCCTCGTATCGCTGGATGTCCTTCAACGACCGCCTGCATGCGCCGAACGGTTATGCCTCGATCCATGGCAACGCCGACGCATTCAACGTGGAAGTGGGCAAGACGTGGACGGTAGGTAACGGTCTGCAGATCGCGCCGCAGTTCCAGTACACGCTGACCAAGGTGGACAACATCAACGCGCAGACTGGCGGTCTGGCCGGCTTCCAGTCCACCGGTGACGATGCGTCACGTGCCCGCCTGGGCGTAATGTTCAGCAAGAACTACACGCCGGCCAGCAGCAACGCGGTGTGGATGCCGTATGCCTCGCTGTCGGCGGTGACGGAGCTGGACGGCAAGAACAGCTACGCGGTCAACAACACCTTCTTCGGTGAAACCGATACCAAGGGCACCAGTGTCTTGGCCGAGACTGGCCTGAACGTGCAGCTTGGCAAGCTGGCGGTGTTTGGTGGATTGAACTGGCAGGACGGCGGCGCATTGAAGAGTTTCTTCGGCGGGCAGGTCGGGCTGCGTTACACCTTCTAAGACATATCGACAGCTCATCGTCAGTGTGTGTGGTACGAGTGAGCGAGCCCGGCAGCCGATGGAGCGGCCGGGTTCGCTCATCGTGATGACATTCGAAGGGCGCAAGGAAGCAACGCGTGATCAGCAAAGCGAGTGGAGCTCGTCACCATCAGAAGCAGATAGCCTCAAGGTGATCGACATGGATACCAAGCTATACGACGTGGGAAGTATCGAGTCCGGCATGCGCGTTCCTCAATCCACGGACTCCATACTCACGCCGGGACAGCAACGCGTGCTTGAACTGGAAGACGGCGACAGCTTCGTGCTGCAGACGATCCGGCTCGCAGAGGGCCACGACGTCGCGGCGCAGGCGGTTTCGTCAAGCGCGGCGCACATCGCTGCCCGCCTGGCGAGTTGGGCACGGAACCGTCATGTGCGGCTCGTGTATCGCATGATCGACAAGGACACCGCCCGGATCTGGCGGCTGGGCAAGGTCTGAGGACGGACATGGGCAAAACCGGATTTGAAGGTTACACCGTGGGCGAGATCGAGCGGGACGTTCCACTTCCGCTCAGGCACAGAAAGCCACTTTCCATCGAGCAAAAACACTTGCTGCAGTTGAAGAACGGAGAAAGCCTGGTGCTGTCGGTGCGCTTCGGCCCGTTTCTTACCGACAACGCGGAGCGGTTGATGCAGTGGGCGCGCTTGAAAGGTATTCACACGGTGCGGCGCAAGATTGATGACGACTCGGTGCGGATCTGGCGCGTTGAAGTGTTGCCGGTTGCGGCAACGGACAAGGGCAAGAAATGACTCGGTCCGACACGCAACACCGAGGCGTCACGTAAGGCGTACTCTTGGCCGTAGGCTCAAGAAGCATCGCTGTAGCGTGACCCATCCATAGGCGGAGAACTACGTGGCAAGCAAAGACAAAACGTCCGACACCAATCTGCAGGAAGTCGGCGACAAAGCCGAGATGCCCGTCGGGCTGCAGTCCGCCAGTGCACAGGAAACGCCGCCAGCGCCGACTGCCGAAGTTGCCGGGCAAGCCGCTGCGCCCCAGGCAGCTCAACCCAACGTCGAAAAAAGCTGTTCGCGCGGCTTGGCAACCTGGCTGGCCAGCAGCAATTTGTCGCTGGCGATCTCCTCGTATCAGACCGGTCGGGTGTACCTGGTCGGCAGCGACAAGCAGGGCCGCGTGTCGTTCTTCGAGCGCTTGTTCGAACGTGCGATGGGCATCGTCGGCAACGCGCAGCGTATTTACCTGGGTGGTCTGTACCAGCTGTGGCGCTTCGAGAACGTGCTGCGATCGAACGAGGTGATCCATGCCCAGTTCGACAAATGCTATGTGCCACGCAACGCGCAGACGATCGGCGATCTGGATATCCACGAGCTGGGCATTCGCAAGAACGGGAAAGTGGTGTTCATCAACACCAAGTATTCCTGCCTCGCCGAGCTGAGCCAGACGCACAGCTTCAAGGCGATCTGGAAACCGGACTTCATCACCAAGCTGGCGCCCGAAGATCGCTGCCACCTCAATGGCCTGGCGATGGTCGATGGCGCGCCGAAATACGTCACCGCGGTGTGCAAGAGCGACGCGGTGGATGGTTGGCGCGATCGGCGCCACAACGGTGGCGTGGTGATCGACATCGACACCAACGAGATCGTCTGCGAAGGTCTTTCGATGCCGCATTCGCCGCGCTGGGCGAACGGCAAGCTGTGGGTGCTGAATGCAGGCACCGGTCATCTGGGCTGGGTGGACTTTGCGACCAAGTCGTTTGTGCCGCATGCGTTCCTGCCAGGCTTTGTTCGCGGCCTGTCGATCTTCGGCAACACCGCGGCGGTGGGTTTATCCAAGCCGCGTAACCAGCGCTTCGAAGGCCTGCAGCTGGATGCAGAGCTGACCAAGCACGACGTCGAGCCGTGGTGCGGCGTGCAGATCATCTCGCTGACCAACGGCGACGTGCTGCACTGGATCCGCTTCGAGGGCGACATCTCCGAGATCTTCGACCTGTGCTTCCTGCCGAATGTACGCAACCCGATGATGGTGGGCTTGCGCACGCCGGAGATCCGCGAACTGATTACGTTCGAGACCGAGCTTCAGACAGAGGGTGTGACTCCATGAACCTCAAGACGCGGTATGTCATCGGCATGATCACGGCGCTGCTCGTCGCAAACGCGGTGCAGGCGCAATCGACCACCGCGACACCGGCCAAGGCAGCGCAAGCCGCTACGGCGCCGCCAGCCGATGAAGCCGATGCGCTGTTTACCCGCTGGGATACCGACCATAACGGGGCGTTATCCCCAGCCGAATTCCGTGCTGGCTGGCATCAGCTGCAGGCTACCGCGCAGTTGCGCCGGCTGCACGAGCAATTCGTGGCGATGGATTCCGACAAGAACGGTTGCCTGAACGCGACCGAATACGCCCATCTGGAACTGATCAAGAACGCCGGCGCGTCGGCACCGCCAATGGCGACGTTCGATACCGAGAAGAACCAGTGCCTGGACTTCAAGGAATACGTGAGCATGGTCGACTACATGGTCAAGCACGAGCACAAATAAGCGTTACTCGGCTTCGCACCGAGGTCCCGTGATGGCGATGGGGTGACTTCCTGCACGCGTCAATGTCTACACGACATCACAGACTGGCCGCCACACGAACGGTGACTTCAGCTCAGGTGGTCAGCATGCGGATCGGCACGAAGTGTTGTCATGCGGCGTTTCTGCTTATGGCCGGTGCGAGCGTATCGGCTGCCGATGTCCATTTATCCGAACCACCGGCGATAGCCGCGCTGCATGGATACGTGGGGAAGTGGTCGTGTACGGGCGAATTTCCCGCCAGCGGAAAAAAGATTTTCTCCACGATCGCATTCGAGCCTGGTCTCGGTGGCATGGCGCTGGTCAAGCATCATGATGACCAGCCAGCGAGCGGCAGTTATCACGCTATCGAAACCTGGGTCTACGACGCGAAGCAGGCACACCTGGTGGCGGGTATCGTCGACAACTTCGGCGGAGTGCGAACTTTCTATTCGGATGGCATCCACAATGGCGCATTGACGTGGACACTTCAGGGCGCCGATCAGCCACTGCAGAAATTCGTTTACACGTCGGTGGACGATAGTCACTTTCGCGTGGACTGGTTGATGGTACGTCCCGGCAAGGGACTCGTCATCGGCGACACCCTGACCTGTAACCGTGTTGGCAGCACCGCTAGTTGATCGAGCGCCGATGGTGAGTGCTGCGGTGGTGTGCGAACCTATGCCGAAACCTGCTCCAAGAGAGCAAGGGCCCCGGCGAGGTTGTTGCTCATCTCGGACGGAAGGCCATGCCGCTGCACGATGTAGTCGGCTGTGTTGCAAGCCACCCAGGTCGCCCCCTGATCGTCCTCCCACACCAGCGCCTTCAACGGCAGATCCAGTCCGGCCGTCGGAGCTTGCTGCATCAGCGGAGTTCCCCCTTTGGGATTGCCGAAGACGAGCATCTGTTCCGGCCGCATGATGAGTCCGGAACGCGCCGCGTCCCCGCTGAAGTCGATACGCGCGAAGATCGTCAAACCGTGGGCCAGGAAAAGCTGTTCGAGCCTCGCCATGGTTTGCGGCACGTCCTGCGCGGACTTGATACGAACGATTCCCTGATCGGAGTGAGTTGTAGGCATGGTCGTGTTCCCAAACGTGAGGTCGCAACGCGTGCGGTGTATGCGAGCAGGTCGCTCAGGTATCCGCGCCGGTCGCCCAACCCTCACGCGTGCCACGGGTGAACACGCGATCGCCGTCGAGCACATCGCCGGCAGCGTGCGCGGGTAGTTCGCCCAACTTGGCGTAGATCGGGGTGAAGTCCGGGTGCGTTGCCTCGAACAGCTGCTCGAAGCTGTCGATCACGAAGTAGGTTTGCTGATAGGTGTCGATGCGGTAGCGCGTACTCATCACGCGCTCGAGGCCGAAGCCGATGCGATTGGGTGCTGGCGAATCCAGCGAGTAGATCGACTCGCCCTTCGAGCTGACGATGCCGGCGCCATAGATGCGCATGCCTTCGTCTGTGTTGATCAGTCCGAACTCCACCGTGTACCAGTAAAGCCGCGTGAGGTTCATCAACGCCTCGGGGCCGATCGCGAACGCCTTCATGCCGCCGCGGCCATAGGCCTGCATGTAGTCGGCAAAGATCGGATTGAGCAACAGCGGCACATGGCCAAATAAATCGTGGAACAGATCCGGCTCACTCAGATAATCAAGTTGATCCGGCTTGCGGATCCACCAGCTAACCGGAAAACGGCGATGCGCAAGGTGATCGAAAAATACGTCGTCCGGCAGCAGTCCTTCCACCGCCACCACTTCCCAGCCGGTAGCCGCACCAAGCACCTTGTTGAGCTCGGCAAATTTCGGAATGCCGCCGTCGCCCAGACCGAAGCGCTCCACGCCCGCCATGAACTCCTTGCACGCCCGTCCGGGCAGTAAGTCGCGCTGGCGCTGGAACAGCGTGTCCCACACCTCATGGTCGGTACGCGAATAGCTGGCCCATGGCTGCTCGACCACGCCCGTGGCATAGACCGGCACGTAACCGCGGTCGGTTTGCTGGTGTTCGACTTTGCGCGGCGTATCCATGGTGTGCTCCGGGTTCGAGTGGCAAGCAACAGCATACGGCCGTTCCTGCACACTAAGATTGTTTTGTTGCGGTGATGGCAAGGTCTGATGCACTATTCTTGCGTTGGTGGCCATATTGACAGAGGTATCTTGCGTGACCACGCTAGACCGCACCGATCTGCGTATGCTCGCCGTCCTGCAGAGCGAGGGCCGCATCACCAACGCCGAACTGGCCGAGCGGGTCAGCCTGTCGCCATCGGCCTGCCTGCGCCGGCTACAGCGGCTGGAGGCTGACCAGGTCATCACCGGTTATGCCGCTCAGATCGATCCCCAGGCAGTGGGCCTGGGTCTGCAGGCGTTCGTGCGGGTGCAGCTGAGCAAGCACGAGGCGGAAGCGATCGAGCGTTTCGTCGAACACGTCAATGGTTGGGATGAGGTAGTGGCCTGTCATGCGCTCACCGGCGACATGGACTATCTGCTGCATGTCCATGTTGCCGATCTCCAGGATTTTTCGCGTTTTCTGCTCGACCATCTTTTGAACGCCGCCGGCGTCGCCGACGTCAATTCGAGTTTCGTGCTGCGCACGGTGAAACGCTCGCCGTCGTTACCGCTCACGCAGTTGGAGAAATGAAAAGCGCTGACTTCATGCCCGGCTTCATCGGCATCCGAATCTTGAACGCCAGACGCCAATGGCTGGCGTCCATGCCAAGTAACGCTAAACTAATCGACTAATGAGCAACGACACCATCGCCACCGAGCACGATCCGATACGCCCGCTGCGCTATCTCTGGCGCGTTCCCCTGTTGTTGCTGCATATCGTGCTGGGCATCCTGCTGTGTTCACTGGTGCTTAGCTGGAACCAGGGCGCGGTGATGAAGAATGGCCGCGAGCCGTTCGTGCATCGGATGATCCGGTGGTGGTCGACCATCCTGCTGCGCATCTTCGGCCTGCGTTCGGTGCGGATGGGCCAGCCACTGCCCGATCCTGTGCTGTTTGTCGCCAACCACACCTCGTGGACCGATATCGAGTTGCTGCACAGCCAGCGCGCCGCCTGTTTCGTGGCCAAGGCAGAGATTGCCAGCTGGCCACTGGTGGGTTGGCTCGCCGCGAACGGCGGCACGATCTTTCATCGGCGCGGCAGTAACCATTCGCTGTCCACGGTGATGCAGGTGATGGTTGAACGCTTGCGCGCCAACCGATCGGTCGCCGTGTTTCCGGAAGGCGGCTCGGGATACAACGGCGTGCTCAAAGTGTTTCACGCGCGCATCTTTCAGGCAGCGCTGGATGCCGAAGTGCCCGTTCAACCGGTGGCGTTGCTCTTTACGCGAGGTGGTCGTCGGATCATCGACGCGGGCTTCCGCGAAGACGAGAGCTTCGCGCACAACATCATTCGACTGCTGGGTGGCGCACCGATGGATGCCGAAGTGCACTTTCTTGCGCCGGTGCCGGCCACGCCGGACGCGCGTCGACGCATGGCCGAGCTTTCACGCGAGCGCATTGCCGCCGCACTGGATGACGCCACCGCGAGTGAAGCTGCCGCATGAGTCTGTTGCGTGGTGCCGACTTTCATCCCCCATGGCCGCTGCGTAGCGGCCACATCCAGACCATGCTGTCCTCCAGTGGCGTGCGTCGAATGCTATTACCGCGCGCTGCCCAGCGCGTGCTGGACGGTGCTGAAACAGTCCTGGTCGACGGTGGTGGTGGCGTACGTCTCAGTGGTGCATACACCGCACAAACCGTGCAGCCGAAGTCGCGTGGTCTCGCCGTGCTGTTTCATGGCTGGGAAGGCAGTGTCGACTCGACCTACGTGCTGCAAACAGGTAGCCGGTTGCTGGCGGACGGCTGGGATATCTTTCGGCTGAATTTTCGCGATCACGGCGACAGCCACTCACTCAACGAAGCGCTTTTCCACTCTTGCCGCATCGACGAAGTGATCCATGCGCTCGGTGACATCGCGCAGCGCTGGCCGGCACGGCCCATGGCGATCGCGGGTTTCTCGCTCGGTGGAAATTTCGCGCTGCGTGCCGCGCTGCAAACTTCGCGCGTCGGGATTGCGCTGAGCTACGTGCTGGCCGTGTGTCCGATCGTCGATCCCGGCGAGGGACTGTTCTCGCTGGAAGAATCGGCACCCTGGTTCTATCAGGCCTACTTCATGCACAAGTGGCGCCGCTCGCTCCAAGCGAAGCAGGCTGCCTTTCCGCAGCACGAGTATTTCGAACTGACCGAGCTGAAGCAGAACCTGCGCGGTCTGACCGAGGCAATGGTGCTGCGGCATACCGACTTCAAGACGCTGCAGCAATATCTGGACGGCTATTCGGTTGCCGGCGATGCGTTGATGGCGATGCAGATACCCGCCACCATCCTCACCGCACGCGATGACCCGGTGATCCCTGTCAACGCGTTCGAGCGTTTGCAGGTACCCGCGAACGTTGAGCTCGATATTGCCGAGCATGGTGGCCATTGCGGCTTCATTCGCGGCTATGGCATGACCAGTTTCACCGACGATTACATCGCTGCGCGTTTCAACGCAATCGCTGACCAGCCCTCAGAGCGCTAGGCCCTTTGAGGCCGGTGAGCCCGACCACGTAAACAGTCATCAGGAAGTTTAGATGCCAGCCCGCCGCTATGTCGTTGCCGATGTCTTCACCGAACATCCGTACGGTGGTAATCAGCTGGCCGTCGTGCTCGACAGCGAAGGGCTGACGACGGCGCAGATGCTGGCGATAACGCGCGAGTTCAACTTTTCGGAGAGTACCTTCGTGCTGCCGCCGGACGATCCGACGCATACAGCGCGCGTGCGTATCTTCACCGCCGCTTGCGAGGTGCCGTTTGCCGGGCATCCCAACGTCGGCACGGCCTATGTGCTGGCGCGCATGGGCGAAGTATTTGGCCGACGCATTGGCGACACCGTAGTGTTCGAGGAATGGGCCGGCATCGTGCCGGTGTCCATCCAGACGGAACAGGGCGTGGCGGTGGGGGCCACTCTCACTGCGCCAGAACCCTTGTGGCTGGGCGAGACGTTCGACGTGGCGGCGATCACCCCATGTCTGCGGCTGGAGTCGCGCGATGTCCTGCTCGACCGCCATGCTCCGCGCGAGGCGTCGGTGGGTTTGCCGTTCGTGGTGGTGGAAGTCGCCAGTGTGGAAGCGCTGGCCCGCATTCGTCTGGACGTGGAGGCGAGTTGCGCGTTGCTGGAAAAGCACGCGGGACGCGGATTTCTTGTCTATGCAAGGGAGGTCTCGGCAACCAGCGCCCGTTTGCGCGCGCGTGTCTTCTGCCCGCAATTGGGAGCGGCCGAAGATGCGGCTACCGGCAGCGCCAACGCGGCCCTGGCCGGCCTGCTCGCCAGCCTGGACCCGACGACCGATGGCCAGTTCCAGTACGAGGTGACTCAGGGTGTGGAAATGGGCCGTCCCAGCCAGCTGCAACTTGCGGCACAGAAAAGCGCCGGTGTCATCACGGCGCAGGTTGGCGGCGCCTGCGTAACCGTCATGCATGGCGTGCTGGATATCGACTGACAGATACGCCAGTTGTGCAGCACCGCTTGACAGAGCAAATTTAGATCGATTCAAATCGAGCCCTTCCGCGCGTCATTCCACGGGTATCCACGAGCGTCCCACGTCTCATGGTTGTCCGCTGGTGAGCCGTACGGCCATCGGTCTACGACAGGCACAGAGGTCAGGAATGAACGAGTCGCGACCGTTATCGGGAACCTCTGCTGCCCGGAACAAATCCGTATGGATCCGGCGAACCGTTTTGCTGGCCTGCCTGTCGTCGAGCATGGCTACGGCTGCTACCGAAACGACGTTCTTTCGCTCCTTTGAAGTGGGCGAGCCAGCGTCATGGGAGACACCCGCGACATCCGCGTTCCGGGTGAAAGTCGACGGTGGCCCCTCGGCGCAGGCAGCGCTCACCGCCAAGCCCCTGGTCGGGTTCAGCGGCATGCATTCGCTGCATTTCCAGGGCAACGCGGGCGGGGCTCAGCAGGTAAAAGTATTCGCGGTGGATCTGCCGGTAACCGGCGAAACGCAGTTGTCCTATCTGATCTTTCCCTGCTCCAACAGCAACGACCTGCGTAATCCGGCAACGTATGTGGCGCTGGATCTGGTGTTCGATGATGGCAGCCGGTTATCCACGCACGGTGCGCTTGACCAGCACCGCATCGGCGCCACGGCGCACGCGCAGGGCGAAGGCCGCACGCTCTACCCGGATCAGTGGAATGACGTCATGATCGATGTAGGTCGTGTAGCGGCGGGGCGACATATCCGCCAGATCGTTCTGGATCATGACGGGCCGGCTGCCGCGTTCGAAGGCTACGTCGACGACATCCGCATCGGCGCCCAGGCGCCCGACATGCGTCGACAACCCGCGGACTTCGTCGATACGCGCCGCGGCAGCAACGCGAACGGCAATTACTCCCGTGGCAACGCGTTTCCCGCGGTGGCGCTGCCGCACGGCTTCAACTTCTGGACACCGGTGACCGATGCCAGTGGCAACTGGCTCTATCAGTACCAGGCCCACAACGGACCGGACAACCGGCCGCGGCTGCAGGCGTTCGCGCTGTCGCACGAGCCGAGTCCGTGGATGGGTGATCGCCAGACCCTGCAGCTGATGCCGGAAGCACAGTCCGATGGCGTAGCGGTACTCGATCGCGCAGCGCGTTCGCTGAGTTTCAGCCATGAGCACGAGACGGCCCGCGCCGACGGCTACCGCGTCACATTCGACAATGGGCTCGTCACCGAGATGACGCCGACCGACCACGCCGCGATGTTCCGCTTCACGTTCACTGGGTCCCAGTCGCAACTGGTATTCGACAATATCAACGACCATGGCGGCATCACGCTGGATCCGGCAACGCGAAGCTTCAGCGGCTATTCGGATGTAAAGAGCCGATTGTCCGCTGGCGCGACCCGATTGTTTTTCTACGGCTCGGTCGATCAACCAGTGCAGCACAGCGGCCGGCTGACCGGCGCGAATCGCGATCATGTCGCCGCCTGGCTTGGCTTCGACACGAGCAAGCAGAAGTCGTTGAACCTGCGTATTGCTACGTCGCTGATCAGCGTGGATCAGGCCCGCCACAACCTGCAATTGGAGATCGCGCCGGGCGAAAGCTTTGACGACGTGCACGAACGCGCCATGCAGCAATGGAATGCCTTGCTTGGCATGGTCAGCGTGCAGGGCGCCAGCCGCGATGAGCTGACCACGCTGTATTCCAATCTGTACCGGTTGTTCCTCTATCCGAACGAAGCCTACGAGAACACCGGCAGCGCCACACAGCCAGTATGGCGCTACGCCAGCCCGTTCTCCGCGCCGACGGGCGTCGATACGCCCACCACCACTGGCGCACGCGTCGTCGACGGCAAGGTGTTCGTCAACAACGGCTTCTGGGATACCTACCGCACTGCATGGCCGGCCTATACGTTGTTCACGCCGACTCAGGCGGGCGCGATGATCGATGGTTTCGTGCAGCAGTACCGCGATGGTGGTTGGATCGCGCGATGGTCATCGCCCGGCTACGCCGACCTGATGGTCGGTACCAGCGCCGACGTGGCATTTGCCGATGCGTGGTTGAAGGGCGTGCACAATTTCGATGTTCGCTCGTTCTATCAATCTGCACTGAAGGATGCCTCCGTGGTCAGTCCGTTGCAGGGTACTGGCCGCAAAGGTCTGCAGCGTTCGGTCTTCAATGGCTATACCGACACCGGCGTGGATGAAGGGTTGTCGTGGTCGATGGACGGCTATATCAACGATTTCGCGATCGGCAACCTGGCTGCTGCACTCGCCGAGCAGTCCAATGCAGACGATCCGTACGCCGCGCATTACGCCGACGATGCTCGCTACTATCGCAATCGCGCGCTCGATTACGTCAACCTGTTCAATCCACAAGTGGGCTTCTTCGTGGGCCGCGATGCCACCGGTCACTGGCGCTACGACAAGAACACCTTCGACCCGCTGCGTTGGGGCGGTGACTACACCGAGACCGATGCCTGGAACATGGCCTTCCACGCACCCCAGGATGGTGCAGGGCTCGCTGCGTTGTACGGCGGCCGCGCCGGTCTTGCGGGGAAACTGGATGTGTTCTTCGCCACGCCGGGTGATTTCCATGTCGGCAGTTATGGTGAAACGATCCACGAGATGCTGGAAGCCCGTGACGTGCGCATGGGCCAATACGGACACAGCAACCAACCCTCGCACCACATCATCTACATGTACGACTTCGCGGGCCAGCCGTGGAAGACGCAGGACAAAGTGCGCGACGTACTGTCGCGCCTTTACGTCGGCAGCGAGATCGGCCAGGGCTATCTTGGCGATGAAGACAACGGCGAGATGTCCACCTGGTATGTGTTCAGCGCCGCGGGCTTTTATCCGTTACGCATGGGCATGCCCGAATACGTGATCGGTGCGCCGTATTTCCCGCACATGGATATCCGGCTGGAGAACGGCAAGCACATCGTGATCGATGCGCCGGCAGTCAGTGACGTCGACCGCTACGTGCAAAGTTTGCTCGTCGATGGTCAGCCGTGGAACAAGCTGACGTTGCCGCACGCGCTGCTCGCGCAAGGCGCTCATCTGGAGTTTGCGATGGGCCCGAAACCCTCGGCATGGGCAAGCGACGAGGCGGCATTGCCAGGGTCGCTCACGACGCAGGGCGAGCCTCAGCCGCTGCGTAATATCATCGACACCACGCAGGATCAAACCAGCAGTTCTCCACAAATCGCACAGCTTTCAGCCTTGTTCGACCACGACAGCACCACCGAGGCCACGCTGCCCCCGGGCCCATTCGTCGTGAGCTGGCATTTCCCGCAACCACAGCTGGTAAGCATGATCACGCTGACCTCCGCCGCCACTACACCGGCACCGTCCAGCTGGCAGCTGCAGGCCTCCGCTGACGGGAAGCATTGGCAAACATTGGACACGCGTCGAAACGAGCACTTCGCGTGGCCGCGTCAGACGCGTGCGTTTCGCGTGACCGCGCAGGCTAGCCATGCGTACTACCGGCTAAGTTTCAGTCGGACGGCGGGCAGTGTGCCGACAGCTCTGGCCGAGATCGAGTTGCTGGGGAAGCCTCCGACGGATAGGCCATGAAGACGACGCAATGAGCGTCGGGAATTAAGAATACCTTCCGCCACGCAGCTTCAGTAGCCGGCGTCTAAGTGGACCCTCGGGCAAAACGACTTTAACTAGCGTAGAAACCAGCATGGTGATCAGCAGCAGGCCCAGCAAAATGCCGAAAGTCACCTGCAAGCCGAGCATGGCGTTGTGCGACAGCGTCGTTCCGCTTA